>Ga0307507_10008069_pt1 | contig 14818 bp, 14 predicted proteins | sample 7_EM_MG_FD_207223 | JGI IMG/M metagenome (GOLD analysis project Ga0307507, IMG submission 207223) | Populus trichocarpa ectomycorrhiza microbial communities from riparian zone in the Pacific Northwest, United States - 7_EM | ecosystem: Host-associated > Plants > Roots > Unclassified | place... | reverse complement strand
TGACGGCGACCGCTCCGTCGCAGGGCACGTCACAGTCGTAGAGGCCGAACGGGGTGGTGATCGGGCGGGCGTTGAGATAGTCGTCCATGGTCATCGGGTCCCGGTAGACCGCGGTGGGGTTGAGCGCTGCGTTGGCCCGCTGGTTGAGGGCGATCCAGCCGAGGGTCTCGCGGGTGGTGCCGTAGCGGTGGAAGTGGCGTTGGGCGTTCTGGGCGAGGGTGTGGGCGGCCGAGATCGCTCCGAACGGCTTCATCCAGCCGTCCACCTTGCGCGGCGGTTCCTGGGCGATCCGGCCGCGGCGCACGAGTTCGCCGTACGACGCCTCCCAGACCGTACGGAAGCACAGCACGTGGCGGGCCAGGCCACCCGCGACGGCGAGCATCGCGGAGATGAGTGAGCCGCCGGGGCCGAAGGTCTCTCCGCCGCCGTTGTACCAGGTCGGTTCCAGGCCGAGGGCGGACTCCAGGGCGGTCACTCCGCCTTCGCCGAAGCCGCCGTAGGGGCCGGCGCCGGGGTAGGTGGCCAGGCCGTCGATGTCGTCGGCGGTGAGGCCGGCGTCGGCGATCGCACGTTCGCAGGCCTGGACGGTCAGGGACACCGGTGGGACCAGGAGGCGGCGGCCGATCTCCGACATGCCGATACCGGTGATCGCGACCTTGTCCTCGAACTTCTCCGTCGTCACCATCGGCCGTACGCGACGGGCGAGTTGGTGGGTCTCGACCTCGGCGAACGGGAGGGGGTCGGTGGCCGGGCGGTCGCGGGCCGGGCGGAACAGGGGCAGCCAGGCGTCTTCTACCTGTTCGAAGACGACCTCCATCCGCATGCCCAACTCCAGCTCGTCCGGGGTGCATTGGACGGCGTTGGTGGTGAGCCGGACTCTCGGGTCCTCCTCGATGGCGACCTGCGCCACGATGTAGGGAGCGGGCAGTCCGGGCAGGGCGAAGCGGTGGTTGACGGTGAAGCCGATCAGCGTCGCGTGGCCGGAGACGGCCCGGACGCCGATGTCGTGCCCGTGGCAGTACCGGCAGACCGGCTGCGGCGGGTGGATGAGGGCCGCGCAGGACCCGCACTCCGCCAGCCGCAGCCGGCCGTCCGCGCCGGAGGTCCAGAAGAACTCGTTCTCCTCCGTGACCACCGGCCCGGGTCGCTGACGGTCCGTCATGTGTCGATCCGCGCCTTGGACTTGCGGACGGTGACCGGTTCGGCGAGCCGCTGTTCGTCGCAGACCTTCTGCAGTTCGGCGAGGGTCTCGTCGAGTCCGGCGCCGAGCCGCTTGCCCGGGGTGAAGGTCGCCGGGAGGTGACGCATGCCCTGGATGACGCCGATGGTCTCGTAGTGCACGGCGCCTTCGGGATCGCACGCATAGTCGGGCATCCGGTCGAGTACGGCGGTCACCATCCGCTTGAACACGGTGCGGGCCACGTTGGAGCCGATGCAGCGGTGGATGCCGAGGCCGAAGCTGCTGTGTCGGTTGCCCTTGCGTTCCATGTCGATCTTGTCGGGGTCGGGGAAGACCGACGGGTCGCGGTTGGCCATCGCCCAGGAGAGCCAGAGGCGTTCGCCCTCCTTGAACTCGGTGCCGGCGATCTCGCAGTCGGCGGAGAAGGTACGTCCGTCGCCGGGGGCCGGGGTGTAGAAGCGCAGGAACTCCTCGGTGGCGGAGTCCAGCAGGTTCTTCCGGTCCCGGCTGAGCCGGTCGCGTTCCTCCGGGTGCTGTGAGAGCCATTCGAGGGAGTGGGCGGTGAGCGCGGTCGTGGTGTCGAAGCCGCCGCCGATCAACAGGGCGAGTACACCGAGGAGTTCGCCGTCGTCCGGGTTGCGGCCGTTGATGTCGGCGCGGACCAGCGCGTCCACCAGGCCCGGCCGGGGCTTGTTGCGGATCTCCATGAGCTGGCCCATCAGATCCATGCCCATCTTGCGGCTGAGGTCCAACACCCGTTCCCTGTCGGGTGAGTTGGGGGGTGTGTAGACGGAGGCGTGGGCCGGCTCGTTGTAGATGGTCCAGCGTTCCACCGGGATGCCCATCATCGCCAGGGTGAGCACGGCCGGGACGATGTTGGCGAGGTCGTCGACGAAGTCGATGTGCCCGGACTCGATCTTCTCGTCGATGCTGGCACGCACGATCTCGTCGACGAACGGGATCCAGCGCTGGATGGCCGCCGGTGACAGATACGGGTTGAGTGTCTGCCGGTAGTAGCGCTGCTCGGGCGGGTCCATCTCCAGGAAACCGCCCTGGGCCTCGCTGGCGCGGGGTGGAGGGGGGATGGAGATGCCCTTGTAGCCGCGCCGCTCCCCCTTCACGTCATGGTCGTTGGAGAGGAACTCGGCGGACCTCGCGAGTTCGAACACCTCACGGTTGCCGCTGGCGACCCAGTGGCCGCCGTGGGTCTCCGTCCAGGCGATCGGGCACTGCCCGTGCAGCTCGTGGGTGATGTCCTCGAACCGGTCGCGGTAGTCGGGTGTGTGCCGGTCGAAGTGCACCTGGGGGTGCTTGCGGCCACCGTCGTCGACGGCCGCGTCTTCCGTGGTCATGCGGAGTCCTCTCCTGCTCGGTGGATGAGGTGGGGGTCAGGAGATCAGGGAGATCGCCCGCTCCGGGCAGGACAGGACCGCCTCGCGGACGGCCGCCTCCTGGTCGGCGGGGACTTCCTCCTGGACGACCGAGGAGTGCCCGTCGATCTCACTGAGTTCGAAGGTGTCCGGAGCGCGCATCGCGCAGAGCGTGTGGCCCTGGCAGCGCTCCGGGTCGACTCGTACCTTCACGGTCCTTCCTTCCTGCCGTGGTGAACGGGGGTCCTGGCGTGGCTACTTGAGGTCGGCGAGCGACTTGCCGACGTCGGCCAGTGTCGGCGGCTTGCCGTAGTTGCCCTTGTACTTGTAGACGGGTGCGTCGCAGCGGTAGGCGCCGTCGGTGGGCTTGAAGTCGGCGGGGACCCACCCGGCGGTGGTGGCCTTCTCGACGTTGAAGCACTTCACGGCCTCGTCGGGCGAGGACAGGTTCACCGGGGCCTGGAGCCCTCCCCCGGTCCACTCGGTCTGCTTCTTGGCGTTGGCCAGGACGCAACTCCTCGTCAGTTCCGCGCAGTCGGCGGCCGAGGTGGCGAACAGCAGCCAGGCGGAGAAGGCGTGCACGGCGGGCAGGGTGATCTGCGCGTCGGGCGCGTACTTCTTGAACAGGGCGACCATTTGCTTCGTCGCCGGGTTGTCGTCCGCCTTCTCCAGCGGGTAAGTCCCGTCGATGCTCGCGAAGTTGGTCTGGGAGCTCAGCGCGGTGTCGGCCAGCTTGAGGAACGCGGGGCCGTAGGCGTTGTTGTTGGCGTCGACCCAGTCGAGCTTGTAGTCGATGTTGGTGAGCGCCTGCTCCAGCTTCGCCAACTGGGTGAAGTCCCCCAGGAAGACGAGGCCCTTGACCTTCTTCGTCTTGATGGACTGGGCGTACGGCGTCCAGTCGGACACGCCCTGCGCGGGGTAGAGGTCGAAGTAGTTGACCTTGCCGCCCAGCGCGGTGAGGACTTCCTTGTCCTGGGCGCCGATGCCCTTGGTGACGGCCACGTCTCCGGCGATGATGCCGACGCCGCTCGCCGACGACGGGTACGCCTCCTTGAGCAGCCAGGAGTAGTAGCCGGCGTAGGGCGCGTACCCGGACGAGGCGCCCTGCGTCAGCACCTGGAGGTCGGCGCCGGCCTCGGAGGTGACCTGGGCCGGGAACTCGGGGAGCAGGCACTTCAGTCGGGTCTTGACGCCGAGGCCGTCGAGGGCGGCGCCGCCGCCGACCTCGAAGAAGTCGGTGCGGCAGGCCGAGATCATCTGCTGGTTGACCTGCATGAGTTGGGCGTCGTGCGACACGGGCGTGATCTTGCGTCCGTTGATGCCGCCGGCGGCGTTGCACCAGGAGGTGAAGACCTTCGATGCGTTCTCGAACTCCGGGTTCTTGGTGAAGCCGACGTCGGTGAAGACGCCGACCTTGATCTCGGAACTGGTGACTCCCTGACTGGTGACGGACTTGGCCGTCCCCTTTCCGCACACGGACTTCAGCGTGCCGAAGTCAGCGGTGGCCGTGTCGGCGGCTCCGGTGGTGGAAGGGCTGCTGGTGTCCGCGGACTTGGTGCGGCCGGAGCATCCGGCCGCGGCCGCGAGGGCCAGGACTAGCGCGGGGATGAGCAAGCGTCTCATCGGTTCTCCTCGTTGAGAATGAATCCCGCCGGCAGGTGATCAGGTGACCGCGCCCGCCGCCTTGAGCGCGATGATGCGGTCCCAGTCCAGGCCCAGTTCGAGGAGGATCTCCTCGGTCTGGGCGGCGAACTCGGGTGCGGGCCCGAGTTGTGGGGCGTGCACGTCGAACTGCACGGGGCTGGCGACCAGTTCGAGTTCTCCTGCCTGCAGGAGGTACTCGTTCGCTCTGATCTGCGGGTCGTCGCCCACTTGCAGGGAGTCCTGCACCGGGGCCCACGGCCCGGCCAGGGTGGCAAAGCGCCTGCTCCACTCCGCGAGGGTGCGGGTGGCGATGACCTCGCGCAGGATCTTGACGGCTTCCGCTGTGTTGGCCGCGATGTTCTCGGCCGTGTCGAAGCGGGGGTCGTCGGCGAGTTCGGGCCGGTCTATGTGCCGGCACACATCGGCCCAGAACTTGCCGGGCTGCATCATGACGAACGCCAGATGGTGCCCGTCGGAGGTCTCGTACAGCCCGGACAAGGGGTTGGTGACAGAGCCGTGGGTGCCGACCGGCGGCGGGATCCAGGGCTTGCCGAGGTGCAGGGAGAGCGCGGTGGCGTGGCCCATCGCCCACAGTCCGCTGCCGAGCAACGAGACGTCTACGACCGACGGTTCGCCGGTGCGCTCTCGTTTCAGGAGTGCCGCCGCGATGCCGCCGGCGAGGTTGGTGCCGGAGATGGTGTCGCCGTAGGCCGGTGAAGGCGGGTTGATGATGCCGTCGGTGCCCTCGGGGGTGATGCTCGCGGCGGTGCCGGCGCGGGACCAGAACGCCGTCATGTCGTAGCCGCCCTTGCGCGCTTCCGCTCCGCGCGGTCCGAAGGCGCTGCCCCGGGCGTAGATGATGCGGGGATTGACGGCACGGATGTCGTCGGCGTCGATGCCGAACCGCTCCCGGTGACCGGGCAGGAAGCTGGTCAGGAACACGTCCGCGCGGCGGGCGAGGTCGTAGAGAACGTCCTTCCCCTCGGGGCGGGAGATGTCGAGGCCGAGGCTGCGCTTGCCGCGGTTGGCATGTTCGACGTTGGGGTTGGGGTCGCCCTCGACGCGCATCGTGCCGGTCTGGCGCAGGCCGCGTTGCGGGTCGCCGGTAACGGCGTGCTCGACCTTGATGACGTCCGCTCCCCAGTCGGAGAGGACGGCTCCCGCCGAGGGCACGAAGCCGTACATGGCGACTTCGAGGACGCGGATGCCTTCGAGCGGCATCATGACCGGACCACGACCGCGAGCGCCTTGTACTCCAGGAATTCCTCCAGACCGGCCACACCGCTCTCGCGGCCGATGCCCGACTGTTTGTAGCCGCCGAACGGCACGTCGGCGGCGAAGTAGTTGCCGCCGTTGATGCTGAAGGTGCCGGTGCGGATGCGGCGGGCGAGGGCGATGGCCCGCTCGTCGTCGGCGCTCTGGATGCCGCCGGAGAGGCCGAAGATGGAGTTGTTGGCGATGCGGACGGCGTCGTCATCGTCGTCGTACGGAATCACCACGAGCACCGGGCCGAAGACCTCGTCCTGGGCGATCTCGCTGTCCGGGTCGACGTTGCTGAGGAGGGTCGGCTTGTAGAAGAACCCGGGATCGATCTTCTCGCCGCCGACAACGAGGTTCGCACCGGCGGCTACGGCCCTCTCGACCATGCCGTCGACCTTCTCGCGCTGGCGCTCGCTGATGAGCGGGCCCGCGAAGGTCTTGGGGTCGGCGGGGTCGCCGAGCGGGATGCGGCCGAGGCACGCCGCGACCTTCTCGACGATCTCGTCGTGGTGCTCCCTGGGCACGAGCAGCCGGGAGGTGAGCGCGCATCCCTGCCCGGAGTGGGAGCAGATGGTGCCGGCCGCGAACATGGCGGCGGTGGCGAAGTCGGCGTCGTCGAGGATGATCATGGCGGACTTGCCGCCGAGTTCCAGGAAGACCTTCTTCACCGTGCGGCTCGCGGCCTCCATGATGCGGCGGCCGGTCGCGGTGGAACCGGTGAAGGTGATCATGTCGACGTCGGGGTGCGTGGTGAGCGTCTCGCCGACGTCGGCACCGGAGGAGGTGAGGACGTTGACCACGCCGGGCGGTATGTCCGTGTGCTCGGCGATGAGTTGGCCGAGGAACAGGGTGGTCAGCGGGGTGTCCGGGGCGCCCTTGAGGACGACCGTGCAGCCGGCCGCGAGCGCGGGGGCGAGCTTGGCCAGGGCCAGTTGGTTCGGGTAGTTGTAGGCGATGATCGCCGCGACGACCCCGGCGGCCTCCTTCTCCACCCAACGGCGGTGACGCTGGCCGCGGCTCTCGGACTCGCCGAGCTCCTCGGTCAGCGGGTACTTGCGCAGCAGGTCCGCGTAGTAGCGCACCAGCTTGACGGGGTCGTCGAGTTGGGGGCCGTAGGTGAGCATGCGGGGCGCGCCGACCTCGGCGATGGTCAGCTCGCGCAGTTCCTCGACGTGGTCGGTGAGTGCCTGGTGCAGCTGGTCGAGACAGCGGATGCGCAGCTGTACGTCGGTGGACCAGGCGGTGGTGTCGAAGGCGGTGCGAGCCGCTGCTACGGCCGCTTCGGCCTGGGCGGTGGTGGCGTCGGGGGCGTGGCCGTAGACCTCGCCGGTGGCGGGGTTGAGGGAGGGGAACGTCCGCTCCCCGTCGACGAGTTGGCCGTCGATGAGCAGGCGGGTCACAGCCGTACCACCTGTCCGCCGTCCACGCTGATGGTCTGGCCGGTGAGCCAGCCCGCGTCGTCGGAGAGCAGGAAGAGCACGGTGGGGGTCAAGTCGCCGGGGGTGCCCATCCGTTTGAGGGCCAGGGCCTGGGTCATCCGCTCCTGGAACTCGACCGGTACGACGGTGGCCGTGGCCTCGGTGTCGGTGGGGCCGGGGGCGATGCCGTTGACGCGGATGCCCCGGCCGCCGAGTTCGGCGGCGAGGGACGCGGTGAGGTGGTTGATGCCGATCTTGGCGAGTCCGTAGTAGCCGCTGGCCATGTAGGCGGCGGCGGAGGACTGGTTGACGATCGCGGCGCCCTCGGTCAGGTGCGGGACGACGGCCCGGGTGACGTACAGGGCGCCCATCAGGTTCACCTGGATGAAGCGGTTGAGGTAGTCGAGGTCGACGGTCGTCAGGCCCTCGCGCCGCATGCTGTGGTAGATCGCGGCGTTGTTGATCAGGTAGTCGATGCGGCCGAATTCGGCGACGGTGGCGGCGGCCAGCGCGTCGGCCGAGGCGGGGTTTCCGACGTCGACCTTGACGAAGAGCGCGGAGTCCAGTTCCTTGGCGACCCGCTGTCCCTGCTCCTCGTTGATGTCGGCGACCACGACCCGTGCTCCCTCGGCGGCCAGCGCCCGGGCGTAGTCCTCGCCGATTCCCTGTCCCGCTCCGGTGACGATCGCCACCTTGTCCTGGAACCGCATCCTGTTCTCCTCGCATGGATGGGCGGCTTGCTCCAATGAAGCGGAAACTACATTCTCCTTATACGCGAATCAACCATCCGGCAGCGAGAATGTGATCCTGACCGGTTGCTGACAGGCCCACAGACCTTGACGAACAGCCCCCGCCTGCGCGGGACTTCCGGAAGCACCGGAGACGAGAATACGCTTCTCAGATCCGGAAGGGAGATTTTCATGATCGAGACGAAGGGGGTTCCGGCATGAGGACAGCTCTCGTCACAGGCGGCGGCTCCGGCATCGGGCAAGCCATCGCACAGCGCCTGGAGGCCGACGGTCTCCAGGTCGCCACCCTCGACCTCAATCCGTCCGACAGGGGCTTCTCCCGGAAGGCGGACGTCTCCGACCGGGCCCAGGTGGACGAGGCTCTGACCAAGATCCGGGAGCAGCTCGGCCCGGTCACGGTCCTGGTCAACGCGGCCGGCATGGAGGGCTACAAGCGCTTCGCCAACCTCACCTTCGAGGCCTGGCAGCGGGTCATCGACGTCAATCTCCACGGCGTCTTCCACTGCGTCCAGGCCGTCCTGCCGGACATGGTGGAGGCCGGCTGGGGCCGGATCGTCAACATCTCCTCGTCCAGCGCGCAGTCCGGCCAGCCGTTCATGACGCACTACGTGGCCGCCAAGTCGGCGGTCAACGGGCTGACCAAGTCGCTGGCCCTGGAGCTGGGTCCGCAGGGCATCACCGTCAACGCGGTTCCGCCCGGCTTCATCGACACGCCCATGCTGCGCCGCTCTGAGCAGCGCCAACTGCTCGGCGGGACGGTCGAGGAGCACATCCAGCGCACTCCGGTGCGGCGGGTCGGCCGCCCGGAGGACATCGCCGCGGCCTGTGCCTTCCTCGCCTCCGAGGAGGCCGGCTACATCACCGGCCAGATCCTGGGCGTGAACGGTGGGCGGAACACGTGACCGAGCACAGCGGGCACGCAGAGCACAGCGCGCATGGGGGGACCACCGGCGAGAACGCCGTCCGCATCCCCCCGGTGCCGTACGACGACTGGGACCACGACGTGTTCTCGGTCATCAACCCCAACCGGAAGCTGCCGCAGGCCAACGTCCTGGGGATCTTCCAGCGGCATCCGGCGCTGGCCCGGGCGTTCCTGACGTTCAACATGCACCTCAACACCACGACCCTGCCGGTGCGCGTCCGCGAGCTGGCGGTCCTGCGGGTGGCGTGGCGGCGGGGCAGCAGGTACGAGTGGGCGAGTCACGTCCTGATCAGCCGGAAGGCCGGGGTGACCGAGGCCGAGATCGACGAAGTCCGCACGGGCGCCGACACGTTGCTCAACCGGGCGGTGGACGAACTGGACACCGACTCGGGCCTGTCGGACGCGACCTACGCGGCGCTCGCCGTCGACCTGGACGAACACCAGCTGATGGACCTGGTGTTCACCATCGGCGCCTACACGATGCTCACGATGGCCCTCAACACCTTCGGCGTGGAACTCGACCCCGTGATCTCGGAAGAGAACTTCAGTTTCCCAAAACGAGAATGGTATTCTCACAAACGAGAGGGGTGATCCCATGCCACACTTCACCAAGCCCGAGGCCGGGAGCTGGACCGAGAACTACCCCGAGCTGGGCACCGGCCCGGTGAACTACGAGGACTCCATCGACCCCGCGTACTACGAGGCCGAGAAGGAAGCGATCTTCAAGAAGACCTGGCTGAACGTCGGCCGGGTCGAGCAAGCGTCCAAGGTCGGCAGCTACTTCACGAAGGAGCTGGCCGTCGCCGACACCTCACTGGTGATCGTGCGGGGCAAGGACAAGGAGATCCGCGCCTTCCACAACGTCTGCCGCCACCGCGGCAACAAGCTCGTGTGGAACGACTACCCGGGCGAGGAAGTCAAAGGAACCTGCCGCCAGTTCACCTGCAAGTACCACGCCTGGCGCTACAGCCTCGACGGCGATCTGACCTTCGTCCAGCAGGAGCAGGAGTTCTTCGACCTGGACAAGGCGGACTACGGCCTCAAGCTGGTCCGCTGCGAGGTCTGGGAGGGGTTCATCTTCGTCAACCTCGACCCCGACGCCCAGCCGCTGAAGGAGTATCTCGGCGAGTTCGCCAAGGGACTTGAGGGCTACCCCTTCCACGAGATGACCGAGGTCTTCACGTACAAGGCCGAGATCGGCAGCAACTGGAAGCTGTTCATCGACGCGTTCGCGGAGTTCTACCACGCCCCCGTCCTGCACATGAAGCAGGCCGTCAAGGACGAGGCCGACAAGCTCTTCAACGTCGGGTACGAGGCGCTGCACTACGAGATCCACTCCCCGCACTCGATGATCTCGTCCTGGGGAGGCATGTCGCCGCCCAAGGACCTGACCATCGTCAAGCCCATCGAACGCGCCCTGCGCAGCGGCCTGTTCGGACCGTGGGAGGCGCCCGACATCGAGGGCCTGGACAACCTGCCGACGGGCCTCAACCCGGGCCGGCACCGCGCGTGGGGCAACGACTCCTTCGAGTTCTTCCCCAACATGACCCTGCTGATCTGGAAGCCCGGCTGGTACCTGACGTACCACTACTGGCCGACGGCGGTGGACAAGCACATCTTCGAGGCCAACCTGTACTTCGTGCCCGCCAAGACGGCGCGCGAGCGCCTGAAGCAGGAGCTGGCGGCGGTGACGTTCAAGGAGTACGCCCTCCAGGACGGCAACACGCTGGAGGCGACGCAGACGATGCTCAAGAGCCGGGTCGTCACCGACTTCCCGCTCTGCGACCAGGAGTTGCTGCTCCGCCACCTGCACAAGACGGTCGCCGACTACGTCAAGGAGCACACCGATGCTGCCCAGTGAGTTCGCGGCACTTGAGCCGTTCAGCGAGTGGGTGCTGGAGTCCGAGCGCGAGCGGTACAGCAAGCGCCTGGCCAGCTCCATGGAGGACATGCAGGCCTTCTACGACGCCGCGTTCCCGCTGCTGGAACAGGCCTCCGACCACCTCGACAAGTTCCTGCTCACCGAACTCCCGGAGCAGGAGCGCAACTTGCTGCTCCTGATGTTCTCCCTGGTGAACGTGTCGTTCCCGGTCGAGGTCTGGAAGCAGGCCCGGGTGCCGGACAGCGGGGCCGCCTACATGGACCTCGTCGTCGAGCCGAAGGTCTGACCCGTCGTGCTCACGCTCAAAGCGGCGCGTGTACTGCACGTGGAGACGGGTGAGTTCGAGGAACCGGGCCTGGTCACGGTCGACGACGACCGTATCGTCCACGGCCGGGCCACCGGCGACAACGAGGTTCTCGATCTCGGTGACGTGACTCTCCTGCCCGGTCTCATGGACATGGAGGTCAACCTCCTGATGGGCGGCCGGGGAGAGACACTCGCGCTCTCCCCCGTCCAGGACGATCCCCCGCTGCGGATGCTCCGTGCGGTGGGCAACGCCCGGCGGACCCTGCGCGCGGGGTTCACCACCGTCCGGAATCTCGGCCTGTTCGTGAAGACGGGCGGCTATCTGCTGGACGTCGCGCTGGCGAAGGCCATCGACGCCGGCTGGATAGACGGCCCGCGCATCGTGCCGGCCGGACACGCCATCACACCCACCGGCGGCCACCTCGACCCCACGATGTTCGCCGCGTACGCCCCCGGAATCATGCCTCTCTCCCTGGAAGAGGGCATTGCCAACGGTGTCGACGAGGTGCGCAAGGCCGTCCGCTACCAGATCAAGCACGGGGCACGGCTCATCAAGGTCTGCGCGTCCGGGGGCGTCATGTCCCACACCGGCACCCCCGGCGCGCAGCACTACTCCGACGAGGAACTGCGCGCCATCGTCGACGAGGCCCATCGGCGCGGACTGAAGGTGGCGGCCCACACCCATGGGGCCGACGCCGTCCGCTCGGCCGTGGAGGCGGGCATCGACTGCATCGAGCACGGCTTCCTGCTCGACGACGACACCATCGCGCTGATGGCGGAGAGGGGCACTTTCCTGGTGCCGACCACCGCTCTCATCGAGGGAATGGACATGTCCCATGCGGCGCCCGAGCTGAAGGAGAAGGCCGCCGAGATCTTCCCCCGGGCGAAGACCGTGGTGGCCAGGGCCGGAAAGGCGGGTGTCCGGATGGCTCTGGGCACCGACGCACCGGCGATCCCGCACGGCCGCGGTGCCCAGGAGCTGATCGCCCTGGTCGACCGCGGCATGACTCCCCTGGAGGCGCTCCAGGCGGCGACCGTCAACGCGGCCGAGCTGATCGACGCCGACGACCGGGGCCGTGTCGCGGAGGGACTGCTCGCCGACCTGATCGCGGTGCCGGGCAATCCCCTGGAGGACGTCACCGTGATGGCGGACGTCCGCTTCGTGATGAAGGGCGGGAAGGTGTTCCGCGACGAGCGCCGGTGAGGTCAACGGCGGGGCCGGTCGCCCGAGTTCGTCAGACCGGCCCGTCGAGGGGTCGTAGCATCCGCAGGATCATGTCGACCGTGCGCTCGACGGGACGGTTGCGGGCCGTGACCGTGGACAGGAGGGTGCGGGTCAGTACGGCGCCGAGGAGCATGTCGAAGACGTCGTCCGGATCCACGGCGGGGTCGACGCTCCCGGTCGGTGCGGCGCGCAGGATGTCCTGGAACTGCGGTCGCGCCGACACGCGCAGCAGCATCTCCGGCGGCCGGGGCGCGTTCGACGTCTGGGAGTGCGCGAAGAGACCGGCCGCGGCGGCGCGGGCCGCGGGAGCGCCGAAAGCCGCCAAGTAGGCGCGGATGAACCGTCGTAGGTCGCGGCGCAGGTCTCCCGTCGGTCGGACGCTCAGCGGGCTGAGCCCCGGGAACGTGGCCTCCTCGATCAGCTCGATCCGGGACGGCCAGCGGCGGTAGATGGCGGAGGCGTGCACGCCCGAGTGTTCCGCGACCGCCTGGATCGTCGTCGCGTCGAAGCCGCGCTGGACGAGCAGTTCGCGCGTGGCCGCGAGGGCCCGTTCGTTGATGCTCGTGTCCCGCGGACGGCCCGGGGCGCGGCGTGGATCTGCCATGCCGGTGATTCTAGTGACCGGGCCATGTCCTCTTAATTATAGGAGACCTTCTTCTGTAATTCCCTTTGTGTGGCTACAGTCCCGAAGGGGACGGCTTCGGAGATCGGAGGAGAGTCTGATGCGTGCTGCTGTACTCCGGGGCGGGACGGTCGAGACACGGATCGTCGATGATCCGGTCCCCGGACCGGGCCAACTCCTTGTTCGCTCGCTGGCGTGCGGGATCTGCGCGTCGGATCTGCACTTCATGGACCATCCGGAGGCGGGCGCCGACGACGACAGCGGGATGTCGACGTACGACCAGGACGTCGACATCGTGATGGGTCACGAGTACTGCGCCGAGGTCGTGGACTACGGCCCCGGCACCGAGCGCCGTATCCCGGTCGGGACGCGGGTGAGTTCGCTGCCCGTCCTGGCCACTCCGGCCGGCCGCAGGATCATCGGCCAGAACCCGGACTCGCCGGGCGGGTTCGGTGAGTTGTTTCTGCTGACCGAGGCCATCACCCGGGTCGTGGTGTCGGATCTGCCGAGCGAGATCGTGTGTGTCGCCGACGCGATCTCGGTCGGCTGGTCGACCGCGTCCCGCGCCCAACTGACCGTGAACGAGGCTCCGTTGGTCATCGGCTGCGGCGCCATCGCCCTCTCGGCGATCGGCCGGCTCAAGGACCTCGGCGTCGGCCCGATCGTGGCCGCCGACCTCGTGGCATCGCGTCGCGCGACCGCGCTGGCCATGGGCGCCGACGTGGTCGTCGACCCGGCCGAGGTCTCGCCGTACGAGGCGTGGCGCAACGCGACCGGTAGCCGGGCGAGTTGTGTCGTGTTCGAGTGCGTCGGCGTCCCGGGCGTTCTCGACTCGATCATCAAGGGGTGTGAGCGCGGGACACGGATCTTCTCCGTCGGCGGTCCGCCGGAGGGCGACCATCTGCACACGCTGACCGCCAAGCGGAAGGGCGTCAACATCCAGTTCGGGGGCGGCCCGTCGATGGACCACTGGGACGAGGCGTTCCGGGCGGTCTGCTCCGGCGGCCTCGACGTCGGGCCGATGCTCGGCCACACCGTCGGGCTCGACGGGGTGCCGGCCGCGCTCGACGCCGCACGGGACGCCAACGGGCCGGCCCGCATCATCGTCGTCCCAGGGAGCTGATCACTCATGAGCGAGACCGACGAACTTGCCCAACTGTGCGCCACTGTCGAATCGTTGGCGGCGAAGGTGCGCGCCTTGGAGGACCAGGTCGAGATTACCCAGCTCGTCGCCCAGTACGGGCCCGCGGTCGACAGTGGTTCGGGAGACGCCGCGGCGGGGCTGTGGACCGAGGACGGCGTCTTCGACGCGGTCCCCCATCTGCGGATGGAGGGCAGGGACGGCATCGCCGCCATGGTCCACGGCCCCAACCACCAGAGCGTCATCCACAACGGCTGCGGTCATGTGCTGACCGCGCCGCACGTCGTCGTCAACGGCGACCACGCCACCGGCCGCAGCCACGCGCTGCACCTGCGCTGGGACGCCGACGCCGGCCGGTTCTGGGTGTTCCAGGTCTCCGCGAACACCTGGCGCTGGGTGCGTACTTCGGAGGGCTGGCGCATCGCCGAGCGGGTCAACGCCAACCTCGACGGCACCGAGGACCCCCGAGCGATGCTGGCGCCGTCTTCCACCTCACCGTCCTTGGAGGAGAGTTGAGGATCGGGTTCATCGGGTCCGGTCGCATGGGGCAGCCGATCGTCGAGCGCCTCGTGGCCGCGGGGCATGACGTCACCGTCCACTCGCGCAGGCCGGAGGCGCGCGCCGCCGCCGGTGCGGACGGGCCGAGTTGGGCCGAGACGGTCGAGGCGACCGTGCGCGATGCCGACGTGGTGTTCGTCGTCGTACTGACGGACGAGCAGGTGCGATCGGTGTGCCTCGGCCCGGACGGTTCCATAGCGGCCATGACGGCGGGGACGACGCTCGTCCAGCACACCACTTCCGCCCCCGGGACCGCCCGCCTGCTCTTCGAGGCGGGCGCGGAGCGCGGTGTCGGGGTGTTGGACGCCGCGCTCTCGGGCGGCCCGCACGACATCGCGGCGGGCCGCCTCACCCTGTGGGTCGGCGGGGACGAGGCCCTTCTGGAGGAGACGCGCCCGCTGTTGGAGACGTACGCCTCGCCGGTCATGTCCGTGGGTCCGGTCGGCAACGGTCAGCGGGTCAAGCTCGTCAACAACGCCCTGTTCGTGGCGCAGGTCGGTCTCGCGGTCGACGCGGTGCGGGTGGCGGGGTCGCTGGGGAT
>Ga0307507_10008068_pt1 | contig 14820 bp, 14 predicted proteins | sample 7_EM_MG_FD_207223 | JGI IMG/M metagenome (GOLD analysis project Ga0307507, IMG submission 207223) | Populus trichocarpa ectomycorrhiza microbial communities from riparian zone in the Pacific Northwest, United States - 7_EM | ecosystem: Host-associated > Plants > Roots > Unclassified | place... | reverse complement strand
TGTTTAACGTCCTCGTGTAGTGCGTGCCAGTCTAGTCGACTGCGTTGAAAAGAAAAATTGAGTGTCGATAGGGAAAATAAGACGGTAAGAAGCCGAGGTAGGAGGTTATGGGTGTTTAGTGTGAGTATCTCGAGGGAATTTTGGCGATAATAATCGTGGGCTTGAATAGATATATTATCCCTCTCCCTTCCCACCGCGTAGCTATGCGGTGGTGTTTTTTTCCCTGGGTGAGGGAGGTCCGTGATGCTGAACTCTTTGATGAACGTCCCGATGTATGGCCGTCTGTCAATAATGTCGAGAAGGGTGGTAATGTCGCGGATAGAGGTAGGGTCTCCAATGGTCACTTTGAAGGACCGATAAAGGTGAAGTTGTGCGACATAAAGAAATGTTGACGAGAGGAGAGCAGCGGTACGGAAGCTGGCTGGGTCGTGTTGTGATATAATTTCTTTGAAAATTAAGTGAGCGACATCTTCTGGAACGTAGAAGCCTTGTCCTTGGGGTGGCATGATGGTCGTTGGGATTGGGCTTTTTTCCATTCAAGCCAGACCACTCGCCTTAGTACAGTGGCATTGTTCGTATTTGCTGACTAATTTGTTGCAATGTTGTGATGGCTCAGTTACTTTATATGGTAAGTCGCGTAGAACAAAGCGTCATTTTTGGCAATTTCTCAGAGTCCTCGACTTGGGTAGGGTTTCTTTGCTGCTAAAAAAATTATTAACATACGGCAATCCACTCTTTTGTTTCTCAGCCAGTTTATAACTTTTCACTATTCTTTGTGATGTCAAAGTATGAGCGTCCTATTAGTCTACGCCACACATTTCTACCATAGTAATCACTAAAGGAACCCATGCCAAGTTTACTTATAGAGCGCGTCTGTTACTGGTCAGTAGCTGTCAGGCCCTCAAATATCAACGTTTGTGGGAATGTCGGAATGTCAAGACGGGTCTGAATCATTGGGCAGAAATTTACATTCGGAATCAGAGGGCCCTGAGTGTGCGGTGGGTAGAAAATTCTGCAAGCAGTGAGTTGAAAATGCGCGTACGCACTACCTGTAGGTAAACAGGACGGATAACAGAAATCCCAGAGCATTCTAGCATCGGATTCCGGACCACTCCATGTTTACTTCGCGAATTAAAAGCACGTTTTCAAATGGGAAACAACTGGATTATTCGGCTCCATGTTACGTTATTCTAGAAGATTTCTAATGAGTTTTGTAGCCAACAAGGCTACGACGACCGATGATTTCACCAATCTGAATTATTGTTGTCAGACTTGAACCGAGCATAAGAGCATACGCACCTTAAAAATACCATACGCTTGTAAGCCATAAATACCCACTCTGCCAATTTCTCCGCTTCTGATAAGACTACCAACGAAACCAGGATTGGTTGCCTGCGACCAAATAGATGTGTAGGCTTCCCGAAAAGCCGCAAGCGACGGTGGTTGTAGACCCTCCTTGATATATATTTGCTTGAGAAGCTCTCGCGTTACGGCAAAATTATACAGAAGAGGTTCCTTGTAGGCTGAAAGGGAAACCAGTTAGCGGGAGTATGACAGAGGACAACCCAACCATTCTGGCATGTCAAGAGAACACCAGAGAGGTGACAAAACTTACACCCTAGTAAGTTGCCAGCTTTCTCCCCTATAGGACCCAAGAACTTCTGAGCACCCTCCCAAACTCTCCCCACCGTTTTTTGCACGGCAGCCAGAGCATCTTGTTGCTTTTGTTGACTGGACTCAGTGGAAGTAAACCGCCTAGTAGCAGCCGAGTGTTGTTGTTTGAAGGCCTGACGGGCCAAGGAGTGTCTGAATAGCGACGAGGGCAGAACAGAGCGCATTTGACGATGTGAACTTGGTGAGCATCGTCACACTCAAGTTTTCCGAAATCGTGGGAATATTTGTTCAAAAACACCGTATTCGTCCGTAAATATATTGAGGCATCACCTTCAGCATAAATTAATACAAGGGGATTTTAATTTATTCTACCTCCTGGATCATCTCGGAAAGGGCGCGCGGTATCGATGGACGACAGTCAAACGCCAATTCTGCTGGAGGATAAACCCCTCGAGATGGATTATCTGCGGGGTTCTCCTTTGTCGGGATCCATTTCATCTTCAAGGATAATCCAGCTTTACCAGAAAAAAGAAGGATACGTTTCACGATCTCATCCAAATCGTATTTCTGCGTCCACTTCCCAGACTCAAGAGCCACGACTACCCCTTGGTTGTCGGAGTGGACAATGACCATTACATTCCTAAGTCCCGCAGCGATGAGGGTGCGCATTCCCATTTCAACTGCGACAAGTTCTGCCCAGGACATAATCAGCTTGCCATCAGGTCCAAGGGGTAGAAGAGGGTGTGGTACAAATTTCCAGGCAAGCCACCTGCTGTTGAAAATGAAACCAATACCGTAGGTCGAAGCATCCACAAAAATTCCAAGTGCTTCGGAAGATGCCAGTAGGGTTGCGGTAGGCAGAGTCTTTGGACCCCTCCAGTAAGCGAGCAGATGTATCTGACCCTGAGTTCTCTGCAATTTTGGAGTTCGCTCCGCTACCCGAATGAGAGTTCGGACTCTTTGCAGGGCAATTGAGTCACCTCCACTGCGTGCAGCAGACATCAGCGATGCGATCTCAGAGACCCCTTGTCCCTCATCGTCCGGTTTGCAGGCTGTCTGATGACTATGTGCACCGGGCTCGCTCAAGTCTAATAAATTGGAGGGTGTGGATTCAGGATTGGGGTATGGAGATAAACCGAAATCTTCAACTAATCTGTATCACAGTGTCAGACGTGGATGAATATACAGGAAACATGATTCTTGAACCTCGATTGGTCCGCATCATCCACCAGCCGGTAGGGGTCGATGTCATGTCCCATAAATTGCATTTGCTGAGAAGCATAAAAGTCTTCTTCGGCATCTGGTGGCGCAGTGCCGAAGACATCCTCATGCACAACGCCGTGGCACTCTGGCGCCGAGGTAGCGCTCGAATCAAAGCTTGGCGTAGTGACGCTGAGGGCAAGTTCTTCGTATGCGGTGTGAGCCGCAAGCAGTTGGTCCTTCAAAACAAAGACCTCAGATTGAAGGAATTCCATGTCTTCGCGATACCTCTTTCGAAGAAGGACCTCTTCTTCATATTTCGTCGCCTGGGCTCGGATGCGGGTTTTGTAACGGGACAGTCGTTCGTCATGTTCGTCGCGTTGGAGTCGTCTTCCAAAACTGACTCCTTCTGAAAACCAGTGCAAACACAAGTTGCCAATAGAAGCTTCGTAGTAGGAGTGATGGGCGTCAGAATCATTGTGAAAGAGAGCGTCGGAATGATCGCCTTTGACCAACATTACTAGCGCTTGAAGAGGTCGAAATATGGAATACTCACGTAGGTATTAGACTCATCGCATCATGCGGCTTCATCGAGGTGACGGTCGGTAGTCTACAATGAGGATATCATGAGGGTGTAGTGTCACGTGTGTACTAACAGCCTGAGTGTCGTCAATTCCCCCCATGATGTCGCGGTCTTGTTGTTTCAACCGAATGTGAGCCACTCAGTCACCATCAAGGAAATATTTGTCCAGCGGACTGGTCATAGCTGCGCTAAACGTAGACTCATCCCTATCCGTCACATCACTCCTCCGCTCATGGCCATGTAACCAATCCAGGCTGAGATATATCGCCCGCTTCAATCATCTGCACCCCACAGGACCCGTCCTCAACGTATCTCCGTCATATGGAGTCTCATCATAGCTGATATCACTGCAAGCATTCTGTCGAATTGGCTCTGGGACCTTCAGCGTGTATCGACGTCCCGCACCCTGACATGGGTCGTTACTTGTTACTGTCGGCGCCTATTTCAAGCCATAACTCCATAGGACAATTCACCTATTTCGACCCGATCAGATAATCGTGAAGGTTATCCCCCGAATCTCGACCGTCATCTTTCTCTTTCGTAGATCATCTGTCCAGGTTAGGATATGCCACCCTACCTCAATATCAAGCCCATGTGGCAGGAATAAAATATAAAGCAAGCTTTGCATCGACAATCCGATATCGATACCTTCCTACCATGCTCCACACATCTACTGAGACGACGAGTAGTCACTGGAAATCCATTTACTCTGGTTCTACGTCAACTTCTCAAGCGCTACATCCAGGCATACCAAAGGCCATCCGACTATGTGAGTTATACACCCATATTTTGCATTATTCCCTGAAGATAGTCTTCCAGCAGCTTCGGATTATCCACCTTCTTCAACCCACCCTTATTACCAGGCATATGCCCCCTTTCCGGGCCCGACACCGTATCAGGGTTTTCCAAGCGCGGGACCACAAACATACGCGCCTGGTTGGGCACAAGCGGCGCCACAGATAGAAATCACTATCGCACCTTCAACGAGTGTCTATTCCAGCGGCGGCTATACCTACGGCGTTCCCAAACCTTCCCAGTCCCAAACCTCCTCGAACAGCGATCCCTTTTACCCTCGGAAACGTGCCCCTTCAGATTCAGATCACTCATCAAATTACTCTCAACATCATGCCCCTTATCAACGTTCACGTAACCCATCATCGACTTCGATTGGGCACGTCACCATCCTAGACAGGCCAACTATTCATCTCGAATCGGATAGGCCGAAAACTCATAGCCGAGAACCCTCCTCGAATATTCCCCCCTGCTTTGCCAAATCCAGCAGCAACTCCAGCAGACACGATTCAAACTTCAGGAGCAAGTCTCTGGTTGTCAAGATCGCTCCGCTGCTCAGCGGACGGACCACAGAATGTCCCTTCATCGACTGGCACCTTTGGGACAAGATGCACTCTAGTGCAGCTCGGGACGCCAATGGTCAATTCTGTGCGACGGATATGGAACTCGATGCATTTAATCCCCAAGTTAGGGAGCCGGTATTTATCAAAGGCATCCCAGGCAAGTCGGACGGTTTTTCGCTTGCGATCCAACGATGGGGACCTATTCGAGTTTCCCCCCGTCGCCCAGGCAGCTCGATCACAGTAAACGACATCATGTTGGCGATTTCTCTCTGGGTGATGGTCCCGATCCAACCCGAAGACTGGAAAATTTTCGACAAAATCTTTGAAAAACACGTCAGTGACGCCTTTGAGAGTCGCAAGATGTATGCCAAGTCCCATCGTCCCTTGACCGGGTCAGCAAAAGACCGGGCGCAGGTTGTGGACTCATTGTTTTGCCGTGTACGCTGGGATGGGATGGTTATCTCCGACGACTTTCCTGAGTCGAAGGTTGTTTATCTTCGCCTAAAGGATAGTTCACTACGGGTTTAGAATTCTGCCTGCTCCGCCTCGTTATTGCAGACTCGTTCCGATTTCTTCATCACCCCTTCGTAATATTTGGGCGATACTACCTTTACTTCCAAGAACACCTCTGGTAGTCGGCGTTCTTGAATTAATATTATTGTATTTTTCGGCCACTTGCGTGTTGACGGGAGCAAAGCGGTAACGTCAGATTAGACGTAATCCAAATAACTCGTGACATCATGGAATACTACTTCATTTATTTCACCAACCACTACGATCGTGCCCGCGAATCCTCATGTGCTCAGCTAAAGATAAATGAACCGTGATAAAGACTGTTCATCGCAACTACGTACTTTTAGGTCGGTGGCATCAGAGCATCTGTCATAATCACTGATAACGGCCATATCACTTGGAAGGTTCGAACCAGAGACCCGTCATTCTGGAAGGAGAATGGGGATGAATTCGTCACCAATATTACCCGTTGTGCGCATTTCCTCTCGAGTTCTGTCAGCTTCATACTTACTGGTATGCGATGCGTTCAGATTCCCATATTTGATCAGTCCGTGGGGCACAAACTTGAAGACCGATCTCCAATGTGAAAAACAAGGAAGAGAAGTCGAATCATCAGGAAAACATTGGGGAGAAGCAGATGCATGGGCGTAGATGAGGGTGCGGGAAAATTTCCAGAAACCATTGACTACTTATTTGTGAGTAGCGTTTCCGGATGCTAGTCAAATCCAGCCTCGAATTAACCAAGGGATGTTCAGGCCACGAGTGCAACCCTTGTAGCCAGGGCAGCCGAATTTTCAGAGCTTCCCAGAAAATCTATCGATTGACCACGATCGTCTGATTAGATCGGAACGTGGGGTCACTGATTCACGCCGCAACCTACAGGCAATGGGTAGCTGCGCGGCGCATTTGAGGGTACATCATAACCGGTGGACACTGTAAAGACAACTTTAGATGCGGGGGGAGCTTGAATCCTGCCGGGACAATAAGCTCTGAGCTCAGTGATTGAGTCATGAGAATGTTACACGGGATCCATGCAAGTGACATCCCGCTACTTTGCTTTCTCTAATGGTCCCTCATTCCAAGTGTCGCTGTCGTTTCTCGGTTCATGGTTTGAGTACTTGTGGTTTCTCAATGAGTTGGTTGACTTATGCTTTTGAATGAATTTAGCATTATTGGTATTTAGGGCGGGGTGTTATATCGGATTTAAGTATATGCCATGAAATAATTGCCCACTGATATTAGTCCCAACTTCTCCAGTATATTCTTCATCAATGTCCTACATAATTTCAAATTCCGGACGAACCTTTCCATTTATAGAAACAGAATCACCTTATGTAAACCTTTATACTCACAACCAGCCCCCGTTTTGATTTGGAAGCCGATGTTTCTAGGGCGGCTGTAAACTTACGTGGAATGGTGTCGACCACAGTGTGAGTTCTCCGAAAACCTCTCAGTATGTTGGCTGAATAAAACTACTCATTAGCGTGGCCAGCAGAAATCAAATTCAGTCTAACAAAGACTCTGGAGGGACTTTTATTACGCCATTCTTCCAGGAATCACCGTCTCTTGATTTGCTGCCTCGGGTTGGCTGCCAACGAACGTAATATCCGTTCTTCACACGATTCTAGAATGCGAGTTTCCTCTGAATTATGGGTTCGACCGTGACCGCAATGATGAGGTGAGTCCGACAATGAATTCCTTGAGGAGTCCGAAGCCTTTCTCGAAGTATATTCTTGCTACCTTGGTTCCTTCACCTCACTCGAACGTTGCTTTTTCTTCCGCCTGTCCAGGTTTCTACCTATTGAAAGCCTTTTTAAACCTCCTCCTTCCTTCAATTCCAAGAATTATCCATGTAAGTTCGGTTTGATCAACAGAGACGGGTTTCAACTTGCGTTCTTAGGTCAGAACTCCAGCGCCAAGATACGCTGACGAAAGCTGTCGTAGCTGCTTTGGGGTTGACCACAATCTTACACACCAAGTCGGACGACGACAGGGATGACCAAACGGTCCGTGGCGTATCCTTGGAGCCACTACCTGTCCTTGTCGACACGTCCATATTCGACGTTCTCTCCGAGTTCAAATTGGACTTGTGCCTTTCCCCGCCAGCCTCTCCTACACTCTCCGTTTCCAATCTCCCGCCTTCCACACCGTCGCCTCCCTTATCACCGACTTTGTCACGTTCCATTTCTTTCACTTCGGCAAAAGCAGCAACTGCAACCAAGAAATCTATGAAGAAGAATACTTCAAAAATGTCGTCCACAGCACCTTCCAGGACTCGCGGTTCTTGGCCGTTGGTCAAATATACTGGACGAGGCACTCCAGTTGATCGTCGACGAAGGCTGGAGTGGGGAGGCTTCTCGTCCGAAGAGGTTGCAGAAGACGGGCTCCTCCTCTCTCCAGCTATCCGTTATTCAGATGACTCTACATCTCCAGAGTCACCTTCCATAGCCTCGTCTGTGTCCCACTCCTCTCATGCCGTTCGGGAGCCTTCATTATACGAGCCACCACCTGAGCTTGGGCCCCTTGAGATTGAAAGCTCCACAGTGAGACGGTCAGAGGAGTGGGACCACATTATGAAGTCGGTTCTTGCGACGACAACAGAAGAAGGTCCGAAGAATGAGGAATCTAGTAACTCTCAAGTATCATACACTGATACCACCACTGAAGAACATCTCGATACCACACAAATTCTTCCCTTAAATTTCTCCATCATGTCCAAGGAACAAGTCGAAGAACTAAATAGTGGGCTCGAAGCCGAACTCGGTATTAACGCAGCGTTGGATCTAGGATTTGGCCAAGAACCGGGTGATTCGAAGTGGTTTGACTCGAACCTGCTTCAATTACGCGGAGGTAGCAGAGCCTCGTCCCCTTCCGTGTATTCCTCTCAAGCAATCACCCTTCGCAAGCGCTCTCCTGTCGCCTCTCGTGCTTCCTACCACAGGTCGGCGTCAAGCACGAAAGCTGAAGTCGATATCGGTGAAACCCACAGTGAAACCAAATTACTCAGTACTCATTGGTGGAGGCGTATGTTTAGTCGTTTCAGAAGAGTACAAACGTTGTTCACTTTACCTAAGACTCTTTTTTGAAACTGTCATCGTATGGTTAGTTTTCCGTCAGCCTCTCTTTCGATCCATGCATACCACTGCTCTCATGCCATTTCCTTTCAGATATTGACACACACACTCTTTTTGATTTTTGAACTACACTCATTTGATTCTCATCTTCGGATAATTTATATCTTTCATACGAACTCGCATTGGAAAAAAAATGACTCGTATTATTATAAAGATGTTCGTTCAAACTTCGTTGAGTCAGACAGCCACCAGCCAAATAGGACCACATAAAGCTGTGGTACAACAGACACTCAGCCTTCCTTCAAAACGACTATTATATTCCCTTGCCCAGTGCCCGAACTTCGATTCCGGAATCCAATCCTCTCCAATTTCTGGCGTATTGTACGCCGGGACCATTGTGAACATAAAACTCATATCAGCATCAACCCGCAATGCGAGAATCCAACTTCGCCTTTCCTGCACAGAACAAGGCATGCGTTTGTATCACCTCCCAGCTCTACGACCGCAGGGGTGCGTATTTAGTTTATTCTAAAATTTACAGGAATTTGAACATTTTTCTGATTTTTTTAGCCTTGGATACGACATCGCCACTACCGCTCTTCAATTCGCTTACACATCTCACCTATCTCACCTCCACTTCCCCTCGGATCCGCGAAATAATGACCATGGATGGTGGCCTCGAACGCCTCGTTCGTATCTTGCATGAATTTTGTTTGTGCCCTCCACCACCGGAGAATCCAGCCATTTTCTATGGTCTCATGCCTCCAGCCGCAAGACCGCCGAAGCTTTCCCCAGCGTTGAACCCTCCTACATTTGATAAACACGCAGCATACCGATTTTCTTTAGCATTCCAATGCATCGTCAATATCGGGGTTAGGGGCAGTGAACCAATCCGAAGTCGTGTTGTCCAAGCCGGAACGCTTGACGTCGTTGGTTGCATCCTCGAGGCTTGGCTAGCGAATAAAGGTTTTGCCGTCGGACCGAGTGCGGGTGCAATTGGTGTGCAGAGAGAATCAAGGGAACAGAGACATCAGCGGAAGCTGGAGCAGAGACAAAGGGAAGATGCTTTACAGCTTCAAAGAGCACTTCAACGTCAATTGCATACCGAACACCCACGACTAAGACAGGAGCCTCGAAATCGGGCACACGAAGAGGTATGAAAATTTTCATTTTCAGTTCTTTTCACGGGTCTCAACAAATCTCTGCAGGAAGAATCCATGGATTTTTCTCCTGCAGAAACGTCGACAAGCCAAATCCTCCTTCTCTCCGATACCGTCTCGCAGCCTTCAAACTCTGCCTCAAATAGCGACACTGATATATCTACGGGCAATTCATTGGCTGCCACACCTCTGGAGTCTGGTACCCCTACTGGGTCCGTCGTCATTCCGAGCAGGTATCGGAGCGGTACAATCATCGCGAGGCCAGTCTGGGACCCCCCTATCCAACCCACGATTGGCAATGTGAGTGCATTCGTTCCTGCAACTCTCATTTCTGCACATCGTAGTCGCCGCACACGACACCGTGAATTACCGCCTGATTCTCCTGCGACATCCGCAGATGTATCGCGAGCAGAGACCGAAACTGAAGACGATGGGGATATCGACATGGATCGGACGGAAGATAACGGACGGTTTGATTCAGACATTGCCTCTACTTCTGCTTCTCCTTCACCCGAAAGGCAGATAAGAGATACGACGCATGCCGCAAGGCAGCATATGACACGGCGCGCAGTTGGCATAGTTTCCGATGAACCGACAGCTGTGCCTCAAACGCTTCAAGTTGGAGGACTTGATACAGATGCCCATATCATCATTAATGAGGGAGGGGGTGTTAGTGTCGGGGATGGTGGTGTTGAAGTAGGTGTTGGTGTCGTGGACGGGATCGTCTCCTTGGAGCAGAATGATGATTTCGCAATGGGGGCACCACCTGGTGCGCCTGGGGCAATGGGAGGAGCACCGACGCCGAGGGTTTTGGACCTGACAGCGGCTACAGGACCGAATGAGAGGCGTAGACGAAATACTATTACTGTCGACGCACCAGACGTCACCCCTCGAGCTGCGGTCGTAAATTTACCTCTCATGACGTCGTCGGGGACCGTCCGTCCTCAAACTACTCAAAACCACCAAGGTACAGAGATTGGACACCAAAGGAATGCTACTATCCGTGCACGACCCGCAGAAGGAGCAGTCGGTGTAATGAATACCCCAGTCACCACTACAATACCCGACAGGGGCAGTCCTGCGGAGATAATGGCACCAGCGATGAACACCACGCCAACCAACACTTTTGGAGGAGCGCGTGCAGCGGGTGGTTCTCATGGAATACACCATCACAGAGATTCAGATTCCGGACCATATCGAGACGAGGATGTTCTACTGAGCTTGCAGCTCCTTGCTTATTTGAGCAAATACCCTCATGTCCGACAGGCGTTCTACAAACCTAGAGTTACCTTTCACCCCGCTAGTGTGAATTTAGGCGGTGCACGATTCGGATTGGGTGTGCAGCAACCTCAAAGTGCGGGGTCTTCGATCGCGAATGGGAAACAGAAAGAGAAGGAGAAAGAGAGAATACCGTCGACTTCTGCTTCATCGGTCAAGGAAAGTTTTTTGAAAGCATTTTCCAATTCCACATCTGGCTCAGGTGGCAGCCGCGGAAAAGAGAAAGAACGCCAGTCAACGCTGCCAACCTCCTCTACCCCGGGACCTTCACCACCAACTGCAACCCCTGTTGTTCTCGCACAGACGATCGGAAATAGCAACGGTGCTCCCTCCTCCGCTCGTCAGACCAATGTATTTTCGTTGGTAGAAAGATTTACATATAAACCGAGCTCTGCGGATAGTGGCGATGGGATCAACTCTCTTCCAAGGCTACCACCTGAGATTCAATATTGGGCCGGGGTCATTATGCGGAATGCATGTAGGAAGGACGACAGCAGGGGTGGAATTCGGCAATGTGCCAATAGTATGTACTCTTCTTGCGCCATTATGTATTACAATTATACTAACACTGGTCTATTCTAGTGATGTGCGGAAAATGGGAAACTTATCCGCGAGAATTCGCCAAATGTCGGCGATGTCGGAAGGCGAAATACTGTGGCAAAGAGTGCCAAAGTACAGCCTGGAGTGAAGGACATCGCTTCTGGTGTAGTGCTAAGGATATCGACGACGAATCCTCTAGCCACCACCACAACAATGGTCACCACCATCACCACAATACGGAGAATGTTGCGACGACTTTGCGCTCCACTAGTAGTATCCAAGTTTCTGATGACGGAAGTAGTCAAGCAAGCATCCCTATCACAGCTGGAAGCGGTTCGAGGGCCGAACGGAGGCAACATCGCGAGAGGCAACATCATCATCATCATGGAGTTTCGGGAGTCGCTCACCCGTCCTCATCGTATATTAGTCCCACCACCGCCGCTGGAGTTCGTGCCGAGACCAATCTCACTAGGGATAGGACTGTACAATCCTTGATACAACCACAGCAGCTTGGTTCTGCTTCTCCACCTCACCTACGTTCAAGACTGATGGCTTCTATACGACAACCAGCAATCCAAGACCTCTTGCACGATCCGATGAACAGCAGCTATCTTTCTTTCCACATTCAAGGCAGCCCCGGGTCCTCTGTTGACCGCGAATCTGCAAGACGAAGGCCCGAGGTTGTCACCACTGGATTTGTTGGGAGTACGGCGGGTCCTTCTGGTATTTCTGGTTCTCCTTCGACTAACCGACGGACCTTGGGATTGGATATTCTCCCAGACGTCGCTGTTCCCCCCTCACCCGTCAGAATCTCTACTAGGGCCAGTCAGCACTTGCAGATGAGTTATACCCAGACGATCACCCCAGCGAATGTACATACTGTGCAGTCTGGTACAACGGGACATCGCGGCGTAGAGGACTGGCCTATGGGATCACCTAGTCCAACGGTTCTGAGGTATAGGACGAGAGAGCGCGACACACGGTCTATGGGAGAAGATGCGGAGGAGGACATGGTCTTGGGTTGACGTTTTGCGCTTCCACCTTTTCTTCCTCCTCTTCTTGGAGTCAACAACTAACGCTATTCTTGAGCCAACCTATATGATTGTTCAATACCGTCTCACCTCTTAACAACGATCCATTCGGCCATGATTATACACTCTCCCATTCGGTGGTCGTTGTCAGCAGTCACTATTTTACTCTCACATAGCTACACTTGCTCCTTTTATCACCCACGGCAATCCTCCATCTTAACAGCGACACCAGTTCCCAAGACAAATTTATCCTCCCAATCCCATGCTTGGCATGACGCCCAAACTGGCTTCGTCTCATTCACGCTGTCGATAACTACATACTCCCCAAGACATAATCTATTTCTGCAAATCATTGTTTCTGCAAATCATTTTTTTGGACTGCAAATAGTTGCTGCAAGCCTACGGTGGGTTACTAGTTTACTGGTCAACATCTGTCACGAAACCAAATAATTCAATAATTTACTTTGTTCGACTCGTTTCTCAAAGCAGAATTAAAGACTTGTTCATTCACTTCCTACCAACGTTAAATTATTGATAAAGCTATTAAGGCGTGTGGAATCAGTCTCAAGAGATCAATACTTTTGTGAATTTTTGTGAGTGGTGGTGACAATTGGTACGAGCTAGGATCTTAACAAGGTATTTGGACGGGAAATGATGAAACTTATGCGATGCAAAATTAAGCATAGGACCAGTGAATTCTCGATAATCCGAAGAATAACGAGAAGAGAATTTACTCTTTGATCTTTGCCAAAATTTCTGAATCCTTGAACAAGAAGTATTCCTGTAAAAACGCGGTTGTTTGTTGTGAAATCGTCAGAAAGTAAGGGTCACAAACCTCTTCTCCAACCTTAATAGAGTTGCCACCCCAGCCAGGAAGCAATACCCTATCTCCCGCCTTGACCTGCGTTGGGATGATATTTCCCTTCTTGTCCGGTGTTCCAGGACCAACCGCAATCACTGTGGCTTCTGGAAGGGGATTGTTTGTAGCAGAGGTAGGCAGAAAGATGCCAGATGTCGTTTTCTTGCAGTTAAATTGAGACGCTAGGATACAAAATCAAGACAATATGCTCACAGTTTCGGGTTTGAAACGTTGTACGAGGATTCTGTCAAGGAGTGGAATGACAGACCTGATGGACTTGAAAGTAGCTTGTGCAGCCTGCACAACATTGAATAAAGAGGTTCAGATTGTATTGGCAGAATGCGCACCATTGTTTAGATAATATAGATATAAAAAAACCTGTATGAATATGTCGTGAAGTCGATGCGTTTGGTGGAGAAAAGTTTACGTGTCGTGTTCGCTTTTCAAAATATTTGGCTCTCACGTGAGTAGGTGTGTCATAACGGCCCGACATCGGCAATCCGAGATTCCGAGTCCATTTCTTTTTTCGACTGGTGGGTCAGTATCCAGTATCAGAGGTCAATTCGAATTCCAGTGTATTGGGCGTTGTCAAGATTTTCGGCAACCATTCTTCTAGTCCCTCTGTTTCTGAAATTCCAACCTGGTAGAGCCGCAGTAATTTCAGGAAATAGGGGAAATCTTGGCTTCGAAATGGTTTTGTCCTTCCGCCGCACCGGACTCAATCTCCCATTCACAGCTGTCATGATAGCACTGTCCAGGTCCACGATGGCAGCGATGAATAATACCACCGTGATATGGAGATCGGCCCTGAAGGCTCCTCTCTTTACGAGGAAGGGACGTTGTCGTTCCTAATTTCGACAAGAGAACGCGCGCCGATGGGACACATTGTCATTAAATTGTGTATGAAAGTCCCTTCACGCAGGCTCATCTACACTTAGGCTCCTCCTTAATGCTCTGGTCAGGAGTAACTGTAGCTGATTGATGCACTGCTCCTTCCAACCCAGGGCAGCCTCCGGCAGTAAGTCCTCGCACCTGCCTTCCTCGTCGTCGTCTGACAGCCTCTCAGCATGGCGGGAGAGAACATCATTTCAGTCCCCGATCTATAGATAAAGTTTAAAGACGTACTTACCTCTTCTATCTTGGCAACATTCATAGGTTGAGATGACGACAGACTCTCATACTACCTTCAACAATCTTCATCGTGTCATCCTATCTCCAAAGAAACCATCTACCATCTTTCAGCCATGCCACCTCCGTCTCATCTAGAACTTAGCGACTGTATGGCTTTGGATACCTTATATGGCCACAAAGGCAAAATTCTGGATAATAAAAATCGTGCATCTCGTCCAAGTCCTGATAGCCGCCTGCGCGTTCTTCTCTTATGCACCAGCGCCGGTAGCAGCAGTGGCAAGCGGTTTAATATATATGGTCGCCGTATACGCATGAATCCAAATTAGCGCGTTGCTTTTTCTTTGCACTGCTTGCGCTAACTAAAAATCCGATTTCAACCAGACACGCGATAACATCGAGTTCAAATTGTACGCTCTTTTGTTCCGCCCTCTCTGTACATGCCTTCATGTTCCCTTGCAATCCCTCGCAGATTTTTCATGTGA
>Ga0307507_10008066_pt1 | contig 14825 bp, 13 predicted proteins | sample 7_EM_MG_FD_207223 | JGI IMG/M metagenome (GOLD analysis project Ga0307507, IMG submission 207223) | Populus trichocarpa ectomycorrhiza microbial communities from riparian zone in the Pacific Northwest, United States - 7_EM | ecosystem: Host-associated > Plants > Roots > Unclassified | place... | reverse complement strand
CCCACTAAAAATCCAAAGGACTTTTTTCAAGAGAAACAACAGGTTCGAAGTGGACGTCGGGGGACTCAGGTGCCTCCTCCTTAATGTATTGTAATATATGTTAGTGAGACTGCATAAGGCTCAAACCATGGACTCTCAGGGAACAAACATCGCCATCTTTCTTTTCCTTAGGCTCAGTTTCTTCGTCGTCTTTCTCCTCTCTCTTTGGCTTGGACCCTCCGCCAAACATGGAAAAAACACATTCAGAGATTTGACCACCAGAGCCGAAAACGGATTTCACAACGGAGAGCGGGATCTCATGCCGCCATCACTCGGGTAAGGATAGCCTGGTCGAAATGCCAGCGGAAGACGTCGTCGACGGGGCGATCGGGATGGCTGAGAAATTCGTCATCTAGGCGATCAAGAAAACCGAAGTTCTCGGCATTCGGCGTAAATACAACGATATTGTAGTTATCCTACCAATATGTTAGCTATGAGACTTGAAGATCTGGGCATTCATACGTCTGGATTGACTGATACATGATAGGAATCGAAGTATCTATGAGCAGTAGCGCATAATAACATTCCATTTTTCGGAGAGTTCATGGACTGGGCGGACGACACCGGATGCGGACTCTCAATCCATTGGCTACACCCCCTAGATCTCGAATGTTCCTCAAATCGCAAAGGATATACATGGGCGGTATCGAATGCATCCCAGGGCTCTGGGGTGTTTAGGAGTACGGCTCCGCCGGTGAGCGCACATGTAGTATCCCGAGAACGAATTTGCTCGGTAAAAGATTCTCTCCTAATTCCGATATCGTCTGGCGAAGCGGTTCCCCATCCGCAACGGTCACGGAACCTATTCTCAGTCAATGGTTGTCAATAGCTTGGGCAAGGTGGGGACTTACCTCTCGCGTAGATAAAATATTTGCCCCTCACTCGATAGCAGATCATTTCTCGGCTCAAAATTACCTACGCAAACATTCCTTTCCTTCCATCTTACCCCCACCCCACATCATATCAAGCAACCGGAAAATCCGAATACCCATACGCACTATCCTCAAAGGTGAGCATCGAGTTCACGGGTCATCTAGGAAACCACCCTCCGTCAGCGGGGCCAAAAGGATATGCCGGACACAAACACAGCACTCGAAAACACCTACGTCTATGATATTTTCGCCCCGGAGAAGCTCCTCAGATGTTTTTTTATGGGAGAAATGACCACTAAGGAAAGTCTGTATAGAATTGTGGAAACGTTTTATGCTATCTCAGAATATTTCGACCTACTCAGGTTTTTTTAACATTCAGCTTCACGTAACTCAACCTAACGAGCCCGAGTTATCTAGGAGCTCATAGCCTAATTGTAGTTCTTTACGAGCACCCACGGAAAGAAAGCAAACCAAACTAAAGCATTAATCTCGAGTGATAATCTATGACTAAACGCTACTTAGAGAACGATCATGGTACTAGTACGGTGGTACAGCTCCTAAGTTTTGTATGTTCCACAGGGGGTAAAGGTAGCAAACCTCGCTTGTGGAACATACAAAACTTAGGCGCTGTACCTCCGTACAGTACCCGTCGGCTTACCCCCACCGACTGACCCGGCGAGAACTTTGGCTAACAACTTAATACGGCATAGCAGGGGCGGAAGATAAAGGCGGCACTAAGAAAACCGAAAGCTAATAATGAAAGGGAGAAAGTGAAACTGACTCAGGTTTAGCCTCAAGCCCCTATTAGGAAACCTAACGGGCCCAAGCGATATGATGATCTCTATGTACCCTTCTGAATGCCATGCCACCAGCCAGCCAGCAATGCATGCTAAACCAACCAGACCAAACCAGACCAGACTAAACGAGACAAAGCAAAAGCGAAAAGAAAAACCTGATGCCCAATAATGCCCCTATCAAAAAAAAAAAAAAAAAAACATGAGTAAATAAAAAAAAGCCAAACACTATCAAAAAATAAAAAGTGAAATCATGAAAGTAGGGGAACCCCCACCCCCCAAAACTATGGCACATAAATCCTCGAAAACCCCTCTACACCCTGCCGGCAGCACACGCAACTCTTGTAATTATTATGCGCAAGGCAAACCCTGCAATCTTCGCACAGTGCAAGACACCTACACGGCCAAACGATGATGGTCCTAGTGGCAGTTTGGCAGACCACGCACGAGCTATAGCTCGAGCTAGTGGTAGCCGACGAGGATCGGCGCTGCTGCAGTATGATGGATTCCAGAGAGGTTGATGCGCTGTTAGCAGAGTGGTAGGTTGACCGGGTGAGGATGTTGGGCGCCTTCAGGTGCCGGCCGAGGGCTTGCGCCTGGGCCCGGTCTTCGGGGGTCTGTGGGTCGAGAAGGGTAGCGAGATCTGCTGGTGTTGAAAATATTTCCGAGAACGGAGATTGGGGGGGTGAGGGGGAGGATGAAGGTTCGCGGGAGGGGTAGGGGTGTGATTGGGTGGGTGTTCGCGTGCCAGAGGGTTGGGAGTCGTCGGAATCGTAGGAGAAATCTGCTAGAGAGCCTAGGTCTGACGCTACGGAGATGACGGTGCTGGCATCGTCGTCTATGGAGTGGTCGGGTTGGAAGTCGCCACTCGTGTCCGAGTCCGTCCAGAGAGGTCCCTCGATATTCCCAATGAAGCGGGTGTAGAGAGATGCTGAGTCTGTATCTTCCTCTTCGGATCCTAGAGCTAGGCCTTGAGCCGCGTCAACTGCTTCTGGGCTGTCGGATGGGTCTCTTCCACGGGTGCGGAATAAAATTGGTGCCCAGCGGGAAGTTAAACTGACGAGAAGGACTGATACGCCTCGCATCATTTCCCCAGCGCCAGCCCATCTGCTGCTTCCGGTGCCGTTTCTACCCTTCTTGGGTGCCATAATTCCCTTTACGTCTTTGCGTTCCTGAGAGTATGGGCCTTTACCGACACCGGTTCCGATTAATCCTGGGGCTGCACCTCCACCACCTATACCTAACTTCCTCTGGGAATCCAGAACCTTAGTCCTCTGGTCTTCCAGCCAAGTCCACGCCGGTAGCCTGACCACTCGGCCCTCATTCAAATAAGTAGCCTCACTAGCTGCCGTCAAGCATTGGAACCCCAACTTCAACAACGTGGTATAAAAATCATCACTATTATTAATTGTAATAGTCCCCAACGTTAAATTCGCCTGTAAATTATCAAGCCCAGCACGGAAGCTCGGCCTCTCACTAACACCGGGTGGAGGGAACAGCGAAGTAAGCACCAAAGCGAGTGCGTAAATCGCCCCACAAACAAAGATTCCGGTGAAGATAAGCAGATGAGGAATGAACCCAACCACGCATACAGTAGGGAAATTTAGCACGGCACCGGATTCGGATCTAAAAATTAGTGCCCATGCAAAGCCACTCAAAAATGCAACACCCCAGATGCCCGTGCTGAGTAATCGGTATTTTTCCTGTCGGTTGAAAACGCCCAGAATGTGGCTTGTGAGGTGGCCGAGAGCGGAGATGAGCGAGATGTAGAGAACTTCCGGGGGGATGTTCTTCTCTGTGTGAACGAGGACCCTACGGTTATCGGTGACTGTGGTCTCGTCGTCTGAGGGGGCTGATTGGATTTCGAAAACCTTGGGTACGGCTAGAAACTCTGCTTCGGCAAAGGCGAGGGAGTGCTCCATGAGCGTCATACCAGTCTCCGCAGCAGGATTGCGCGCCGTTACAGCGCAGATAAAACTCTCAACAAACTGGCTGAAACAAACGGTTTTGTAGAACGGCCACAGAAGCGCCAGACTCCCCTTGATAGGCTCCATATCCTTGATCTCCTTCTGCCCCAACTTCTCCACCAGTTTCTCATCAGAATCCTTATCGGCAGTATCCACAGCAGGCCTGTCAGGCCCCAGAACCTCGGCATCTGGGTACAATTCTGGTGGAGCCTTCATTCCACCCCACTCATAAACTTGTTCCGCCCATGCCTCGTTCGGAATCATTCCCACGGCCTCACAAACCTGCAAGTCATCCATCCACCAATTCCCCACTCTCGCAACCTGCCACAGAAACCCGCCAGCAGGCCTCGGCGATCCGTCGCTGAGGTAGACCTCACTTGTTTGACATCTGAGTGCAAGAGAGATATTGTAAATGTGGAACAGGCAGAGAAGGATAGGCGTGAGACGCATGAAGAACCTAGTCCTGGTGGTTAAGGCAAGCGGTCTCCGTAGCGAGGCATAGATACCCGTCCGGTTCAGAAGTAAAGCCTAAACTCCGGGAATAAAGAGCAGTTGTGTCAGTGGAAGGCAGCCAATATCATACACTAACATAAGCTCTACCGGGACACTATTGTTGGAGAAGCCCTCATAACCACACTGGTTCACGCATGTAGCTGTGGCTGCTATCGTGGGGAGGCCGGGAATTCTCGGTATACTCATGGCCACAAAGTCCTCGTAGTGTTTGATCTATCGCAGAGACTCGGTGGTCCCCCGCCCGCAGATTGCAGAAACAATTAACTGAGGAAAAAATGTGAATACCATTTATAGGATAGCGGTTACTGAATTGAAAAAGATCTCTTGGTGGAGGGGGTCGCCCTGGTCCCACTGTCTAGGGTCGGAGCTAGCGGGGCGCCTGGAGTGTAAGGAGAGCCCTGTGGATACGAGTATGCACGGCGCACTTTCATCCAAAAAGGAGCTTTGCGATGTCCGTTTACTCGAGCTGGTACACACTGTACCCGGGAAAGTATACCTTGGTCAGTGGGTTGAAACTCAACTTTATGTCCGAAAAATACAACCTTACTCAAGTCCCGGGATTAGAGCTGTGTTTCTCCTGGCGCGTTAGCACCAGCTCCCACCCGGCAACTCGAGTACGTTGTTGGTGTACCAAGAACTCTGAACCTCGCTCGTATGTTGATGCCAGCCGGAGAACAGCAGCCACAATTACATTTGTGTATTAGTGTAGTTATGAGGACTCTCTCCGAAGGTGAACGTAATGCCGAAGCGTTTTTTAGGCGGGATTGCTACCGCATACAAACCGGATTTGAGCAAGAATGCCAAACCTGGGAGTAGACAACAGGAACCCCCCAAACGGACCGACATTACTCGTGACCCAGTTTTACAAAAAACAAACGAATAATGAACGAGGGAAAGCCAATGGAAACGGCAATACCAATGGAAACAGCAATAGTAAACGAGGGGTTTCCAACACACTAACCATGAACAAGCACAGAACAGCCCACGGACTAGTGACATACGTAAATACGTTCCGGACTCCTCTTCCTGGCCCTGACGTCGCCATCGTCGCTGCCTCCATCACCGAATCGACATTCCCGACCACTTCTGGTGCCTCCGAGATCTGCTGCAGGGCGCTGCTAGCTACTGCTGTTGCTGCCGGATCGGTTGTAACGTCTGCTAGCGAGGCGACGGCGTCCGGTCGGGACATGACAAATCTAAACATTGAGCTGTTGAATAGCGAAGATAGGAAGCCGCCATTCTGGGTCTCCATGGTGGAGAAGCGTTGGCGATGGGCAGAGAGGAAGGGAGGAAGGAGTGAGAAGGAGGATGCAGAGAACCGAAGGAGTGCGTGACGAGATTGGGATTACGGAGTCAGCAAAGAGGCTAAAGTGAAACATGGTATAATACTGGTAGAGCTTGGCAACTCCTTCTTTTCTGTCATGCTCTTAGGCAAACCGTCAACACACTGGAGGCTGCCCCACGCCTTTCTCACGGTGTGCCTGTCGGCCTCACTACCACCTCGTAACTCGCGCTGTTTGCCTAACTTTCAAACATAGAAAAAAAGAAGAAAAAAACACGATCCCAACGCCTTACATTACGAGTTATTACGCCTTCTCCAAACAATGCACAAAACACATATTTACATTTCCACCCAAATTTTCACTACACCACATCCCCGGCTCCAGCCCACCATCTCCACAGGACCACCGCCAGAACCACTATCCAACCAGGCCACATAAGAACCAGCATAACAGGATTGGGCTGCAGCAACAGCAACAACATTTCATAAAAGAGCGCGTCTTTGAATTTTCTCCATCGGAGGCGTAAGCTCATTACCTGTCGGAGGAGGAGGTCGAGGAGGCAGTAGAATATCTGCCGGAGGACGGTGGTGATGTCGGTTTGGAGTTGTAAGAGCGAGATTGGGATAAGGGATGCCCAGGCTGCCTTTGCGGAGGAGAGGGTGACGGTAGTGGCACCGGTTTCTGTCTTTGTTTCTGTCTGGAGGGTAGTTATGGTCATTTTGAAACTGTGGGCTGCTAAGCCAGTGGTTAGCTCAGTCGATGGGTGAATACGCAGGTATTAAATAGAGGTAGGTAGATAGAAATTGTAAGGGAAAAAGAGGCATCTGAGAGTAAAAATGTACCAAGAATTATGAACTTATGAACATGTATTGTACAGTGCCGGTATCTGTACCGATCTCGAAGACTTCAGCTTAAGCACAGAGAAGTGTACCACCTTCTTTCATCAACTTAAAGTAAAAGAAAGTAGCGGAAGGCACAATGGCTATATCATACCCCCACCCCCTCTGCTCAAAGGTAAAAATAACCTCCTTCTTACACCCGCAGGCACCCGTATAATATCTAGCAGGCACCCGTACAATATCCTAGGCCTTCCATACCCCTCCCTCTTTCTTATCCCACCCTTATCATTCCCATTCTTCCTCCTTTCACCCTTCAACGAAAACTTAACTACCGGTAACTCCCACCTGACCCTACTTTGAAAAACTCGGGAGAAAAAAAAGTCCCTCACACATCACCCACAAATGGTACTCCAGAGAGAACATATGGCATCCCCTCAGGAAGGTTCCATTGCGCCGTAATCCACCAAAACCGGGATATAACAAAATCCAGTACCGGTATATGATAATATGAAAACATGCCACCACGAGTTGTCCCGTCCAGACGCCCAATTGGCCTATCCGTTCAGAAAGAGAGCCCAGCCCGGCCTAACTGCTGGCACCAGGCATGTTCGAAAGGGCGAAAATAGCCGGAATGAACTCCTATTTTTTATTAAAAGATATTGAGTGGGAGGTGGACGAAGCAGGAGGAGATGAGGATATTGTATACTGCTATGTTTCTGAAAGAGGTATTAAATCGCCAGTTATTGAATTTTCCTTCGGATAATTCCCAGAATCCAATACCTGATGGAGTAGTAGTCTCTGGTTATGGAGTATATTCAAATCTAAAATTAGGGCAACATTATTGACCTTTAATGATCAATCCGAAAATTTTGAACTTTTCCTTTTTTTTCGTGTAGAAAGGTAGTCTAGCTTCCCGATTGCTCAAACATTCTTAAGAACACAGTTTGTTATTAAGAATTTTGCCTAAGTGTACATGCTTTGTACAAGTAGATGTCCTATTGACTCCACAAAAGCGCACCAGCAACATCAGACGCAGCAGTGGCAGAGATGAGGATAAGGATGATGCCCGTAAAAGGACTTCATGGTTGTACCAGGGTGAGAGAGCAACAAGTGAGACAAGCCAAGACCAAACTCTAATTTTGCAAAAGAGCCCCAGTTTTTCCGCCGTGTTTGGAGAAGGCGCCTGTGCAGGATGGCAGGAATCTCTATCGAAGTTAATACTATTGTGGTTCTGTCCTTACGCTTATTATCCTTATTCACTCCTCTTCATTATTTCCTCTCTTTGGGTATTCTCTGGCAATGTCGCATCTAAGAGAGCATTTGCAAAATCAGGTTGGGTCTTGGCTTCTCTCACCCAGGGACGGTTTCTCACCCCAAGAATGATACCTGTGGTAGTACTTCTAGCTCAAGAAATGAGTGCTGTCGGTAACAAACAAAAGGTTAAGGCCCTGTTGCCCTGTTGGGTAGGTACAATTGAGAAAGGTTGCAATAAAGCCTTGAAACATCGTAGAATAAATGGCCTTTTTCCAGAAAAATTGGGTGTTTGGAGGCAATAGATTTTGAGAAGAACCCCATCAGATTCCGATCAGTTAGATTAATACCGCAAAAACTCGTGTTATCCACTATCTCTGTCTGGTCTCGAACCTCCGTCAATCCCCTGCCTCAGTCCGCTATGTTTAGGGGCTGTTTGGCGCGACTCGTTAGTTGGGGTTTAGACGTTTATGTAATCCGTTTAGACCAATTAGAACCCTCAAATAGATTACATAAGTGTACCAAACCATACGGTAGTTTGAGACAACTAAATTTACGTCGCGCCAAACAGCCCCTTAGTTTGACAAGTTAACAGAATCACGAATACCAGTTAATGAGATCCAACACACTCTGCACACTTGGGCTTGACTGTGTAAGAAAAACACTACTTGTAGGGGCTTCTGTCTCTGAGCACGTAGATTGGGTGCCTGGTGGAGATAGAGGATAACACGAGTTTTTGCGGTATATACCTATTTCTCGCAGCCCTCATCCAGCTGACTAATAGTATGAATTTATTGTGCCAGGTCCAGAAAAAAAGTTTTTCTCCGAACAGTGAGAAATATATTTAGCTTCACCCCAAAACAACCTTACAGCAGTTAGGAAAAATAATCGGGATTTTTGTGGCGCGCTAAACAGACCCGGAGTTCAGCTCAGATATATTTGACGATTTAATCATGAAAAAGAAAAAATCCCTACGAGGTTTTTTTAACCATACGGAGTAATGTTTAAATCCCATTTTAGAATACCCTATTCCGAATTTTCTTTTTCATTTCATACTCGAGTAGAATTCCAGCAAGCCGAAGAACCAGTATTGGTTACCTTGTCTTCGGTTTCTGCCCCCCATTCTACTTGCTATTTAGTCATCCTAATTCCCTACCGTACCTGACTCGGATTGCAATACAAGTTAAAAAAAATCCCTCCCTAAAAAGCGGTTTTACACCTTTTCTCAGAACTGCACTAATCTAGTGCATAATATTATGTTCTTAATGAATTTTATCAGTGGAAGAAGGGCAGAAACTAGGACCCTTTCCTGAAGATTCAGTGATAGGGTTGAAGGGGTAATTCATTTTGCATTAAGCTAGGTTGCTTCAATGAAGGCATCACAAGAACTCACTCAGCCATTAGATATTAGATATCATATAACCTGCCATGTAAGGCTAGTATCTACTTAGAAGTCAAGATTGATATGAAATATTGTACTTGGGTCAAACTTTAAGATGAAATTTTAGGTTACTGATTGGATTACATGATTGGATAAAACTCGGAGATTATATTACTAATATATTTTTGTTAGCATTGAATTTCTTGAATTCTATCATACCTCTTACCAACTTGCTGTGAATACTCTTACAACCTTCTTTTATTTAATAAATGTAGATACAAGTTCCTAATCTACTCACTAAAAGAAAGACGAAGCTCATTTTCTGTTATATTTATAATTCTGATTTATCTTTTAATTTTGAAATAAAAATTGATTTTACTTTTTATTTTTTTACTTCAACTAAGAATAGTCTGCAAGAATATAGAGCTATATTAACAACAAAATTCATACTACTCATATTAAATATTCAGAAAGTACAATAATTCTTTAGACTTTCCAGATACTGAAGTTATTACAAATGGAAATATCAATATCATAATAAAGTTGTTTTATACCTCTGGCTAGATATTGATTCTATACTATAAGAATTGAGCAGATTATAAAAAGAATATCTTTCCATGTTTTGCTTATATCTACTCTAGTCTAATATCCACAAATAGTATACTCTACTTTACTTTTATTGTTAGCTAAATCCAATAAGGAATAGGATTTATTCATATTATCTGGAAATATAAAATACTTATTATTACGTGATTTGCAATAGAATATATACAGTCCCTCGGCAAAAGTGTTCTTGATTTGAAACATATCTTGTTAGTGGATTGCGTCATAAGTGTCCAAGAGTTACTGTCAACAGCCTTTGTGACCATGACCATTCAACCACCATCAAGTGTCAACCATCAACCCTCCACAATCAATTATTTTCAGACAATTAATATAGCAAAATAAAGTTAAATAAATAAATAATACACTCTATTACATGAATTAATACTTTGTATATTCTCCTCTTGCTATTAGAATAGCTACAATCCTGTTTGGCATACACTTCCCCAACTTCTCAAAGAATTCAGAATGGATTGTATCCCAAACCAATAGTGGAACATTAGCCAATTTCTTCTTCACAGCCTCCTTTCCTTCTGGGGTATCAGCTATCCTAAAATACTGCTGATGTAGGCGCTTTTTAAGTTCTACTCATACATGCTCAATAGAATTCAAATCAGGTAAATATAGAGAATGCTCTATAACATCAATATTGTTGTCCTCCAACCAATCCATCACACTATATACTTTATGCACAAGAGCATTTGCTTGTTGAAAAAGTACATCAGGAATACCGAAAGCAATCATTTAATCAATAACAGGAATCAGATATCTGCTTAAAAGCCTAATATATGACCTCTTAATTATATTTTTGGTGATAGGAACCAGTGGACCTCTAGTTTCACCCCAAAAAGCAACCCCATACCCTGAGAGTCATACTCGTATTATGCTTCTTAGGGAGCACACAGTCTGCCTGCCATCTTTTACCACACTCTCTAAAACCTCATTACTGTCTTGAATCTCTAGTCTTATCTCTACTGCATTCATCACTCTAAATAATTCTCTTAAAATTCCCCTCTGTATAGTCTCTATGAATTATAGCCTGTCTCAGTCCCTTTGCAATCTGCTCTTGCTTCAGTCTTGGCCTGGACTTTCCTAGCCACTTTTTTTAAATTTGCCTCTCTGAGTACTCTGTCAATTATACAAACTTTAATAGAAAAATCATAACTTATCACTCTTGCTTACCTATATCCAAAGAGACTCCAGGTGCATACTATTGATCACCGAAGTTGGGCTGGATCATTTGGCAATTAGTCTTAGGAGCTCAGATATTTGCTCAGCACTGGCTGGGGCTGATGACTTGGAGATGATGATACTAGAGTAAATTGTTCAGGGAATGACATTCAGTTGCGCGTATAAGAAAGCTTTTTACCGTTGACCAGGGGTGATGGATAAGGTTGGCCACCTGCATGATACTTCCAATGGTGTAGAAAAATATGATGGTTATTCCTTTCTCAGTTTTGGTCATCTCCTTGAAGGTAGTTTTTGGATTGGCTTTAGGGGTAGCATATTTTCGCTTTTTTGGAATGCTTAACGATGGTGTAACAGGTGGTATTTTAAATAACAACAATCAACGAGGGAGGTAGGACAGACAATAATACGAACAGCAGTTTAAAACAACAAAGAATATGATTGTGAAGATTTACCAGTGTGTTATTAGTTGATAATTTCACTTTCTCCAGGGTAGATAACTAATCTCTGACTCACTTTTACAAAGACTTTCGCCAAGGGAGTATATAAGCTGCTTATTAAGATATTTATATTTATACAATCAGGAGGGCAATAGTATAATACTAAAGCAATCAAGAAATTAGAAAAAATCTTGAACTTAGTTTCCACTAGTTTTATTATTATTATTTATCTAGTACTACATGAATATTGTACTTTGTAGATATGTTATCTTGAAAGTTCAGTCTTCTCGCATATCACAATGCACATCAGCAAAAATTAGTCTTTCTGTCCGGTGCGCCTGGGGCGTTGGAGGTCCGGGGTGCCCAGAACACAAATTGCAGTTCTAGATGGAGAGTGGCGCACATTTTTTGTCCGGGCGGTAACAATAGGTGTTGGGGCACATCAGGTGCCACCCAGAAAAGAAATAATTCACCTAAGTGCCCCCAGCAAGGAACTGGCCGCGCCTGAGTACCCCTAATAGCACCCAACATCAGAGCACCTGGGTCTCACATTTAGGTAGAGCCCTCAGGAGGGTATCTGATAGTCTTATGAGTATTGTGTGAAAATAACATAGACGCAAAATGTCTTCAGAGTCCGGAGACATACCGGTATAGAGGAGTGCTTTAACGCTTGTGAGGCAAGAGGCATACAGAGAGAGAGATTTATGTGCAATTGATACTATTATTAAACTAATATGAAAAAGCAATACTAGTCATACAATATACAAAAAGGTATTAGAGAAAGAAAGAAGGAAGAGGTCCGGAGAGGCCAGATTTACAGGGAAAGGTAGGTTCGCAGCCAGTCGACGGATCGAGTAAGCAAGCAGGTCATATGAATCCGCTCGCTAAGATGAGTTGAATGGTAATTGGCGTCAAGCAGTGGCATACCTGTAGCCCTGAGTTGGTTGACTGCCGGGAAAACTGATTCTTGGAAGAGAGGATATCTCCACAGCCAGCGGGTGGATTAAGTCAGGAAACCGCTAATTTGAATCCGCTCGCTAGGACAAATTGGATGGTAGAAGGCTCATCCAGGTGGCATGCCTATAGTTGTAAGTAGACTAAAATGAGGGGTAGCTTGTGAGGTAAGAGTCCACCAGGGTCAGGGAAGCCCTCATTGGAATCCGCTCGCCAAGACAAATTGAATAATACCTGCTGCGAAGCAGTGACATACCTATACTCAGAAGAGAGGATATCTTCACAGCCAGCAGGCAGATCGAGTTGGGAAGCAGCCCATTTGAATCCGCTCGCTGAGGCAGATTGAATGGTACAAGGCTCGTCCGGGTAGCATGCATATAGCTATTAGCATGTATAAAACTGTCACTGTTCATAAGGTAACCTTCTTGCAAGTAAGGTTCCAAGAAGGTAAAGAGTACTTGCGGTGTGAAACAACTTAAGTATTTTAGCAAGTAAGAATCAGAGGTGGCTTGTGGGTCTTAGCGGTTGGTAGGACAATCAACACGGAATTAGATAAGATCTATTTCAATCTTACTCACAATGCCGTCTTCAGAAGAGTGAAATTGCGGGAGATATGTAGTATACACACTGAGTATTGTAAGGGATGGGGACGGAGGTTGTGTGCACTGAGCTCTGTGGGATGATTAGCCTAGGAAAATCCCTGTCAGAAGGCAGTAGGTGGCTGGTTGTCATGCAATCAGCATCCTGATGCACCAGGCGTTTGCAGTTCTATGCAACCAGTATCTGGAAGTACCAGGCGCTAGGCGCGTTTTTGGCAGATTCTCTACGTCCGTGCACATGGCTGCTTTACCCAATGCACAATTTTTTCTTACTAATGCATTATCCAACTGAATTGTAATAAATAGTCTGGTAGCTGTCAGAAGTTGTATAATTAAGAATTGCTAAAAATAAATATCCTTATAGCTTGAATATATCAAGTAAAATATAGGAAGTCTATACTAGTTCGAATCTGCCAATTACTAGGATTGTTGATTGAGAGTTGAAGATGCATTGGATTCTAAGTAATCTGAGAAATACCATCATGATATTTTTTTTATAATATCATAATAATTGGCTCTTTAAAGACCAACTTTACAATTAAAAAGGAACTATAAATATATTTAAAACTACTAAAATTTAATCAAAGGTCACTAATCCTAATTTATCTAGTTGAATTTTCCAAATGATATTTATTTCTATTGTCTTATATCCTTTTTTGCTGGTAGAATAACATATTGCTTTGATAAGCTATGTTTTCCTGCTATTATTATTTAGTTCACAGGTATGCAGAAAGCTAACATTATTTCACTTAGTAAAATATGCATTTCCAAATTATTTTTGTTTTTCTATATAAATATCAATACAAAGGTCATTCATGAATGGATAAATAGTCTCCTTAAGCTACTCTATATATATTTCAGATATTTGGTTTTTAATAAAATCAATTGTAGATCAATAAATAGGAAAACCTTTAGCCATAACCGTAGTACTCCACCAATAATATTATTGTTTTGGAATCAAAGAGACAGATATATAACATAAAAGGATACATTATACAAAGTTAGAAATCAATATATAATTAAAAGGGTTTAGCTGACTGTGCTATGAGCATTCTATGCTAAATTTGAAAGGTAGTTTTCAAGAAGATTAGATGACAGATAGTGTGAGCTTCTGCAACCAGTCAGGCACTCTCTGACTTCTACCCTTTAGTTAAATGATATATCAATCGTAACAGATCCTCCACATAAGTGTAGTAATATGACCTGATACAAGACCAGAAAATAAGTTGACTAGGAAATGCCCCAATGATAGCTTCCTTAATGAGTCAAATCGTGAAAGACAAAAGAGGAGGTACTGGACCCAATTGGAATAGAAAGAAAACGAGTCTATTTGATGCCTGAGTGGTGGTTGTCTGTCTACTAACTAAGAAAAGAGCATTGTTCTCCTTGTGCAGAAAACTCTACATGCTAAGCTCTATACCTATACAAGTACTCATGCAGCTTATGGTCACGCTTTTCCCGTCTACTGTATTTATTATATTTCTTAATTTCTCAATCTACCTTACTAAGATAGGCCTCCAGGTTCTTGTTATATAACTTCGAGTACCTATTACTCACAACAGTTTTCTTGAGGTAGGTTCTTGACAATGGCTACAAGTACCAAATGTGGTAAAGAGTCTATTCATTTGAGCCTGCATTAGGTACTTCGGAATCTCTAGGCTATTCACAGTCAGGTTAGCTCTCAAGTTGGAGAATAAAAAGGAAAATACTTACTAGTATGCTGCAAAGATTTCCAGCTAACTCTAAATACTCATAAAATAAAGGGAGATATTACACGCCTTTTCCCAAGTGTGAGAAGCTTTTATCTTTCTCAAAGAAGCAGTCAATACAAGGAACTACCTACTAGTTGAAACCCTGTGGTTGATGTTCTCAATCTTCTCATCTGTCAATACCCATAGCCTATGCTTCTGGTCACTGTTTAGTAGATATGTAAATACTTTCCCAATTGCTAATACTACTTTAGAAATTACCCTAAGTCATACTGGTGCTGAATCAAGTCTTCACTCAATAATCTCTGGTAGGGAATTAGTTGTAGTAAATGTTAGAACCTACTCCAGCCAACTTATTCTGGCCATTTTCTTATAGGAAGATATGGTATAGCA
>Ga0307507_10008065_pt1 | contig 14825 bp, 3 predicted proteins | sample 7_EM_MG_FD_207223 | JGI IMG/M metagenome (GOLD analysis project Ga0307507, IMG submission 207223) | Populus trichocarpa ectomycorrhiza microbial communities from riparian zone in the Pacific Northwest, United States - 7_EM | ecosystem: Host-associated > Plants > Roots > Unclassified | place... | reverse complement strand
GAGGTAATAAATATAATATATTATAAATATTATAAATAATCGGTAGATATACCTATTTAGGTTTAGCCGCTATATAACTCCTTTTCCCTTACGCTTAATTATAACAACTACTATAAACAACCTAACGACAATTAATAGCACTATACTAGGCATTTAAGCGCAAATAGAACAGCAATCTAAACCTATATCGCTTTCTTTAGTATATAAGGCCCACGCAACAAAGAACTAGTTAGTAAAGTTTATCTGCTTAGGCCTAAAAATCAATAAAATATTATATAGCGATATTTATTTTACTATAAAACAGGGACTTGCAGACATTTAAATACTTAGTTTATAACTAAATAAGGTTGGGAACCGGTTAAGATTTAATTAGGTATTTTATAATATAATTAAATTATTTCTTACCGTTTTTATAGGCATACTAGAACCTTAGTAGAGTAGGTATCTATCTACAATCGCCTAAAAATGCAACAATAATTAGAAGCGTTAAGTATTAGATAAAGTAACAACCTTAGCACAAATTAAGTCTGTTGCGCATCGTCTTAAATCAACTAATATACGCTAGCTAAGTAAAGAAGACCTAGAGTTGGTTGCTTAAAATAGCCTTATATTTAGGACGGTATAAACTAAAAAAGTCTATAAAGGAGATAGCCAGGAAATGCTGTATAGTTGCAGATACTTTATAGCTAGTAGTATACTAGATAATAAGATTATGTTAACTAATCTAGACTTTAGTCTATTTACTAGTATACTCTTAGAAGATATTAGCTTTAATCCTAATAAATATAGAATTTTCTATTATAATAGCTAAGAAAGGGAGATAAAAGTTCTTACTAAACGGACCTAGAGGGCTGCTATGGATAAAATGTATACTAAAGGACTTAATTGTTTTTATTTTATAGTAAGATATAAAGACTAAGGTAAGATAGATTATATAAGCAATTTTAGCAATATTAGAAATATTCTAACGTATTTAAATAGATATACTACACCCGGCCACTACACCTATATATATTAAAACTATTATACCACAAGCCGTTATAAGCAATTTATTATTAAAGCTACTAGGAATATAACTAGAGTTAGAGAGGAACTATTCTAGGCCTAGGGGTTTAAGGGCATCTATACAGGAAATTAGTGGTATACTTAGGCCAACGGTTTCTATATATAAAGTAGAATTAGTAAGTAATAAGTTAAAGCGGAAATGGAAGACCTCTATTTAACCTAAGAAAAAAAAAACCAAGGGCCTAATATTATATTTATATTATACTAACTATCCCACGTACTATGCTATATTTTATATACCTAATATTTCCAATATGGTGTTAATATGTGCACAGTTGCGTATATGTGCTAGCTCGGCTAGATATACTAGATGGCTTAACCTAAGTAAGTAAGGCTTAAAATTAAAGAGCCCCTTTATAATTTTTACTTTTCTCCTCTCTCTTATTAATAATCTATATTAGTACTCTTTTTATAGGCTATTAAATATATCTTTAACACTAATATATTAAACTAATACTATTTTCTACCATGGCCAAATTATCTAATATATAGGTTATTGTAGCGTCTAGCAGCTAGGTGCGACCTATATCTGCTTTATAATAGTACTATATAGCTAATAAGATAGAGCTTATAGTCTTAATAAGCTTAGCAAGACTAGCGTATATCTAATGATAAATCCAATAGTAATAAGATTCCACTACACCCCTATTACCCTTAAGACACTTGCCGTAGGACTAATATAACTTAGCATAAGCTTAAATCTGCTACCTATTCTAAGTTATTAGTTTAGAAAATAGTAAGGCCTGTACACCTAGTATATAGATTAACTATTTACCTGTATATATAGGGTTATTATAATATATTGCCTAATAAACGCCATTATTAGCTGAGCACTACTAAGGATGGAAGCACTAATAGTATAAAATAATTAAAACATAAACCAGAACTACTCTGGCAGGGAGTATAACAGCGGGCCAAGTTTAACTCTACACCCGCATATATACCTGTGTTAGCCTATACTAAGCTGCTTATATAGGCTATAGTTATAATAGGCCACTTTAATTCTTCCTATAGGCTCTCTCTATAGCTGGAAAGATAGAAGTCGGGCCTAAATATACTAATTATTAATACTTAGCGAAAGGCTGGTTTAAACAATTGGGGGCGTATATTTAATAATATTTGGCCTCTACTTGAACCAAAAGAAGCTTATAGGGCAAGTCTCTAAAATCTACACCTTCTACTAGTAATATTTAAAGTAATTCTAACACAGTATATATCGCAAAACTATAGTTATTTAACTACGTTGATGACTTTAGATTCTATATTCTAAGTAATATTTATATAGTTATATATATATATATTATCCGTTCCTTAATACACTAGATACCTAAGCTCTAGTCTTTTAACTACTTAAAGATAATATATTTGCATGCGTATATCCAAAGCTTATAAGCCCTACTATATATTCCTAGAGTTTACCTACTAATAATAGAAGGGGAAACAACGATTTACAGTACCTGTAATTATTAAGTGTATTACTTAATACTTTTTTAACCCAAACTTAAAAGGCCTAGCTTTGCATCCTTAAACATCTAAGTATTTCTACCTACTTTTAGCTTACACTGTTGTACTAATTACTACTTATATTTAATATGCACTCACTAAATATAAAGAGGGAGGTCTACGGTAAATAGTTAAGGTAAATGCAATAGGAAAACTAAACGGTATAAGTAATACTCTAATCTATATATATATTATAAGATACTAATTTATAAAGCAACGTACTATTAAATTTGGAAGATATAGGACGCGTAAGCTTCTAACAGAAAGGCTAGACTATTATAGGTAATAGCTAGTCTTATTTAGAAGCAGATATGCAAGACCGGCAACCTAGTTAATAATACGCATATAGTATATAATCCATATATAGACAACACTAATAATCTAGATAAGCTTAAGCCATATACAACCTAGCATAAATTTAAGTTCTTAGCAATAGATGGCTTTTCTATCTCTAGTAGTAATAACTTAGGGCCTACTAGTTCTTCCTCTTTTGCTTATATAGATAAGGTAACGCCAGCAAGGAGTAAATATTTAGGTTTAGATTAAAGGGTAAGCAAAAGCATATTTTTAAGCATTACATTAATAACTTAACTAGGGCACTTTATGCTTAACCTTAGTCTCTTCGCCGCCAACAACTATAGACAGCCCGCCTACCTAAAACCATAAGGCTTCTTGCTTTAGGGTTGCTTAGTACTATAACTTAAATAATAAACCACATATACTTAATATACTGTATACAATAACACTAGATAGACTGCGAAACTTGCTAGGCGTTAAAGAAGAAGATTTTCTTTAGTATACTCTTAGAAAGAGGGAAAAGCTACTAGATAATAGTAGATTTAATATTTTTTTAAAGTCTGTGCAGTAAAAGGGAAATAGTAATATTAAAATAAGGCTAGGATTGCCTAAAGATGATGACCTAGATATATAGTTACTTCCTTAAGGTATATAGATAATATTTTACTTTCTTTCTAATTGTTACATAATACTCTTTTTTTATATATAAAATATTATAATTATTATAGTTATAAAAAATATTGCGATTATTGCAGTTATAGTATTATAGTCGTGGGAAATATTATAACTATTGCAGTTATAAGAAATATTGCGACTATTATGGCCATAGGAAATATTACAACTATTACAGTTATAGAAAATATTGCAACTATTGCAGCTATAGGAAATATTACAACTATTACAATCGTAGGAAATATTGCAACTATTACAGTTATAGAAAATATTGCAACTATTACAGCCGTGGGAAATATTACAACTATTGCAGTTATGGGAAATATTGCAACTATTGCAGTTGTGGAAAATATTACAACTATTATTATAGCTAGAATATATTGCATTGCAATAGGAGGCAAATTGCCGCCATATATGGCAAGTTGCCATTACGTGAGGCAAGTTGCCGTCACGTGTTACTGTGGCACTAGTGTGGTAAGGAACCTTAAGTTCCTTACCCTTCTTTGTATTAGAAGATAACATCCATCTATAATACCGCATAGTATATATTATTGTGATATATGTATTCTGCACATTGTTAAAGCATACCAACACTAATTAGTGAGCGCGTACAGATTAGGAAACACGCAGATAGCTTAAAAGACAGTTATACTGTCTACCTTATAGCAGATTAGAAGATAGTTGTACTTATCCACCTTTTATATTAGCCTATTTTAGTTAAAGAGAAGAAGAGAAACCACTTAGGAGTACTTGTTTGGTATCTATAACGACTTCTAGACATCTTGTTCTATCTATTTTAGAAGACTATTGCGCAGAGTACTTTACCCTACTTAATTAACTTAAACTATCCCCTTAACCGTCTCTTCAACCGCCTCCTTAACCGCCTCCTTAACCGTTCCCCTACCTTTACCTTTTGAACACCCTTACCTTCACCCTCACTTACCTAAATAATATATAATAAACAAGATGTCAGGAACAGAGAAAGACTGGGAGGAAGAAGTAGCTAAATAGGAAAATAGGATTAACCTAACAGAAGCCTCTAAAGATGAACTAACTAACTACCTATAATGCAAGATGTACCTATATATAGAGATACACAATTAGCTTAACTTAATACTCTAGGAATCGTTCTAGGGAGATTTTAAGGACTTTATGGTTAATATCTTTACGCAAATCCCCTTATACTGGCTTCAGCAACTACGTAACTGCCTAAATATTAGAGGAGTATAGGTTAATGTTAACCATAAACAAAACAAAACACTCCTTTAGTCTTTATATAATATAGCATAAGAAGAAGACCAAACTAAATAAAGTAGAGAGATAATTAAATTAGCTAATAATAAGTACGGACCGACGTTATTAAGATCGATTAAGGTATATATAACAGAGGGTACTTTAGAGGAGTAATAATAAGCTAAAGCTACCGCAACCCAACTAACTGGTACACCAACTACCTCTACCTTTACACTATCTATTATACCTTAATCTACAACTATATCCACTTTTATACTATCTGCTACGCCTTAACCTGTAATAACAATATAGCAACTCCACGTATAATCTATAGATGAGGAGAACCACCCTATTACTATGACTGGCTATGGTAAGGAAATTGCGAATACAGCTAAGATATATACAGAGGAGCAGAAATACGGTAGTATGAACAAAAGCCTTGACTATAAATTAATAATATTCTATAATATCTGCAATTGAGCGGACGTACCCTAAGAAGCCTACCTTAAGGCATTCCCTACTATGCTAAAAGGACTAGCTTTAGACCACTTCTATATAAACTAACTATCCCGCCTACTATTTGCCAAAGCTTGCGAGCACCTTTAGAATTTCTTTAAAGGACTAGGATTTTAACGTAAGAACCTAGACAAGTGGAACACCATTATACTTATAATAGTAATAGTAGGAAACATAGATAAGTTGATAAGTAAATATCTCTAATTATTAATCCATAGACTTTGTTAACTATAGTATGGCCTTAGACTTACCTTATAAACTATAGACTTCCTTTATAATAAAATTGTTACTTCTTGCTAGGGAATACTAGTATGCAGATATATAGTCTCTAACCTACTAGATAACCTTAGAGCCCTTATTAATAAACTTTAATTGTCTATTATAGCATATAAGAAAGAGTATATGGAGAAGACATAAGCCTTCTTTACAGACCGACGGTTCTATAAAAGAGATAACAACTATAACTATAGCAACCGTAACAACCCTCTGTATAACCGCAACCTAAAGAAACCACGTTGCTTTGTATATAATAGGGAAGGATGTCGCTTATAGAGATATACTAAGGAGGAGCAAGAAGAGTCCAAAGCCAAGTTTAGAACTGCCAATAGAGACAGGTTTGGTAAATTCAATAACTAATTCAAGAAACGACTTAACCAATATATTATAGATTACAAGGATGACGATACCGACTTAGAAGAAGAGCTTAAGGAAGCTTTTTAAGCACTAACTATTAATATAAGTTATAAGGCAACTGACAAGAACTTATAACTGAATATTAATTATTACTATACCTTCCTTGGCTAAGTGGAATAGCAGAAAGCGATTTCTATAGCCGCCACCCTAGCTAATAAAGCCTTTGGCTATTTGGTTACAACTATAGACAATATAGTACCTCTTATAACTAACCAGGACCCCTTTACCTACAATATAACTATATCCACGTCCCGCTATACTGTAGACAAGTTTATAGGTATAATAATTAATATAGGAGCATCTAAATAATCCATAGTAGGATATAGCCAATTCTTGGCATTCTAGAGACTCGATACTAATATACAGCTTAATACCACCACACAAGGTATGGTTAATGTATAGTTTGGTATTGGATTAACCTTATTAATTGGATTAGCCAAAGTAATTACCCTAATTGGCATAATTGAGTTTTATATTATTAAGGTTAACACCCTATTTTTGCTTTACTTAGTAGACATAGATTACCTATAAGTGTACTATAACAACCTAAAAAATATGCTAATTACCCCTTAGAGCGAAGTACCTGTTGTATGTTACTTTAGCTACCCTTTCCTACTTTATAACACATCCCTGTGTACTTATTTAACTAAGTTATTTGAATAAAACCCCTACTACCTTACCGACGTAGAATTGAAGCGACTGCATCGCCGTTTTGGCCACCCTTTAGCTGAGCATCTTGTATGAATACTTGAACGCTTAGGGTATAATATTAATAGCAAGACCTTAGATTATCTTATATGCTACTACCACTATTATTAAAAACATAGAAAGTTGCTTGGTAGATTCAGATTTACCTTGTATAATAATATTGATTTTAACTATTTAATTGTGGTTAATATTATATATATTAATAGCGCACCCCTTTTATATATTGTTGATGAAGGAACACGATTTTAAGCTGGCAGATAGCTGTAAAACATTAGTACTAAGTATATATGGGATGTATTATAAATATGCTAGATTAACACATACCTAGGACCTCCTGATATTATTATATATAATATAGGTAAGAATTTTATAAGCAAGGAATTCAAACAATACGCCACAATATTTGGAACAGTTATAAGAAGTGTACCTGTTGAAGCCTATAATTTAGTCGGAATAGTAGAACGCTACTATAGCCCCCTTTGTCGCATATACTATATTATTACTGCAGAACTGCTAGATATTAGTAAGGACATAGCCCTATAAATAGCTTTTAAAGTAATTAATGATTCCGTAGGCCCTAATGGTCTTATACCTACCTTACTAGTATTCGGAGCTTACCCATGTATGGTAGAATCCAACGCACCTAACCCTACAGTTATACAACGAGCAGCAGCTCTTAAAAAGGCTATAGAAAAAGTTAAGAAGCTTAGAGCTGAGCGCTAAGTGGCAGATGCCTTTAACATGTGCAACGGACCCAAAACAACTGCAATCTATAACCTACCACTTAACTCACCTATATTGGTATGGAGAGAAGGACCTATAGGCCAACCTAGCTACTGGTCTGGTCCGTATAACCTACTTAGCATTAAAAATAAGACCTGTACTATATAACTTCCCTACGGACCTACTAACTTCCATAGTACGGTTGTGAAACTATATCTAGTAGACCCTAAGATTATAGAGGATACGTAACTAGAAGATGATAAAAGTAAACTACCTTAAACTAAACCTAAACCCCTACCTTAAACTGAGCCTGGACCTCAACCTATTAAGTGTAGAAGAGGTAAACTATGTAAGTACCCTATTAAAGCTAATACCGCGAACATTTTAATATATCTGTAAGATAAGGATAATAATCAACTTATAAAGTCTAATTAGTTTGTAGTATTACGCCAGAAGGAAATTAAGGGATTACTTAAGAAAGGAGTTTTCAAACTGGTTAACCCTAAAGATATACTATAAAGCAATAGAGTATTTAACTCTAGATTCGTTAATAAGATTAAGAACCCCAGTTCTAATAAAGCCTTTAAGAAGTTAAGACTAGTTGTATAGGCATATAATAACCTAGAAAAAGACCTTGTGTTAACCTAATTACCTATAATTCAACAAGTCAGCCAACGCCTTATTCTCTGTATTACGGCTATAACTTAGAACAATGGCACACATCTCTACTTACAAGATATTTCATAGGCCTATATACAATTAGCTATAAGACTAAATCGAGACTTCGATATTAGGGCACCTCTCGAACTTAGTACGGCACTTGGAGTCTTACAAGGCACAATTCTAAAGGTTGTTAGACCTTTATACAGCATTCCTAAGGCAGGCAATTATTGGTTTAAGACTTACTATAACTACTATATTAAAGAACTAAATATGAGCCAATCTACTTATAACCCCTGCTTACTCCACCTTAACAACCCCATAAATTTCGGAATAGTTGGTTTATAGACTAATAACACCCTCCTACTAGCTAATTTAGTCTTTGCAGCTTTAGAACAGAAGAAGATTAAGAAAGCTAAGTTCCTAACTAAGAAACGCGAACAACTTACGCTAGAATACCCAATTAAGTTTAACGGAGGCATTATCTGACAATAGGATTATATAATTACGCTTACGCAGGAGCGCTAATGCCAGAACTTAACCCTTGTTAATATTAAGGAAGCTATTACAATAACTAGTTCCAGAGGCACTATTCGCATAGCACTTATACCTAAGGACTAATACATCGCCTAATAAGTAAGAGGAGCTTATATTGCGTCCGTATGCCAGCCTAAAGCTTTTTTTAATTTATCCTATGCTGCCTAGGTGATCAACCCTAATAAGAAAGACGCAAAACTGCTTAATAAGAGGATTTAGTGGCAAATTAAGAACCCAATAAGAGGTTTAAACTTTGTTAAACTCGATATAGAGACATTATAACTACTTGTATTTACTAATTCCTTATTTGCAAATAATAAGGATCTCTTATTATAGATTAGATACATCCTGGTACTAGCAGACTTATTAAATAAGGCAAACATCGTCTACTGGTCCTTAGTTAAGTGTAAAAGAATTACTAGAAGCGTACTAGCCTCCGAATTATATACTATGGCCTATAGTTTTGACATTGGCGCTGCAATTAAGGCTACAGTTAAATTGTAACTTAACATCAGCCTACCGCTTATCCTTTGTACCGATTTAAAGTTAATCTATGAATGCCTCGTTAAACTAGGAACTACACAGGAGAAGAGACTTATGATTAATATTATATGCCTACGTTAGTTATATAAAAGACGCGAAATAGCTGAAGTTAAGTAGATCGATGGAGATAGTAACCCTGTGGACGCTATAACTAAAAGCAAACTATTATTAGCTCTTAAGCGACTTATTAATACAAACCAAATCGAGTTAAAGATAGTAGAATGGGTAGAACGTGCTACTGACAATAGCACTGATATAAAGGCATAGGGTAAGGAAGGAAGGAAGGAAGGAAGGAAGGAAGGAAGGAAGGAAGGAAGGAAGGAAGGAAGGAAGGAAGAAAAGAAAGAGAAGTGTATATATGGATTTTCGAACTGCATAGTTGTAGGATACTAGTCCTCCGCATTTTCTAAAGTACTCCTAGTATAGCTAGAATATATTGCATTGTAATAGGAGGCAAATTGCCGCCACGTGTGGCAAGTTGCTGTTACGTGAGGCAAGTTGCCGTTACGTGTTACCGCGGCACTAGTGTGGTAAGGAACCTTAAGTTCCTTACCCTTCTTCGTATTGGAAGACAACATCTATCTACAACACCGCATAGTACATATCATTGTGATATATGTATTCTGCACGTTGTTAAAGCATACCAACAATTATAGTCGTGGGAAATATTATAACCATTACAGTCGTAGGAAATATTGCGACTATTGCAGTTATGGGAAATATTGCAACTATTATAGTTGCGGGAAATATTATAATTTTAAAATATAAGGTTGCTAAAGTGGCCCTAGGCTAGCGTAAAAAAGTGTATATAAGCAGATTAGCAGATCTAGCGGGAATAACCCTGGGCTAGCCCCTAGCTAGCCCCTACCAATCTCCCATTTTCCTAACATAACCATAACAAACTTAAGCTTAAGCTCCTTAAATATGCATATAATCTACTAGTAGCCGGCTAGCTAGGCTAAGGAAAAACCCTAGAACTCCTCTAATAAGAGTATTATTAGCTAAATATATATAATATAATAAGAAGGTACGTCTCTAGCTGCTATACCTACTAATAAGCCAAAGCCTTATATAAGACGTATAACGGCTTTCTAAAGCTACTACCTATTTCAGACTAAAGATAAAAAGATATCTTAATTAACTTTATTATTAAGCTCCCTACAAGTAAAGGGTATATAAATATTATAGTAGTTATAGACTAACTATCTAAGATAAAACACTTAATCGCCTGCCCTAATATATTAGTACCTACTATTGCCTAATTATTCCTAGATTATATATAGAAACTCCACAGACTTCCTAAAACAATTGTCTCTAAAGATAGACAGTTTATCTCTATATTTAAAAGAAAACTAACTACCCAACTCTATATTAAAGCACTATTGTCTATAGCATACTACCTAGAAACAGATAGTTAAATAGAATGTATAAATACTATAATAAAACAGTATATTTGGATATATACGTTATATTTATAGGACAACTAGATAGACTGGCTTATATTTACCAAGTTTACTATAAATAACTCCGTCTTAGAAACTATAAAGGTCTCCCTATTCTTAGCTAACTATAGCTAGCATCCACAAATAGGTTTTAAACCCTTTAGTAATATTCCTTACCCCGCTTATTATACCTTATAGGTAACAAAAGTAAATAAACTTATAAAGAAGATAGAAGAACTATAAGAGTTCCTTATTAATAAAATAATATAGGCCTAATCTATCTATAAAGCCGCAGCAAATAAAAACCAAACCCTAGCACTAGCCTACTAAATTAGTAACTTTATCTAGCTAAATATAAGAAATCTAAATATAAAACAACCTACTAAGAAACTTAATTGAAAGAACGCCGGCCCTTATAAAGTTAAGAGAGTTGTCTCTCCTTATGCCTACTAACTAAAGCTTCCTAATATGGTTAAAATCCACCTTATATTTTATATATTAGTCCTCCACCCTATTACCCCTATATTAGATGCCCTACCTATACAGATTTAGGACCCTCCCCTACCAGTTAAAGTAGATAGTAAGAATAAGTACCTTATTAAAAGAATTAACGACATTAAGTATAATAAATAAAAACGCTAATATATATACCTTATAAAATAGAAAGGCTTTTATAAGTCTATATAGGAACCCATTAACTCTATAGGACTTATATAAGCCGTAGAAGACTTTTATAAACTCTACCTAGAACTACTATAGCCCTATCTCGCAGAAGCTTAAGTTTAAAGGGAGGGTACTATTATAGGATACCTCTATAACACCTTATACACATCCACCTATTTCCACTAACATAGCAAGAAGAGATTAACCGCGAGACGGCAACCTAATAGTAATTTGCCGGCAATCTATGGCAATCTAATAGCAATCTGCTGTATTCTACTATATTCTACCAAAGTCCACTAAATTCTACCAAGTTCTACTAGGACCGCTCCTTAAATCCTATTCTACTCTATATATATATTAACTAAATAACTAAACTAATAATATATACCCTTTCTTCCCGTTTCCTTACCTTCTCTCCTTATATAACGTCTTAATCTCATTACACAGTTTATATACATAGCTTAATAATATCTACTTCGCTATATATTATCACCACTTATACTTACTCCGTAACAGGGAGCTTATAAGGAGGTGCTAAGGGCTAGCCGAAGGCTGGCCTTAGCAGCGGCTAAAAGATCCCTTACAGCTTTGTAGAATTCTGCCCTATATACTAGGGTTAAGAAGTGCCGCCACTATATAATTTAGTTAGATTCCTATAGTTTTATTTATTATACTTATAAAAAGTTATCTAAGTAGATAAACTTTAGAGACTAGAGCTGTCTAATCCTATCTTAATATTTATAATTAAATCTATATCTATATAAGCCGGCTCTATTTAGTTAAACCTATATAAGAATATTACTAAGCCATTCCCCTTAGCTTTACGCTAGTAGTTTAGCCTAAGAGAGCTATAATTTGTTAAATCTAACCCTAGCGTTATCCACTCTTAGCACTTGTATAAATTTACCCTACTTAATTAACTTTTAGATACCAGACTTATTTAATCTAATCTATCTATAAACGCTCACACCGTTAATCTGACCCCCTTATTCTATATTAGGCCGTCTTTAAATAATACTATTTCCCTTACTATAGCTCCTTTACACTTATTAGAGCTATATCTACCTTAGCTTTACGCCGCTCTACTAACTAGTTAAGGCCAGTACTATCTTATCTATATTGGCTATGCCTACCCTACTCACTTAAATAGTAGGGGCCTACTAATATAACCCCTTTACTTTGGATTAGGCTATATCTATATAATAATCTATATAACTTAGGCTAAACCTAACTAATACTATCTAATCTAGTTTGCTCTTTACTAAGCCATACCCCTATAAGCCCGCACTACGTAGTTTAACTAAGGAGTATTTAAGTTTATGCTAGGTAAAGTAGGTCTATTAAATCTTCTCTTTAACTTATACCCTAGTCCGCTGCTAAAGTATCTAAAAGGCTGTAATGGGACTAGCCTAGTTATAGTAGGAATGTCTTAGTAAAACACTTAACAGACAAATTCCGACGCTTTAATCAAATTCTACCAAATTTTACTAGCTTTGTTAATTTCTACCAAGTTCTAATATATTAATTAAATTTTACCAAAGTCCGTTAAAGACCGCGTGCGTATATATGCACGTATTAACAACCAAGACCCCTAACTATTTAATTATAAGATTCTTTTATTATTCCTTTCTCTTCTTTATATAACGTCTTATTCTCTATAAGAGCTATATACCCTTATATTTAGATAGTGTTTGTATCAACTTAATAATACAAGTGAGTCATATCCAGGGGCACGAAATACATATAGTATTATATGCTCGTTTAGATGGTGACTGTCGGTTCTATTAAAGTAGGCTACGTGGTCTATATACTAGTGCGTCCTCTTAATTAGTTAGTGCCTTATAAGCGAGTGGTTGGTATACTAGGTGCTGTAATTAGATACTGGCGGCACTTAAAAATAGAACCACTTATATATAGCCTCCGTAGTTGCTTTAATAGAACCGTAAAACACAAAGGAAATATATGGGAAATCCCTCCTAGGGTGCCTTCTAGGCTGCCTTCCAAACAATGCTTTAGTCTAGCTGTAAGTCCTACTTATAGTCCGTAAAATGAACCGTACGGCCTTCCAATAGGCCGTAAATAAACTATATAGCCTTCCGACGGACCGTAAATAAACCATAAGTACTCCATTAGTCTCGTTCCACCCACTCTGTGACCTTTAGATTAAGCTTATTTGTGTTAACTAGGGTTTTAAGAGCTTAACACGGCTTTGCCTTAGTTATAGCGTCTACTAGGTTGTCTCCGCCACCAATCCACTTAACCTCTGTAATCTCACGTTGTTTATAGGCCTAACGTAAGCACATTAGGTCGACCATAAGCCTCTTCTCTTATGTCGTACCTAATTTAACTAGGCAGTCGTAAAGGGACTTTAAATCGGTGCATAGAACCAGGGGTAATTGCCCCAATTGTAGAATCTTCTGGATTATTAACTTAATTACGGCTCCTATGTTGAAGCCGTAAGCTAGTACGTATAGTTTAGAAGCTAATACACTGCGGGTTACTTATTTGCATTTAATTAAAGACTAATATAGTATATTTGCGTCCTAATTATGGTCCGTAAGTACAATTACAAAGCTAATTTATAATAATAGGTCTCTATTATTGGCGAAGGAGGCGTCCGTAAATACTAGTACGCTAAGGGAATTTAGTGTAACAGTTCACTAGCACTACGCTGAGACACAAGAACGTCGCCTAAAAGGCTCTGAGACATAATCGACACTACCCTCGTATGTCTCGGATACGGTCAAATGTTGAGTCATAGACTATGGAGTTCCGGGTCTACTTTCATGTATTTAGTTCACTTGATTTCCATAGATTTACAAAAAAGTCGCTCACTCAATTCACCCACACTGCACTGTTACATTTAGGTCTAGTGGTATAAAAGTAAGTCCTCTTATTACATTATTAATTTACTACTAAATACGCTTATTAAGCTGCTTAATATTTTCCTCTTGCGGATCTGTTACCTGGGCCGTAAAGGATAAATTGTAGGCAGACTTAGGTTGACAGACTATAGCAATATAGGCGTCTCTTACACGCTATGCAATATATTAGTCCTTTATATTTACGGTCTTACGGGTCTCTCCGCGGGAACTAGTAAGGTCCGTAGGCTTTACAGTAACAAGCCTTAGGTTTTAAGCTTAGCGTTCCTAAGTTAGCTAAATTAAGTTACCCTTTTATATAATTAAACCTCCATTAAACTTAATTGGAGTCTACTTAGTTAACTACTCTCGCGGCTTTACTAGGAACTTAGCTTCTTACAGTTTAGTCTCTTTAGCGTCCGTAAAAGTCTAATCCGCTAAGAAGAGGATATTATCTATTTAGAGTCCAATAATACCAAGGCCGTTTAATGGGGTGTATAGGAGGCAGAGGCCATATGTTAACTGCTCCATCTTAAGTTTATAGACGTAATGCTGGTAATTGTAAGGGCGCGAAGAGGCTTCGGGGAAGATTCAAAGGAACAATATAAATTCTATCTAAATCTAAGGGTATATAGCTTTTCAAGAGAACAAGACGTTGCGTAAAGAAGAGAAGGGAATAACCAGAGAATCTTATAATTAAATAGTTAGG
>Ga0307507_10008064_pt1 | contig 14826 bp, 18 predicted proteins | sample 7_EM_MG_FD_207223 | JGI IMG/M metagenome (GOLD analysis project Ga0307507, IMG submission 207223) | Populus trichocarpa ectomycorrhiza microbial communities from riparian zone in the Pacific Northwest, United States - 7_EM | ecosystem: Host-associated > Plants > Roots > Unclassified | place... | reverse complement strand
GCCGCGTCTATCATTCGCTAAGTCTACCTAGACATATAGTGTATTAGTGATATTGTTTAGCATTAGAGTTCTTAGGGGTTTCAAATATATTTCTTATAGCCTGCCTGCCTGCCTGCCTGCCTGCCTGCCTGACAATCTCCATCTGTATAGTTCACGTTTCGTCTCGCTTCGCTCATCTGTGGTCTTGGGCTTGATGGATCAAAAATTCAAGTGATCTCGATGGTGCCTTGGCACACGCCAAGAGACGTCGCGTCCGTTACGTCTCTTGGGATCTCCATCCTTGTAAGACTTAAAACCTTATTTCATCACACGCGGTGGAAATTTCTGAGACTCACAAGTGTTCACGATCATTGGATTGTCTATGTTCTATATCTTTATCCATCACAATTTGTACATCGGCTATGTGGCTAGTTCATCTGGCCCACGATACCGGTATCCACTTCGGTGTGCGACGTGGTTGTACTAGCAGACCCTACTTCGCGTTCTTTGCTCGTAAGGTACACCCCCCTAGGGGTAACCGTCAGGAAATGCACACCCGGCATCGACGAGGTGTATTTAAGGACCCCTCCTACCCCTCCTTCCACTTTGGCATTCCCACTCTCCATACGTTCCTCTTCGCTCGATCTCCCCACGTCTGGCGCCAGATTCCGACGTACCTACGTCAACCTCCCTCCAAGATCCTCGTCTCTTAGTTGACGTATCAATAATTTTTCTCATCTTTTTCATTAAGTTCTATTCAATCAAAACATCGCACACGTCCCAATGGCACCTCCGAGCTCATGGAAACACCAGTTAGAGAAGGGAAAGTAAGTAAACTACGTCTATATATTCGTGAGCAATTTTAATGTTTCCATTCGCGTTGGACGCCCCGCTGCGCAGCCCCAGAGGAATGACGCTGAGAGCGGGAAGCGAAGGAAGACTCTGCCGCGTATAGTCACCCGTCGCCCCGCTGAGGAGAGAGCGTAAGTAATCACGGAAAGCACCAGATTCGCATTGCAGGATATAGCGCTCACAACAAACTTTCTTGTTATCAGACACCTGGCGGAGCGCGCACACTTCGAGCCAGCCGTCGAAGACTCGGGCACTGGGTAGGTCAAAGAAAACCCCCACCCAGGTATCAGAATCTGTCACGCTAACAATTGAGTACAAATTAGGAAGGCGTATGGTGACATTGCGTACACAAAATCGTGGTGCCGGTTCTTCGATCCCGGCGTCTCATCTGGTGCCTACTTCGATTGGCGTGAACAGCTCAAGGCCTATATGACAGCCCGCAACCTTGACCCCGGTCACTTGACAGAGGCCCAAGTGGAAGCAATCACTGTCTTCGCTCGCGCCTTTCTGCCCGTGAAAGATCACGTCACCCACATTAAAAAAGACCACCACCCAGATGACGTCGTGGAACTCACCCCTCACCTGAGGATGCCAGTTAAAGATTCAGCTAGGAAACACCACACCTCTAACCTGGGTCGAATCGCGGAGCGCACCGGTGGCAGAAACGTCGCAGAATCTCCGAGTAACTGATTATTCCCATCTATCTCCCGTCAGCCTCGCACTAACTTATTTTGACAGAGTCTCCATCGTCAACTTATTGCCCACGGCCAGTAAGAATCCATATCGTTTGCCGAACCGGAGCCCCAGAAGCGGGACATCCGTTCCTCGACCATCCCTGGTGTGCTAGCGACTCAGACCGTGGAATCGCATGGCTTGTGTTGACAACACCGAGCATGAAAAATCTGGTCGGGGTGGTTAGAGCGAAGCATGTGGAGGAGGAAATCGGATGTCCACGATATCTGATCGGGGCGACTGGTGAGGGTGCCGTCAGGCTACGTCAAGAGCCCGAAAAACATCTCCCCCTGCGACAGCTCATCTTTCTCCATAGCAATAAGGACATTCTAGCGTGGCTCCTTGCAAACCATGGCCAAGATCCCCTCGATCTCTTGGTCGTCGAGTCACGTCGCAAGAATAGAGACAATAGAGCCCAGACGCCCGAGCCTGCTAAAGGGAGATACCTGTTTCTCAATCGCAATGTTTGGGAAGATGCCGGGTGGATGATGCAAGCGGATGAGGATGAGGATGAGGATGAGGATGAGGAGGAGGAGGAATGGCTAGAGGCCGAGAGCGAGGGGGAACTGCAGGCGCCTCCTGACGGGGGGGCGATTGTTTTGGACGACGTAAGTATCGATACCTAACGTTAACATGAAGATCAAAACACGATGGGTAATTGACAACGTAGGACGAGGAATAGGGAGCCCCAGGCCCCTCGACACGACGGAGGGCTATCCCACGAGAAATAGAGGACGCCACGAGCGATAATCCCTTTGCTCCGCTCTTGCGGGAGTCGGCCTCTAGGCCTTCTGCGCCATCTACGCAAACGAAACTCCAAGACGTCCAGAAGGTTCTATGGGAGATGCGCTGGATGGCAGACTACATTACGGATACCGGGCTGGCAGCTGTGCCGCGTTCGGGACTCGATGGTGCCCAGTACGCCCCTCCTTCTAGTCTACCCGGATTCCAAGACGAACGTCCAGTCTCCCCCGCCGTTGCTCCAATTGATGCGCAGGTTCACACAACTCCAGTGAGAGTGACCGAAGAAGCAGCTCGCACAATTGAACCGGCAGCCGCGCTGCGTTCAGAACATGATGGTGCCTAGGACAGCCCGCCTACCAGCCTGCCCGTAATCCGCGACGAACGTCCAGCCTCCCCCCTCGTTGCTTCAATTGATGCGCAGGTTCACACAACTTCAATGAGAGCGAAAGAACAATCAGCTCGCACAACTGAACACCCGCCCACCATGCTCCCAGCCCCGACAGAACCAGCAGCCCCCGTGACACCCCCGGCGCCCAGGGCTTCTTCAATGTCCAGTTTGAGTAGTGCCCCAAACAACACCAAATCGCCATCCCCCCAACCACGCCGTTCAAAAAGACGCGGGGCTGGACGAAAATAATTTGGGATTTCCTCGTTTCTCGGGTATTTTTTTTTCTTTTTCTTTTTTTCCCGACATCTTATTTCGCTTTAGTCAGAATTCTGAGTTTGTGGTTCGTTAGCTGCTATGTGATAGTAAACATATCATTGGGCGCCCTTGCTTCAGCTTCTCGTATCCTGTATTGCTAGTCCTTACGCCTCCTTGCGTTAAGATACGAAAAAAAAGTTCGTGGATCAAGCAATCCGCGCATTCTGTCCTTAACTGGGCTGGCGTCGGCGGACTAAAGTAGTCAAACACATGAGCGCATGGCGTGAATACAGAATTCTAGACGTTTAGTGGTGTTGATTCGACGTTAGGAGATGAGATTCAATAATCCTAATCTGCTTTAGGCGTGGCGAGTATCGTGCTAGAATTAGTGTCGCTAACCGATACTCGTCGTGGCAAGATTGTGCTTAGCCTCCTACATTAGCGATGCCCATTTCGTCAAACCTGTTCAACCAGAGTCCGGACGACCATGATACCTGAGGACGTCGAGAGCATGGCGTGAATACAGAATTCCAGACGTTCAGTGGTGTTGATTCGACGTTAGGAGATGAGGTTCGATAATCCTAAAGTGCTTTAGGCGTGGCGAGTGTCTTGCTAGAATTAGTGTCGCTAACTGATACTCGTTGTGGCTAGATTTTGCTTAGCCTCCTACATTACCGACGCCCATCTTGCCGAACCTTTTCAACTAGAGTCGGGACGACCATGATACCTGAGGACGTCGAGATCATGATCTTAATGTTGAACAAGCAGAAAACCCCTTTTTACAGGCGAATATTTTCTTTCAATACCGAGTGATAGTGTGTGATTCTCCCAATTTCTTTTCTAAGTTCTAGCGTATAAGACCTGACGCGTCCATTGAACATAACAACAGATTCCTCATCTTCGCGACACGAAAGATACATTCCATTGTTCTACGTCCTAATTCCTATTTTCCCTAACGTTGATCAACCGTTCTGCATTCCACCATGTCTAGACAAGCGCAAGCCAATTCACGCAGCCAGCCAACCCCCGAGTAGGAAATCTGAACGGACGTAGACGCCAAGTCGTACCCCATGGCATACGATCAGCGAGATCGAGGTCAGGAACGCAACAAAACCAATCTGGCAGCTCACCGAGCACACTGCCGAACGAGCAGCCATCGCATGTGCGCCCTACACCACCAAACGCAACCGGAGCACTCGAAAGACCTTCAAAGGGCCCCCGGAGAAGGACGATACAGAGGACGACGTATACCGATATTGAGACGGAACCTGACGCACTAGTACCAACGGAAACAGTTAGTCTAAGCGATGATAGCAGTGATGAGTACAAAGACACTGGCGGATCGGATCAGACTGCATTAGACACCGAGCCAGACGCGGAAGACGATGATATTCCAGATGCTACTGGCGCAGGGCTGCGTCACCAGTCAAGGACAGCGGACGAACAAACCACCAATCGGGTATCGACTGTGCGAGTTTCGACCACCTCCGGATCACTGGAGGCTGTACTCGTTAGGCGGACGCCAGCAGCTCGAGGACGGATAACGCCCGGTAGAGCTTATACTCCGCCAGTGCTCCCGTCATCCAGTGTAGCCCAATATTCATCCCAACTGGCCACTCATATTGCCACTACGTCGGGAGTTAGAAGTTCGAGTCCAGCCGGCAAATTGAGTACGCCACACTCTGAGGATATCTGGCCTGGTACTCAGTCACGACCAAATACAGTGTGAGGAGTAGAGGCGGCTGTAGTAACGCGGGCCGAAGCTCTCATTCTCTGGTATACCCTGTTTGTTGACCTACTCCCAGGCCCAATTACTTTGACGTCTGAGGTACACGGTGCTTGGCTTAAGGCGCTTGATTATATACCTGATGCAGGAAATATGGAAGCGTCAGAGGAAAATATAAAGATAGTAAGTGGATACAGATACACAGGGATGAGGCCCTCCTGAAGCCGGGTATAGTACTAATTCTGAAAGATACACAATAGACACTCTGGGGTAAGATCCCAGTTTGTTTCCCACGTTGAAAATGAGATCGGAAAATTATACGATCTCGCGGAAGATCCCACGGCAATTGTGCACAGGGTGGACTACCTGCTGGAAAAGGATAGATTTATGTGCTCCCCAAACGGATATGTGGTTGGTGCTCCTTAGTTGGACAACTTTCTTCTAATAACTCACAGGTATTACTCTCGGCTTAGAAATTGACATTTCAATTTGGGGCGCCCCAGATTCCCGAGGCCATATGGGGTAAGTACTTCAGAGGCAGGAAAATGGGTGGGATTGTCGAACCCGATTTTCTTGGGCGTATCAACGGCACGATCATTTGCTTAACGTGTGCAATCCTCTGTCATACCCTACGAGCATGGCAAACAGGAGTATATAAGGAATCAGGCGAGTTCAAGCCTGACGCGGTAGGAGGTCAGCAAGAACCCAAACCCACCTCGTATTCTCCAGGACACTAACATGATCCGAACCACTAAAGACCTTTTTGCCCGGCAAACTCAGACGTGGGCCGATTGCCCAGACTGGGTACAGGCGATAATTCTGGACCAGATTCACGGGACCATCCGGACAAAGATGGAGAAGGAGCACGGCGTGCGACAAGACCGCCGTGAAGGGTATACCGACGATTGGGCAGCGGTAGCCGCTGAGCTGCAGAGTCAGGCATCCAGCCAGACTAGGCGACGGCCAGCCCACCAAAGCCAAACTCCCGGCGATTGGATTGTGGTAGCCGCCGAGCTGCAGAGTCAACCATCCAGCCAGGCTACGCAACGGCCAGCCCACCGAATTGGGACCCCAGTGGGGCAGCAGGATAGTCAAAACGATTCGCAGGACACTGATTTGTCTTTTGATTTCCTCCAGACGTCAGCTGCCCGGGTTCTCGGATTTCTCGATTCTTCTCCGCCGAGCACAGATGGTTCACGGGAGGTGACCAGGGAACTATCGTTAGACAGGACTGTGAGTCCTACTCCATCGCGACGCCTCTCGCTGAGCCTTGACGGAATAGAGCCAGCACAACGGGAGACAAGTGATAGTGAGCGGGGGGATGTGGAACAGGGGTGCAATGGGAGCGTTGGTGAGGGTAAGTAAGAAATGATGTGTCGAATATGTCGCGTATGTGTCGAGTAGCTTATTTAACTAATACTATTTGTTTGACGGTGATGTGTTGATATGAGAACGTGAAGGGTAATCTGGGCGTTCGGAGTACGAGTAGTAGAATCAATGAAAGGGACCCGCCACGGGGGCGTCTGGGAGGCATCATGAGGGCATCTAGATATTACGTAGGAGCGTACAGATGGAATAGAAAAAGTCAAGCTACGATCAGGACACACAGCACGTAGAGAGGTTGAAATCAGGATAATGGTGCGCCAGCAGAGAGTGTCTGGAGGTAGAAGCCAAAGGAGGGAGATACCAGGACTAGAGAGCTCAGGATCATGGGATGCTGATGTGAGGCGTCGGAACGAGCGAAGCCAAGGCGCGGAAGATAAAGATCGGACGTCAGGACAGAAGACGCCAGGATCAGTGGCGATCAGGATGGAGCGGCGGATCATCAGGCGTCGCCCTGGTGCAGCAACCGAGAATCAGGGGTGTTCAGGACGCAAGAGCAAAGGACCAGGCGCAGTCAGGGCGCAGAGAACGTAGTGTCCGTGTCAGGATAGCGTCAGGGCGCGGCACGTCAGGTGACGCAAAATCAGGACAGAACGTCAGATCGACGTTGCGTCCTGATTCGCGATTGACGTTATCTGCGCTAGGTGCGCCAGACGCATGGGGGGCCCCTGGCGCTGAGTATTATTTTTGCTAATGTGGTCTGGACTGATGAGTGCTACATTTGGCTCTCTGGCACTCTCAACAGTATCTGGTTCACCAGGCGCCCAAGTGAGGTATATCACGATGTGTTTAAATCCTCTCCTCTCCGGGTGATACTTGCAGCAGGTAACCGATAGTATGGTAACGATCACTTCTCTTAGCCCAATAGCTGTTGCGATAGCAAAGTCAGTTGACTCCTATCTCGCAAGGTCGGTCGCTAGGCTCATATGAGACAGTCGTGTCTTGTTTTCCCGGTAGCGTGATAGATAAAGAACTTTGTATTGAAAGTATAGTGTATGAAAGAACTTAGATGGTTGTGTGAAGAACCCAAATCCGATGTCTTTTTTTTATTATTTTATTTTTTATGATATTTTGTATTTTGTTTCTAGCTGAGGCTGAAGGCCAAAGCAATAAGTAGAAAAATAGCACGCATCTGCAATGGATATGGCGGCAACAAACTTCCAACCAGACCAACCCATCGTCAAGGCGGTGGAAACTCTGGTAGAAAAACCCCCTGGTCTAAAACCCGCACCAAGCGCCTGGGCGCTGAAAACTACAACAAAATATACAAGAAACTCTTGACCAAAAGGAAAACATCTACCAAAAACCCAAGAAAAAACCCAACGGTGAGAAAAACCAAAAAAAAAGTAGAAATCCGTAGAAGAAGCACCAGAGAAAACCCATCCGCCGCGAAGGCCTTTAACAATCCCAAACTGCAACCCTAATCGATCACAACCACGCACGCAGGTATTAGTACCGGAGCCATATAGACCCGGGCTGCGGGGCTAATGGTAGAACGTAGGGCTGGTTAGGCCGAGGGAGTCAACGAGTCCTTACAGGAGGCGAGGTGAATGGTCGCCGGGCGCCAGGGCGACCAAACCGGGTGGGGGGTGTTTGGCTGTAACCGAGCCACGGGACGAAGTCCAGGTGAAGCGAGGGAGGGGTGTGCTCGATCAAGTAGAAGTACGAGGGAGGGAGGACCGAAACGAGATCACCACTTTTCGACAATGCCGACTGTACCGAACAGTAATCCCAGGAGATAGTGCAATACCAGGAAGCAGAGCCACTGGGGCCACTACTTCGACGATAACCCGAGACTGCGACCGACCCATTGACGCAAGACAGGGGTTGCCGACTGAGCAAATGCTAAGTGAGGCAGCGAAACAAGTGCGGAGAAAGAAGGGGAAAGTAAGCGTGAAACCCCATACAACCAGGCTGCCAAAGCAACAGGAAGATCAGAAGGGACTCAGAGGGGAGAGGGGTGGTGGTAGCTTCACCCGCCTAGGCAAAAGAGCCATCAAAAGAGGGGAGAGGGGGTGGATGTTGACGATGAATACTCATGGTGTTGAGTTTTCAATCGCCAGGTGTGTAGAGGAGATCGTTCGTGACCCAAATCCTATGTCTTTTGTTTTTTTTGTTTTTTTTATCATGTGCTTTGTATTAACAACCTACGGGAACAAAGACTACGTGCTAGCTATGGTAAAGAAAAAACCGCATCCCCTACTTCAAACCAACCGGCGCCAGGGGAAAAGCCATCAACCCAGGTCTCTCTGGTAGGAGATCAACGGCACACCAGCCGCGCACAATAGGAAATCAAGCTCCGACTAAGTGGGCGGAACAAGAAAATCAAATATATACACAGGGAGGAATCAACAGGAAAACCCTTGCCGTAGAAATCTTTGAACGAAAGAAACAATTGTTCTAACCACAATGAAAGCCCAAGTAACTGACAATGAAAGAAGAACAATGGGGGCGCGGGAGCCACTTGAAACCGTTGCGGCGTTACAAGCATTACTCATGAACGCAAGGCGTTGACATCCGCCACTGAGGCAGTGCAATACGACGACTGAGCGTAGCTGCGGGGTGCGACCGGGGAGACATCACGAGGGCGGCGTAAGGTAAAGGGGCAGTATGGTGCCAGCCGAGTGAATGAATTTTAGCTGTAACCGAGCAATAGGACGAGACGTGGAGGGGGAGAGGAGGGGTAGACCCAATAACTGTGGAAACTATCGGTAACTGTGTGCGTGTCTGACTAGGCAGCCTCTAGCGGAAGTGAAGAAAACGGAAAAATCGACCGTAGCCTGTTGAAAGGATTTCGCCTACTGCTAACTGTAGTCCCAGCCGTCTGTAACATGGGCGAGAGGGTGTTGCCGACCGTGCAAGCACTAAGCGAGGCATCGAAACGCGAGCGGAGAGAGGGAGAAGAATAGCCGAACGACTCCTAGAAACAAGGACGCCAGGGGCCAAGAACATGATAAGGGAAGTAAGGCGGGAGCGGGGGGGTGCAGCTCACAGAGAGTGCAGGTGCAGCTCACTGAGAGTGCGGTGGTGGTGGATGTTGACCATGAAATCTCATGGTGTTAAGTTTTCAATCGCTGGGTGTGTAAGGGAGATGGTTCGTTACCCAAATCCTTGTCTTTTTTTTTTCTTTTTTTCTTCATGTGCTTTGTTTTATTCGTCATCTAGGTACAAAGACTATGTGCAGCGCTAGCTATGGTAAAGAAAAACCTCCGTGAACCCAGCGGGGCCAGGGGAAAAGCCACCAACCCAAGTCTCTCTGGTCCGAGACCAACCGCACACCAGCCACGCAAAATAAGAAATCAAACTCCGACTAAAGGGGCAGAGGAAGAAACATCAAATAAATACATGGGGAGGAATCAACAGGAAAACCCTTGCCGTAGACACCTGACAATATGAAATAATTGATAAACCACTTATGAAACCATAAGTAACCGACAATGAAGGAAGGACAAAGGGGGCGCCGGGGTCACTAAAACCATTGTGATGTTGCATAACACCAAGACTATGGACCGTGTGGCCTCGTAGACATTACTCAAGAACCCAGGGCATTGACATCCACCACCGAGGTAGTGCAATACGACGACAGAGCGTAACCGAGGGGCGGGAGCGTGGCAATCGCTAGGGCGGCGGAGGCAGTAGGGTACCAGCCGAGTGAATGGACTGTAGCTGGCACCGAGCAACGGGACGAGACCTGAAGGGGGAGAGGAGGGGTAGACCCAATAACCGTGGAAACTATCGGTAACCGTGTGGGTGTCTGACTATCCAGCCTCTAGTGGAGGTGAAGAGAACGGAGAAATCGACCGTGGCCTGTTGAAATGTTTTCTCCTACTGCGAACTGTAGTCCCAGCCGTCTGTAACATGGGCGAAAAGGGTGTTGCTGACCGTGGGAACGCTAAGCAAGGGAGCGAAGCGCAAGCGAAAAACGGGGGTGATTGAGCCAAACGACCCGTAGAAACAAGGATGCCAGGGCCCAAGAACATGATAAGGGAAGTAAGGCGGGAGGGGGAGGGTGCAGCTCACGGAGAGTGCGGGTGCAGCTCCCTGAGAGTGCGGTGGTGGTGGATGTTGACGATGAATTCTCATGGTGTTGAGATTTCAATCCCTGGGTGTGTAGCGGAGATGGTTCGTGACCCAAATCCTATGTCTTTTTTTATTTTTTTTTATTTCATGTGCTTTGTTTAATTCATCATCTAGGTACAAAGACTACGTGCAGCGCTAGCTATGGTAAAGAAAAACCTCCGTGTACCAACCGGCGCCAGGGAAAAAGCCATCAACCCAAGTCTCTCTGGTCCGAGACCAACCGCACACCAGCCACGCAAATTAAGAAATCCCCCTCCAACTAAACGGTCGAAAAGAAAAATACAAATAAATACACGCGGAGGAATCCATAGGAAAACCCTTGCCGTAGACGCCAACAAAATAAATAATTGTTATAACCACTAGCGAAACCCAAAGTAACCGACAATAAAAGAAGAACAATGGGGGAGCGGGAGCCACTATAAACAGTTGTGGCGTTGCGTGCATTACTCGAGAACCCAAGGCGTTGACATCCGCCACCGAGGCAGTGCAATACGACGACTGAGCGTAACTGAGAGGTGCGACCGTGGAGAAATCGCGAGGGCGGTGTAAGGTAAAGGGGCAGTAGGGTGCCAGCCAAGTGAGTGGACTGTAGCTGTAACCGAGCAACGGGACAAGACCTGAAGGGGGAGAAGAGGGGTAGACCCAATAACCATGGAAACTATCGGTAACCGTGTGCGTGTCTGACTGGGCAGCCTCTAACGGAGCCCAAATCCTATGTCCCCATGGTGCCCTTGTATAGGGGGTCTTCCTTCAACCCTAACTCTGTGTGACTCATACCCTCAAGTCGCGTGACTCATGACTCATAGTGAGTCATTGTGTGAAATCCATCAGCTGACTTGTCCGAGTCAGCTGCACCCTATCTCGCCACCAATTAAAACTCATATAACAAGTCATGTGCCCTCACGGGGTCACATGTGTGAAACCCATGACTCATAACTATGAGTCATGTGCGAAATACATAAACCACATGACCACAATCGTGCGTCATGTCAAATATCAACCAATAACAAGAATCTAATGACACGCTATTGCGTTGTTATGTGAAATCCTATGACTCAACTGATCTCATAGCGTGAAAGATAACAAACTGATGACTAATAACTATTAGTCATGTGAAAGTCTGCCTTGCTTAGTCACCGTTTGTGACAGGATGATTGCCTAGTTCCAAAATTCCCCCATAAGAACTCGATCATCATATGTGGGTGTTATTTGCGAACAAGCAAGACCCCGCTTGTCCTTTGGGATCGGGACAATTGGCCTACAATAACTTCTGCAAGTTATGTGAACCATGGCTTGATTCCGGCCCTTCAACTCTTCTGGCAGCAGGAATCTGGCGACCCAGCAGGCGAAGCACTTTGGATCATGGACGATGGGGCCCACGCTTACCGTGCACAATACACCCACAGTGTTCAATGAAACTGGGGTATGCGCAAGGTCAACTGGCCTCCATGCTCTCTGGATTTACATCCCATAGAGAATGTTTGCTCCATACACAAAGATCCACTTAACAAGAGAACTCCCCACCCATCTGGAACGCCTGGTATGAAGGCAGCAATTGAGGAGGAATGGCAGCGCATCTCTGATGATACAAATTTATCTTTTATTGATTGGTTTTATGGGTTTTGATTGGTTGCGAGATATGACGCAGCTGACTCGGACAAGCCAGCTGATGGATTTCACACTATGACTCCCTAAGAGTTATGAGTTGCGTGACGCGAGGGGATGAGTCAGGCAGGGTTAGGGTTGAGGGAAGAGCTCTTATATAAGGGCACCCTTGGGGCATGAGATTTGGGTGACGAACCATCTCCTCTACACACCCGGCGATTGAAATCTCAACACCATGAGAATTTATCATCAACATCCGCCACCCCCGCACTCTCAGTGAGCTGAACCTGCACTCTCCTTGAGGGGCACCCTCCCCTTCCCGCCTTACTTCCCTTATCATGTCCTTGGGCCCTGGCGTCCTTGTGTCTAGGGGTCGTTTTGCTCTACTGCCCCCTCTCTCCGCTCGCGCTTTGCTGCCTCGCTTAGTGCTTGCACGGTCGGCAACACCCTCTCGCCCATGTTAGAGACGGCTGGGACTACAGTTCGCAGTAGGAGAAAACTTTTCAACAGGCTACGGTCGATTTCTCCGTTCTCTTCACTTTTGCTAGAGGCTACCTAGTCAGACACGCACACGGTTACCGATAGTTTCCACAGTTATTAGGTCTACCCCTCCTCTCCCCCTCCAGGTCTCGTCCCGTTGCTCGGTTACAGCTACAATCCACTCACTAGGCTGGCACCCTACTGCCCCTTCGCCTCACCTTGCGACTTCTCTACGGTCGCGCCCCACGGTTACCCACAGTCGCCGTATTGCACTGCCTCGGTGGCGGATGTTAACACCTTGGGTTGATGAGTAATGCTTGCAACGCCGCAACGGTTTTAGTGGCTCCCGCGTCCCTATTGAACTTCTTTCATTGTCGGTTAGTTTGCGTTTCATAGTGGTTATAACGATTATTTATTTTGTTGATGGTGTCTATGGCAAGGGTTATCCTCTTGATTCCTCACCGTGTATTTATTTGACTTTCTTCTTCCGTCCCTTCAGTCGGAGTTTGATTTCTTATTTGGCGCGGCTGCTCTGCGGTTGGTCTCGTACCAGAGAGACTTGGGTTGATGGCTTTTTCCCTGGCGCCAGGTGGATAAGTGGGGATGGGGTATTTTCTTTACCATAGCGAGCGCTACACATAGTCTTTGTTCCCAGTAGTTGAATAATACAAAGCACATGATAAAAAATAAAAACTAAAAAAAAACTAAAAAAAAGTCATGAGATTTGAGTCACGAACGATCCCCTCTACACCTCTGGCGATTGAAAGCTCAACACCATGAGAATTCATCGTCAACATCCACCCCCTCTCCCCTCTTCTGATGGCTCTTTTGCCTAGGAGGGCGACGCTACCACTACCCCTCTCCCCTCTGATTCCCTCCTGATCTTCCTGTTGCTTTGGCATCCTGGTTGTATGGGGTTTCACGGTTACTTCCCCTTCCTTTCTCTGCACTTGTTTCGCTACCTCGCTTAGCATTTGCACGGTCGGCAACCCCTTTCTTTCGTCAATGGGTCGGTCGCCGTCTTGGGTTATCGTCGAAGTAGTGGCCCCGGTGGCTCTGCTCCCTGGTATTGCACTATCGCTTGGATCACTGTTCTGTATGGTCGCCATCACCGAAAAGTCGTGATCTCCTTTCTGTCCTCCCTCCCTTGTACTTCTACTTGATTGGGCACACCCCTCCCTCCTCGCACCTGATCTTCATCCCATGGCTCAGTTACAGCCAAAAACCCCCCCCACCCGGTACGGTGACCCTGGCGACTGGCCACCATTCACAGCGCCCCCTCTAAGGACTCGTGGACTCCCTCGGCCTAACCCGCCACACGATCTACCATTAGCCCCGCGGCACTGTCTATACGGCCCCGGTACTATTACCCTTGAAGCGTGGTAGTGTTCGGTGAATACCTGCTGTTGGGGATCGTTAAAAGCCTTCGCAGCGGATGGGCTTTCCCTGGTGCTTCTTCTACAGATTTGGGCTTTTTTGGTTTTTCTGACTGTTGTGTTTGTCTTAGGTTTTTGGTAGATTTTTTCCTTTAGTCGCGAGTTTCATGTACATTTTGTTCTAGTTTTCAGCACCCGGGCGCTTGGTGCCGGTTTTAGACTAGGGGTTTTTCTCCCACGGTTTCCACCGCCTTGACGATGGGTTGGACTGGGTGGAAGTTTGTTGCGGCCATATCCATTGCAGATGCATGCTATTTTTGTACTTAGTGCTTCGCCCTTCGGCCTCAGCTAGAAACAAAATTTAAAATATCAAAAACAAAAGGCATAAGATTTGTGTTTTTCACTCAACCATCCCAGTTCTTTCATACACCATACTTTCAATACAAAGATCTTTATCTACTTCGCTTTCAGGAATCAAGACACGACTGTCTTATATAAGCCTTGGGATTGATGTTGCTATATAGGAGTTATCGGACTTAGCTATCGCAACAGCTGTAAGGCACGGAAAAGTGATCATTAGCGAACTATCGGTTTCCTGCTGCAAGTATCACCCGGAGAAAAGAGGATTGCAACACTGTACAGAGCAAGGGTGGTCATTCCTCTGTTGTGACAGCAACTTCAGAACACGCCAAAAAGATGTGTTCCAAGCTGATGTGGTGGTGGTGATAGGCCCTTAGTTGCGAAACATCTTAAATCCAGGTTGTTGTACACACCATGTAGATACAGGTGCCACCGAAAAAGTGAGTGTACAAGTAGGGTTTTATACTAAAAATAGCCAAATTCACCCACCTATTCCACCACCAACTTGAATATCTGGATTAAAAATAAGATAACTTTATAGTCTGTTCAGAAAATATCTAGGCTACTTAACTTATATTGAAATATGAAGTGAATTAAAATTTCCTGAGGAGTAGTACAGGAGAGAAAGAAAATTTTCCTGCAAATTGCGCCAAGACCACCATTTTTGGTGAGAAAACTATGTCTTGGCAGAATTTGAAGTTCAACTGCATACTCCTCCTCAGTAAATTTTAATTCAATTAAGATTTCAAAAGAGGTTGCGTAGCCTTTACATCAGCAAAATGTAAAAACCACTCCTGGTCCACCAAGGGGGGTTATGGTCCCCCTGGTCCTCCTGGTCCACCCTGATCCACCCTGGTCCACATTTT
>Ga0307507_10008063_pt1 | contig 14826 bp, 14 predicted proteins | sample 7_EM_MG_FD_207223 | JGI IMG/M metagenome (GOLD analysis project Ga0307507, IMG submission 207223) | Populus trichocarpa ectomycorrhiza microbial communities from riparian zone in the Pacific Northwest, United States - 7_EM | ecosystem: Host-associated > Plants > Roots > Unclassified | place... | reverse complement strand
CGTAATAAATTTTATTTAGCAGTCAGTGTTGGGGAGGAGAGCCTGGAGCTCAAGAGGCTCTCGTCATGCTCCTGGACGAAGCGGTCGGCTGGGTAGGATCGCCCTTTCTGACTCATGGTACTGGGATAATTGGTTAAGTCACTCCAGTGTGGGTTATCAGGTGCAAAGCTTCATGAGATCAGCATAACAGAATTGAGATTTGAAGGTCAATAAATTATTTTACAGATAGAAGGGAATATGAGTTACAATTGGCTCCGCTGCTGATTATTAAGTTGGATTGCCTGACGAGCCTGGCGTGATTTCTTGTGATAGCGGCTCATCTCTCCACCTTCGTTTTCGAAATACACCGCCTTGCCTCAGGCTGCTTAATCCTCAGTTCAAAGAAACTTTTGCATCCAACCGTACTCTTCCTGAGTCTTATGGCTAACTGCTTCCTGATGGCTCACCTCTCATCCTCATTCCTTTTCATCTGGCCGGCTCATAAATCAAGCTCGAACTCCAGTTTTTTCCTCCTCGAGTCAGACTCGGAAACCTGAGACACCAAACACCTACTTCATAACAGTCCTTTTCAAACTTTTTCTATGAGTATACACCTACATGACCACACACGTTGTTAAGGGCTCATCCAATGGCGGTCGCCGTCGTCTGGACCGCGCGGTCGGTCATTGGGGGTTAGCCGGCCGCCTCTGCCATCGCCCTTTCGCCCAGGAGATTGCTGCAAGGCCTTTTCGTGCTCCAGGCTCTCCTCCCCCACACCAATCGTAAATTATGCTATCAACGTGCGAGGAGTGCAAACACAAGAATTTGCCCCGAGTGAAAGTGTGTGGTTATTTTATCCGTTGCAACTCCTTCTTCGGCTGCAGCAATTGATATTCCATTCACCCCCAAGTCGACGGCAAAACGCCTCTTCATTTTGGGTCCCTACAGGTCCCCAGCCATTGACCCGCGTTCTCTACGATCAATCCTCATATTATTATTATTCATGACATTATCGCAAAATTTAGGTTTCTTTTTTTTTCTTTTTGAAGGCGATACCATTAATGGTTTAAGGAGGTCGACCTGTGCTGAGGATGCGATTGAATAAACACAATTGGAGACATGGGATTGCGTCCCGATACCCATGTATTTCATCGTGAGTGTCATCCCGAATTGTGATTCCAGAATATTGTCAATCCTACTTGGTTGAGTCCAACCTTTTGGAAAGCAGAACAATAATCAAGATTTATCAAGACGTTCCAAATTTCTTGTAGTCATAATCCAGGACGCCAAGAACATCACTCAGACATCATCATTCGGCCCCACACCGCCCACCTCCACAGAATCATCTGGTTTGATAACATATGTACGCTTCAAGTTTTCAATGACATCAAACGGTGTTCCATCAGCATAAGAAGTGACAGAGATCGTCTTGCCTGCCATCTGCAACTGAGAAATCCGTAACAAGTCGTCCTGTGGAATAGTATATTTAGTAAGAGAACCCCAGAATTCGTATGCGAATTCGTTCAACGACCGACGAACACCCGCATCAGCGATTTCATCACCAACCAACAACAAATCGAGGAACGAACCAAGCGGGGGAAGAAAGCGTGACATCATAAAGAGCGATTTCAAACAAGGCAGGAAACCTGACGAGTTGAATCGCTGTATAAGTGGTTCGAGGCCCCCGTACAACGGGCTCGACCCTGCCAGTCGAACAGAGAGCCGTTGTAGCTTGTCGGTGATTTCGAGAACCTCCACGAGCGCATGCAATGCATTTGTGATAGGGTCAGTGGTCCACGTGGATATATCCACAGAAAGTTCTTCCAAGGGACATAAGGACCGACGGAGGAAAATACAACAGAGGTGAGCCAACATGGGCATTTCCGAGACTCCGACGCGGATTGAGAATTTTCGGAGTGAGGGTAATGAAGTTGTGGTAAGCATGATATGTGAAGATACGGATCTTGAGAGACTCAGTTCGAGATTCAGTTCTTGGATCGATTCATTGATGATGAGCGGCTGTTCGGCAGGTGGGGTAGGACAGCCATGCAGCGTAAGCTGCTTGAGATTGTTTGAGGATGTGAGAATAGGGAGTAGGACATCAGAATCATACAACGTCACGCTGGAAATATTGCTCCAGTCAATTAAAAGTTGATTCTGATTAATTGACTGCAAAACCATTCGTCGTGGACGCGGGGGATCGATCGAAAATTTGAGGAGGAAATTGCGGTCTTTTGGGTCGGTTCGGTGAATGTGAAGTTCATCTAATGGTGCCCCTTTTTGGTAGTCCGTTTCAGATATGTTGGAAAGTATGTTGATAAATTGGTCTGAGAGGTGGAGACATAAAGAGGAAGTGCGATGGAGTTGTTTTATGACAAGAGACATTGCCTTTTCGGTGAGACATGGTATCGGATATGTGGCTGACGCGAAAAGACGAACGAAAAGCGGGACGTTGCCGGAAAGCATGATTCGGTGGTTCAGGAGAGGGAAGTTTGGTTTTCCGGCATCGACAGTGATATCCGACCATAATCCTGGAGTAGACAACGCGAGTACTCTCCATGTGTGGCAAACTTCAGTAAGAATCAGGGGACTGGGTCGTTCCCCGTACAGGAAACCGTTACAGCAAAGGGAAGATTCATTAGGTCGGATTGCGAGGGTGAATATGTAGGAGACAATTTCGAGTGGGAATCGATGGATGATTGGGCTGTGGATGTGATTTCGCTTGACGAGAGTTTGGCAGTGGAGGTGGTGGAGGTGTTTTAGTTGTGAGTGGAGAACCTGAACCTGGAATTCGATTTCGGTTAGCTCTTTGCATGGCTCGCAGAGGGAGTCGTCGCAGTGTTCACATGGGGGATGCGTCGCCGCTTTATATATTATGGACGACATTTGGTGGTGAGAGTTCAAAACGAATTGTCGGAGGTTCAAAACCACACTAAATATTTGAAATTCAGAAAACAAATACTAGATCATATAAAACTACGGGTTCACATAATTCCAGATTACTACGTCTTCGAAATCACCCCCGATAGCTAGATAATTCCCAACAGGGCTAAAAACGGCAGACCACACCCGCCCAGGAAAGTGCAGGGTACAATGCAATGTAGAGTCATGAGCATTCCAGATCCTCACAGTTCTATCCCATGAGCCAGACGCTATCCATTTACCATCAGGAGAAATAGAGACGGTGTTAATGTCCCCCTAAAGAATGCGTATAAAAAGGAGAAGGATGAGAAAGAGGAGACCGTCAACTTACTGTGTGACCAATCAGGCTACAGAATTTCATCATGGCAGAAATCGGTTTAGCCATTCCAAGATCCGGAGAACTGAGAGAAGAAACATCCCAGTGTATGACTTGCTTATCCCATGACCCACTCAGCAGACCTTTACCATCGGGTGTAAACAGCAGACTTGTAACGAACTTTGAATGCCCTCCCCAACTCGCCACCAACTTTCCTGTGCGCGCATTACATATCAGCAGTCTCCCGAAGGTACCCCCTGATGCAATGTATCGACCATCTAGATTGAATTGAACGGAGCGAGGAAAGACACTGAAACTGGTTAGAACTCTCAAAGAACCATCGCGCAGCCTCCAAATTTTGGCTGTCTTGTCAGATGAGCAAGTGACGATAAACCGACCATTCGGGGAGAAATTCAGAGCATGGACAGAATCCTGGTGCCTGAGTGTGTTTCTAACTCTCGTTTGGGAGACTGTCCATACCTGGAGAAGAATATCAGAAACCTGAAGGATTTTCATCAGAGGAATTAGAATACCTGTACATTGCCATTGTATTCCCCTGTGGCAACATATTTGCTATCCGGACTGAACGCTATGCAGCTATACGAAGGCAATGACTTTTCAACGTCATGATATGAGTTTTTCACAACACTGAAATTCTATACCATCAGGATCAAGTAGAGTATGTAAAGGAACTCACCTGTGCATGATTCTTTCTCCCGTCTTTGAATCAAAAATGGACACCCTACCCAAGCTAGATGCTGTAGCCAGATATTTCCCATCCATACTGAAAGTCACCCTGGTTCTCCCTTCTAGTGACAACTTGTGCACCAGATTCAGGTTTAGTGAGGCCGTAGTATCGTTATTATATTCAACGTCCCATGCGTATTCAAGTTCGTTGGCAGGAGTTACATTCGGAGTCGCCTGGAGGGACAAAGGTGCAGTTCCAGTGATAGGCACGACATTTGTTCTCTTCTGGCCACCTTCTCCCTCGTGATCGACCTCTTTCGCGTTCTCTGAGGTGGCATCGTCTCCATGAAAAGGTTCGATAGATGAGGATACCGGTGAGATCGGAGAATGGTTATCATCCATATCTGCGGAAGCATGGGCGGTGTCCTCGCCGCGTTCGCAAACTATGTGACTGGAGGTTGTTTGACGAAGTTCCTGCAATTCTTTAATCTGGCTCTTGTCTATAAGAAGTGATTAATAACTCGTTCATAGCAGAACTGCATTCAGAATACATTTTGCCATATATTCATCCCGTTGTTTCCTCGTCTCATCAAGTTCGTGATTGAGACGGTCAAACTCGTCCCTGATACCCTTTAGGCAGCCATCAAGGTGCGGCGTTGAGGTATGGTGAATGCCAGTTAGATGTTGAGAAGCCATGAACAGTATTGTGCACTGAGTGCTGAATCTCAAGGCGTAACTTGACGGATCAATTGATCATCAACGGATTTTATCAATGCGAATCGTGGTTCAGTCTATCAAGTCATAGGCACATATAAGTAGATTGACTCCTCCAGGTCATTCACATTAGGTCAACGTTCAAGTAGCGGATCGGCAGGAGGAAACATGACACATGTGTAGGCGAGACTCGACCCTGCGCCAACCCTGCGCATGCGAATATTGAAGGTGCTCGGACCGAAACAACTTGAATAAATTACATCTTAACAAGTAGAAAACGTTAATGTATCATAGCATGTGCAGGGAGTGAGTCGATTCCATGAGGATTTCATTTCATTTCGCCTATGAAATGCTTAAAGTGATTAGGGAATCAAAAGTTCGCGGAGTATGATTTTCCCAATGCATATGTCATCATTTGAGAATCTGCGTACTGGAGATAAAAAACAAATTGGTTAGCGGATGGAGAGTGAATTTAAATTGGGGTGGAACAGTCATCGGCGGCTGCTTTCAAGGCAAGAACGAATAAAAAAAATCTGAATTCAAAGCTACTGACCAGTGCAATCTGAAAAGTCAGCAGTCCCAAATCCGGCTTGTTGAAACGTTGCCGTACTCTCCCTTCTACCGGTATGGGGCTCGGCATTTGGGGGTTGACGTTGGTGAGACTTTGGGAGCATTCCGTTTTTTCCTTCGACGAGGTTGACCCCCACTTGTTTAGTTGTCTTCATCACTATCGCCACCACCACCAAATCCATCATAACAATTTCCCTTCGACCGGTTTGGGCGCCTGCGTTTGGGGGTTGGTGGTGGTGAAACATCGGGAACATCCCGTTTTTTTCTTCGAGGCCGTCCCCAGCTTGTTTGATCAACTTCATCACTATCAGCACCAAATCCAACATCAACGTCGTTGTCGGAATTAATGAATGAAGAATCCTGCTGCGCTTCTAATGGAGTTCTTTTAACCAAGCGGAATACAAAGCCATAACCCACTCCAAGCTGGCGTATGCACTCAAGACCTGTTGGAGATGGTCCAAGGGCAACTTTTCTAATTTTCGCCCAGCCTCAAAAATAGCATATTTAGGATGCAAATGGCTTTTAATTAATGGGAGAGTCTTGAATGGGTGTACGTGAATGGTAAAATTATCACTGGATGATGGATTCGTATCTGTTGGCGTAGAATTTTGTCGAGTGATTGCCACTGGTTCCATGCGTTGCAGAGGTACGAAGCGATAAAGAAAGTCGTTACGATTCTAAAGTTTACAAAGTTTTAGAAATTCAAGGTTGATGATAAGAAGGCGTACGGAAATATCAGGGAAATGTGCCCTGTCTGAAAAGTAAAAAGCGGCACCGATAACCGTCAAGGTATTAAAGTATTGCAGGATAATGTCGTCCTCTGGCAAGAGTAACCAGGAATCTATATCATGCAAGTGGTGGATAGCAGAACCAGCTATTGGAGGTATGTTTCATAAGCTAACCGAACTTAACCGATGTAATAAGCGCATCTACCTCGAAAGACATTGTTATGCGTGTCCAGAGTCAGGCTGTACCGTTTCATATTCCAATACCATTCAAGGCTATCACGCTAATATATGTATTCAGATTTTGATTTTTTGTGGATGCCTTGAAGCATATAAACACGTACCACACAATGGCTATCCACTATTCTTCAAGGAACGCAATAGCAAAATTCTACGGCACGCAATTTTCGACTAGACATCGGCCTCCATTAGGATCAACAGATCGTATTCTGGTCTTGACCAAATCAGAGATCCCCACATCATAGTTTAAGTTTAAACAGATTGAATAGTCATAGCGGACAGGTTCCAGATGCAAATTGGAGCGCGTTCAGGTTGAGATGGGGGGTATGGTGTTGTGGATAATGTCCCTGCGTCGTCGTATCAGTGGGTGACGAAGGTGAACATTGATTTTGGCTGCAGTGGGTAGTTGAAGTCGAAGGGTGACAACAGGCAAGTGAAGTATCACTTTGATAGGTCTAAACGGCGGGGACCAGATCTGAGCTGGCAGTGCGGCGTGGGCGGCGGAAACAGAAATGTTGAAATCACGTGAGCGCGATATCCCACAAGATGTGACAAGTCACAAATCCAAGTGTCCGCTATGTTTCGATGTAGATTCATCATGGAAAGTTGGAAGTGATTAGATTAACTTCTAAGCACACTGCAGTGGGTTCCCGAGTCAGAAGGACTTACCAGCGCCCATATGCAATGTGCTGCAAGGTGCGTGCGGCACGACGGTGTTTCGAATATATGCATGCCAATGATCCGAAGGTAGATTATCAGTGTGCTACTACACTACTATTTTATTTAATATACAGTGTACACCACATACATAATATATATGAAGTTTCCATACGGACTGTGTGTGACTTCTGCTTGGTATTTAATGCCAATCTCTTCTTTAATGAGTAAGTGGTGAATGGACATATGTTTTGGCATTGGCCGAACGCCCACTTCCCTCGGCCGATAAGGAAAGACAATCGAACCGCTCTCTGATTTGCCAGGGAATTTAAGGACAATGTGGCGTTTCAGTATTACCGTTGATACATCTGATTCTGACGTCCCTCGAATTGTTTGTACATTCAGTAGCCTAGATTGCAATCGATAGATGAAACATTATGGGTTATCCCGAGATGACAAGCACCCCCGGAACATCATAATCCAAACGCAAACGTCTGGTAAGCAGGAAATACATTGATGACCAAATGGCGAAATGAACGCATGAGATCAGGGCAATTTAGTCACAAATGCACGGACATTTGACAAATAAATTACTTACGGGGACCTTAAAAACATCACCCTGGTCTGCAAGCCTGACTTCAACCCTTTTTCCGACTCTCTAGTGGTTCTCACCTGCCCAATGTAGTAGTAGTACTTAAAAAGGTTGCATCCACATTTCTGAGGGATATCCGACACTGTATGCACAACATAACGCTTGTTGGGACATCGTTTCTTAGAATAGATTTATATTAGATCTGCAAATTAGTTGTAGGCTCCTTTCGACTTACGTTTTAAATCTAATCTTACGTTTGGCAATGAAGTACTGTGGCTAGGTGCTTCCAGGAGGTTTTCCAGTGGTGTTCTTCCATCGAACGGCCGCACGACAAATTTGACAGGACACCATTCAATAGTCTCGACCGTCATTCGAAACGCCATTCTGCTCTAGAGTTCATGGGAACGGAACTAGCCATTTGATATTACAGTTAGAGCCGGCGCAGTCGTCGATTCCTTTACACCTTTCGACATTACTTAGAGGTCATTCATTGGTCACGACGATGCGTCAGGTTGTAGATAAAGATAAGCGCTAATCTTTAAAGTGCTAGCTCCCTGTAAAGATGTCACTTCCTTATATTCTTATCACAATCGATTGTGAGAACTCCAAAAGTTCCGGGAAGTAAGGATGAACGCTTATCATTTTGTAAATCGAGTACATATAAATATGCATTGTGGAGGGATTCAGATTGTTCATTCTTCCTGATGATCTAGGGCTTGATCAAGGTTTGTTTTCGGTACCGACGGTAGAGTTGTTCCGTGAGGTACGGCCCAGATAAGCAAGTAGAAATCCCATGTCAATCTCGCTTCCGACAACTCTTTGATCGACGGGAATCCGTTTGCGGCATAATTGAGATGTTTGGAATATGAGGCGCTGGAGCGGTGGGAAGCAGAAAAAATCTCTGGAAGGCTTGCCGAGATACTTTGAAGGATTGAATAATGTTAAAGCTACTATGACAGTATTACTCCTGAATGTATCCTCATATGCATAGTTAGCACTCTCCATTTCGAATTTGAAATTCGCTGTCCGCGAAACTGAATCGAGATAAAAACGGATTATAACAAACCTGACAATAGAAATAGTACAACAATAGAATTGGGTGAAAATGCTCGACATACAATTTTCGACAGGTCCAGGATGTAAGAGGATTCTTTGTACGATTCATTGTCTGGATCGAATGTGTCCTTCCACTCAGTCACCACCTTTAAATTTAAGGAAACAACTTGGTTCTGGAAATCACTCCCGCGAATCGTACGACTGCTAGGATACCGTACTTGCCTGTCGTTGTCAGTAATGTCGGCTGCCGTCTTACGACACCATTGGAATTCACATATCTCCAGCCAATCACGACATCAGTATTACATTGAAGCGGTGACAATTGGTAGGTATGACGATTACAAAATGTGTAACTTTATAAGACGGAACCTCAGAACTTTTGCCGACTCTTAATCGGATAATCAGTTGGCAGGGGTTCCTGATCATGATGTACTTGAAGACCTGGGAGCAAAGCAATCATCGTTGTTACGTTGCATGGCCAATGTTGAATGTTCCCAAGCAGAACTTTTGGGCTGGTGAACATAAAAATAAAATATTTAATCCAACTTTTCTAAGAGAAGTCCCAGAAATCGGATGATGATAAGAAACCAGACTTGGACGTCTTCCTTTCCTTTTGGAGCACAACCGATTGACTGATCGAATGGTTATTGCCAACCGTCAAGCATCAATGATGCATCGATGGAGTTTTTGAGGCAATTATTAATAGTGAGTTAGTTAAGTAGATAGAATATACACGCCTTGATCTGTGGGTCTGAATGAAACAGGAAAGAATTAGATCTTGGGACTCTACTCGCACGTTGCAATGATCGATGGGCTGGATGGTAGGGACTGAGATTTACCACAAATCTTTAATTTATGATCACCCGAATGAAGATTGAATCCAGGGGTAAAAAGAATTTTTCCATGATTCCATGCTCGGAATTATCCGCAAGATGACGGTTGCCGAATTGGTGACCTTGTCAGCATAGCAGGACATTCACCACAAACCGCTTCCCTCCTTTGTCCTTCCACCACCGTCCTCGTTACTTGTTGTCCCCGCTCCCGGCGGCCTCATGGACGCTTCTGATGCGGACACATCTTTTCAGACACCTCAGACGGCTTCTGCAGATCAGCAACCTCAGCCGTATGTCATATACTACTTCTTTTGTCATTTTCTACTGACCATATCCTCTTCAACAGTCAACGATCCAGAACTACCGTCGTATGTGGGGAGGTGCGTTCATATCTATTCTTTCTCACATTCGCTTCTCATTCCATACACTTAGTGCAAGCGTCTTAAACTAAGATGCAATCGCCAGCAACCGTGCGCAAGTTGCTTGAAACGCGACACCGTTCCAAAATGTCTATATTCGGCGGCAGCCGTCGAAAAATTGTACGTTTCCGTCAATAGGCATTTGCTCATTTCAACTGAAATTCTTGAACGCCTTTAAGAGATATTCATTCGTTGAATAATCGCTTGGTGCACCTCGAGTCTTTTACGACGACTTATACCAATGGTCGGTTTCAGCCAGCGTATGCTTCCGCGAACCACCCCCCTTCACAAGGCGTTAATACCCACATGCCTAACTATGCATATCAATCGACACAACAGCATCCAGGTGGATACCTCCATCAGCACCACCACCATGCTGGCGTTCTGAACCATAAAGCCATGGCGGAATCATTTGCGGACTCTTTCCAGAGCCTCATCTCGACTTGCCTCGCAGACTTGGGGATGGTTCAGAACTCGATGTCTTCCACTCAGGGCGACATCAAACTAGAATCCTCCACCGTGGACAATGGAATCACTTTCCTTGAAAGATGTTCCGCCCCACTCTCAAATTCTAGGGGCATGTCGAAATCACAACTGAAACATCTGTTAGAAGACCACCGAACCCAGGCTCGAACAACGCTTCCATTGATATCTGTCTATTTTTCGTCTACGCCTTCCAGACTTGTATCTCATGCACCACCCCAGAACGGTGTACCACAGGTCTCCCCAGGTCTCCTTTCATGTCTTCCTCCTCTCGCCACCTGCCAGCGTCTCTTACAGAGTGCCGGGGACATTTTCCGTTTCAGGCCTCTTCCATTCGACCCTTCATATGGTTCTGATCACGGGTGGAAGGGCCTGGAGAGGAAATGTTTGCAATTCCTGAGCAACGCCGGAAAGAACAAGGAAGAGAAGAGGTCGAGGGCTGTTACTAAGAAAGCAAGGGATATTTATTTTGCTGGACCGTCCCAACCTCTTTCGAACGAATCCGGCCTGTTGGATGTTGATGGAAGTTACATCCCTCAGAATGAAGAAGATGGAGGTCACCAATCACTGACCTTCTTTGCGATGACATGTGCTGCCCTTGCCATTGGCGCAGTTTCCTCACCAAGCGAAAATGATGGTGCACTCAAGCCGTCCAGCGGCGCGTTCTTCTATGCTCTTTCCCAACAAGCCTTAGGAATCTGGGATACCCATGTTTCTTCGTCATCCTCAAAACCTTCCACGACCAAGGGCGATGCAGAACAGATGGAATATCTGTTTGCATGCTTATTAAGTATTGTTTATTTGTTGCAGTCCGGTACGGTTGCTGCAGCTTCAGTGGACAAGGCGGATTATGATATTCAAGATGAAGACGCGGAGACCGGTGACGAATTACAGGATGACGACTCCCATACCGTGACTTCTTTGGTACGTGCTGCTACTTCACTTCTGCCAATAATGGATTTGTCTCACTTGCATCTATGTAGGTTGGAAAAATGATTGCTGTTGCCCGAAATATGCAACTAAACAAAGAAACGAAACGAAAGAAGAAGAAATCCCAAAACCGAGATCCCTCGCGCGATGAGTGGAAACGGATGGTTTGGTGGGAAATCATCTTTTATGACCTGTATGGATTCTTCGCTTCACCTTTTTCCTGATTTGACTTCTTGCAGTTTCATCGCCGATGCATTAGGCCAACAGCCCCACATTTCTCCGAGTTCATATGGCACGAATTTTCCTTCCTGTGCCATATTCTCGTCCCCCTTGAAATCGGAAGAAGAGAACCCAGTGTCAGAAGACGGCCTCCACTGCACTGATCAGGATCTTTGTCTACAGAACAGGGCTCCCGCCTCTCTTCATCACGACCATTTAGGAAGTCGGGATGTGGAGGCATATTTTGGTGCTCGCTATCAGTGGGTTTGCTATCACATTATCAGAAGGATTTGACGCCAATATCCTTTTTTTGACGAACAGGCTGGCTCGAGTAGCACAAGCCGTCAAGAGTCGGAACAGCCTACCAGACTGTTGTTGTGGCTATACGCTTGATCAGGCAGTTGCGCTTGAGAATCAAGTCCGGGAATGGCAGGACAGCCTGCCTGCTTTCCTGAAAATATCAGGAGACGATGAAACGCATCCAACAAATGCACCTTCAACCTCAAGCGCAGTCGAGGGTACGTTAACTCGATTGCAGGCCTACGAGCTTGCCATTGTGGCGAACGTCTTGGTAACCAATGTGTACATGCCGTTCCTGAGCATGAGTGATAATGATGGTATCATGTCGCGCTTTATGAACCTTCCAGCGGCATCAGCATGTATCCATGCTGCTCAAGCAATAGTCCGTCTGGCAGATGGACTCCAATCCCTCGTTTCAGATCCGTCAATTTCTTCTTCTGCCAACGTAATGCCTGTGATGTTCCAGTTCATCCCACTCGAGAAGTTAGTGTTCGATGCCGTTGTAGTATGTGCACACACAGCATTCGCGGGGAAGTCACCCTCGATGGCATTCAGTACGGGCGTGATGGCGAAAGATGCTTCCCTCGGTCTGAGGGTGCTTCGAAAACTCGGACCTTCTTTGCTCTCACCCTTTATCGAACGCGATGGCGACCAAAACAGAGTGATAAACACACTGGATGGACGACTTGTCCAGCGCAGTATGCGGTTGAAGCGCAAACATGATCAAGAGATCGACGGAGGTCCGTTTACCTCTATTCTTCCGTCCGGGCTTTAAATAGAACCTTCATCGCAGATCCCCAGGACTTCTTTCAATCCGTAAGTGGTGGCCCAGCCACTAGCCATCAAACACATCAAACCTCCCAACAAGATCCTCCTACCCTGCATCATACATTCATAATGGATTCCTTGTCGACTCCATCGACCTTAGAATCTGATTTCTCTGGTTCACAGTCAGCGTCGAGTGCGCGACAGTCAAATAAACCGCCAAAAAGTTTGAACAAGGAAAAGGGTAAGAAGGGTAGGAAGGGGGTGAAGAAACATCCTCCAATCGGCCTTCGTCTCCGGGAAGCTGGTGTGGTTCATCTAGCTTCGCGGCACCCCCCTCCTCCGTTGGCCAAGGCGGAGGATGTATGGAATTTTGAGCAGAACTTACCGGTTAGAATGGGATCGGTCGCTGCTTCTTCTCCCTCGACGGATGCCCACACGATGCCGACGATATCACCCATTACAGCTTCTGGTGTTTCGTTTACTGCAACGGGCCGTAGGTCACGCTCTTCCTCAACCAGTCAAGCTAGTCAAGTCCACTCGCAAACCGTCGACTCCTCATTATGTTTCGGAACACCATTACCACATTCAGATGAGGTCATGCCTCCAAGGAAGCGGCCACTCTTGCAAGATATTCGAGAACAACAGCTTCAAACTCAGTCCATGCCTTTTGTCTCTCACACCTTTGACCAAGGGCATCACCAAACACAGCAGGATAACGGATACAACCAGATTATGCCACCAACTACATTTGATGGTCAGTGTCCCACTACAGGGCCCATGGATCCGGCGGGGTATATGACCACTGCTCCAGTCCCTGAACATACGGCCCCTACATACGACCCATTATCGTCCATTGCACCAGCGACTTATTTCTCTTCTCCAACTTCTTTTGGATCTGCATATGTTGAACAATTTCCGTCATCGAGCGTCATAGGTCTTGTTTCGGGCAACAGTGCATCTACTACTGTAGTGGACTCCCAGCCTCCCATGACGACGATTCCGAATACACCTGTATACGAACATCAACAACAGCCGATCGAAAATTATTCTTCGCACTCCCAAGCGCATCATATGCAAAACCATCCCTACCACAACCACCTGGTGTCTGACGAACCTCTGTTGGTGTCTATGACTGCTGGTTGGGTAACTCCACCATCACAGGAATATTGGGATGGTAGGCCGTCATAACCGTAACATGACATAGACGATACGCCCTCGTTTTTCGTTTCATTTTCAAGTTGTTGCTTCCACATGTGACTCTGTTTAAGCTGCTTTCAAATTGTATCGTTATATTCCAGTGCAATTCTTCTATATTCTCGTGTTGTCTCTGTTTCACCTGTCTACTTATCTTTGTTTTCTACTGACACTGATATCTGCTAGTAACTAGCACCTTGAGCGCGTACAAGGCGACTTGCCCTCCTGTTGTTGTTCGCCTTTACATAATCTTAGGTTAAACGTTTTACGCATGGTACCAGTACTATTTGTTGATCATCGATATCATCGGTTTTTAACTTCAATGAAGTGATGTACTCCGAGTAGCTCACAGTGCACACATCGAAATTACGTTGTCATGGCTTTGGTCGGGATCGTACTTACATCAGTGAGCAATTGCAACCACGGGTTGAGAATAACGCCATTACTTAAATAATATTACATAAGGCTTTGTTTAAGTTCGTGACTCTTCAGAGTGTCGCGTACAAGACATAGGTAAGGCCTGGGCACTATTCTTATTATTTTCTGTGCCTATGTATCGATTATCCGCGATCCTATTTGATCGATCGAGGTCCGTAAGTTTTGACCAACTCCTTTCGGCAAGCAAAGCGGTCTTATAGATAATATCCTGACTCGCTTGCTGACAATAAATTCTAGTTGTACACTCCCATTGATTGTCGAGAATTCGGATTATACCTACAGCTCCTGGAAAAATGCTTTCTCACCAGCGAACCGTTGACCTCAAGTGAGACTATTCTCTTTGCTTTACGGTTGAGACCCCTGGTTGACCATTATCAGGTTCTTCGCATACTTACCCCTCATGCCTATATGATAAAGACCCAGCAACTCTGATCCGAGTATCCCCACAATGGCCGTCCATGATCACTACCCTCCGAAGTTCTGAATTGGCCTGAAACACGCCGTCAATTAATTTCCTGTGGGCGCTGCCCGGTGGGATGGGCCTCTCGGCTGACAGTTCCCTTGCGCCCTCCACGAGTTTGAATTTAAATGTCAAGCCGGTAGATATCTTCAAGGTCCCCTTCTTTCTCACTAATGGCGTCCCAAATTACAGAAGAGAAACTCGTTTCCCTTTAATTCCAGTCAACTGCTCTGTTGGGATTAACTTCGGAGGAGACGTCGCTGCAACGTTTGCGATCGACATGTCTCTCATCCATAATGTCTTCATTAGAGCTCTCAATTCCAT
>Ga0307507_10008062_pt1 | contig 14827 bp, 2 predicted proteins | sample 7_EM_MG_FD_207223 | JGI IMG/M metagenome (GOLD analysis project Ga0307507, IMG submission 207223) | Populus trichocarpa ectomycorrhiza microbial communities from riparian zone in the Pacific Northwest, United States - 7_EM | ecosystem: Host-associated > Plants > Roots > Unclassified | place... | reverse complement strand
AACGTAATCCACCCCCAAGCTGGCCATACCCCCAAGCTGGCCACCTCAAAACTCACCAAAAATTAGAAAATTCATACTTTAATATCTTAACAACCACTTAATAATAAATTCTAATAATTTAGATTTAGACTTTTATATATACTTTACAGCTTCTATTAAAGTTGCATAGTAATTAGTTCAGTGGTTTTTAAGATATAGTAATTTAGCTTTATTTTAGCCCCTAAATTATAATAAATTATAATATCTTAAAAACTACTTAATTAATTCCTATGCAACTTTAATAAAGGCTATAGGGTGTATATAAAAGTCCAAATCTAAATTATTAGAATTTATTATTAAGTGGTTGTTAAGATATTAAAGTGTAAATTTGGTGAGTTTTAAGGTGGCCAGCTTAGGGGTATAGCCAGCTTAGGGGTGGATTACGTTATAGTATTATTAAGTAATACTTTACTATCAGTTAATTACATTTCATAAGGATAATTAAAAGAGTCCAGCTTTCGGTAACACGTCTGACTCACAAATGGACAATCCTTTCGGGACTTGCAGCTTCATAATCATTTTTAATAGAAAATGCGGAATATTAGGTTCGAAGATCTTCATGCTAAAGTATCCCAAAGAAGTCGTTGCAGGGTCAATCGGCAAACTGAGGGGAAGGCGCTTCTTACAAAAGCCGCGAAGTGCCTATGCTAGTCGGCCTATTACTTCAGAGGCTCCATTAGGAATACTGGAGAAGTACAAACGTGTTAAATATAAGTAGATAACTTGGGCTTCCCGACACTTGCTCAACTAAGGGGCCGTTCGGTTGCAACTTCATATCCAATATAGAGCTCAAATCTGAATATAAGGCTGTCGTTCGGTAAATCTAACGACTTTTGAATATAGAGCTCCTCCATATTAGTAAGCACGTTAAATTTGCAAGCTAAGGGTACGTTCGGTTGCAAATTAGCTCTATATCATATTTATTTAATCCATGCGCCTTTTAGTGTCGTCCATTTTGTAATTAGTGGCGGCTACTACTATAGCCTATTTAAATCTATAATTAAGTTAATTGTTTGGTAGCCTCTATATAAGGCTCTAGATTTAGCTTCGCATAATCCATAATTAATATTAGTAAGCAATTTAAATAAGTACCTCTCTGCTACTAGGCCTTTATCGCGACTCTCTACTCTAGTATAGTAATAGAGCCTCCTCCTTAGCCAACATCCTCTCTATAATTAACGTTTTCTATATTTTTACCCACCTCCTATATAAGCTATAGTAGAGTTATAGTAACGCCTATAACGCCTGCAACGCCCTAAAAATAAGCTTATTACAATTATAAAGGTTAAAATATTATTATTATTATATAAGGCTTATAAATGCGACAGCAGTATTGCGGTTAGGGTATATAGAGTTGCTATATTATAAAAAGCCGTTACTTTAGCGCGTATATAAGAGCTTAGATTAATATAGAATATAGAACAGAGGTTTAAGGGCAGTATATTAAAACGGTACCAAGAACCTCATTTCAACTACCATATATAGTTTAGCTTGCAAATTTAACGCGCTTACCAATATGGAGGAGCTCCATATTCAAAAGTCGTCAGATTTACCAAACGACAGCCTTATATTCAGATTTGAGCTCCATATCGGTTAAATATAGGGCCTCCATATTGGATATAAAGTTGCAACCAAACGGCCCCTAAACTATATACGGTAGTTAAAATAAGGTTCTTAGCACCGTTTTAATATACTGCCCTTAAGCCTTTATTCTATATTCCATATTAATCTAAGCTCTTATATACGCGCTAAAGTAACGGCTTTTTATAATATAGCGACTCCACATACCCTAACCGCAATACTGCTGTTACATTTATAAGCCTTATATAATAATAATAATAATATCTTAACCTTTATAATTGTAATAAGCTTATTTTTAGGGCGTTGTGGGTATTACGGGCGTTACTATAACTCTACTACGGCTTATATAGGAGGTAGGTAAAGATATAGGAAACGTTAATTATAGAGAGGGTATTGGCCAAGGAGGAGGCTCTATTACTATACTAAAGTAGAAAGTTGCGATAGAGGCCTAGTAGCAGAGAGGTACTTATTTAAATTACTTACTAATATTAATTATGGATTGTGCGAAGCCAAATCTAGAGCCTTATATAGAGGCTACTAAACAATTAACTTAATTACAGATTTAAATAGGTCGTAGTAGTAGCCGCCACTAATTATAAAACGGACGACACTAAAAGGCGCACGGATTGAATAAATATAATATAGAGCTGATTTGCAACCGAACGTACCCTAAAATCGTGTTTCGAACCGTTTTACGTTCGCTGTACTTTATAAGATCGGTAATGCGAACTTTTACTTACAAGTGACAGGCACTGTTATGTTACCAATCATCTCGCAGAAAAATTGGGTGTATAGGTTGCCTTACCGTTTAGTATGAAATCAAGCCTAGAGATCTCTACCCGTGACGTTTTGGTTTTCGCAAACTTAACCAACACCACCTCGCTAGCTAGGTGGCCGACAGCACGGTACACAGGTGGGCAAGGAACCCAGAAAATCACGATATATTGACTATTTCTTTTTATGAGGCCCTTGCCGTACTACAATTCCATTGGCCTTATTGTAGGCCCTTATGACTTTACGCGTATTTACTTCTTTGCGCTTTTGGGCCTTAATTATCTTATTGGCAGCCCTTTTTTAAGCACGTTTAGCTCAGTGTGTCCAACAGTCAGCTTAGCTGCGGTCTTGAGAAAAATAGCTGACTGACTGTGTCAATTGGATCGCTCGCTGTCCGCTGACTGTTGGATAACGTACGCTGACTGTCAAGCTGCCAGCTAGCTGTCCCAATTAGGAAATTTGTATAGAATTTATGGTGTTTCATTTCGGATTTTTGGCAGCACCTCTCTATATACAAATATGGACATTGCCTAATTGAAATCTAGCCCTAATTCACCCAATACAGTATTCAAATATAGCTAAACTCGTCCTACACCCGCAGAGGCTTAAAAGGTAGATAGAACGGTCGGTGGTAAGGGCTCCGGAGGCTCTATTTCTATGTCAGATTTGATTAAATATGAAGCTCTATTAAATCTACCTTACCAAGCTGGCTTTTCTGCCTCTGTAGTTAGCTTATAGCTAGTAAGATTAACATTTAAGCTCGTCAACTAGGGTGTAGTTAAAGCTCTATTAGAGTTAATACAGTTGATTAAACTGCTTAATAAAAGGCCTTTAATTAATCACCACTTCTGACATTAATCTGCTTCAATTGTGTCGGCCAATAGTCTATTCCGCTCATTAGTAATAATCTTTTTAGCATAACTAAACCGTCCTAAAAAAGGTTTGCCCCATGCTTCTATATTGGTAATGTAGGAGCTTTACTTAATAGCAACCGCTTATTGATAACTCGGTATCCGTATTTGCCAGTAAGCTTGCTATATATTGTTAGGTAGAGATTGTCCCAATTAATAGGAAAGATACAGCTATAGTTCTAATTAGCTGGAGGAAGCTCTTGCGATACAGAATTATCTTGTGTTGGCCGCCGAGGTAGCTTTACTGCAGAGGTGCGACGGGTGCTGTTCGACGTCCGCATCAGACGGTGTTAGTCTAGTTTTAACCTGTATTATCACTCTCTAGGGACCCCTGTAGGAGGTCAGTTTCTTATATATATTAGGGCTCTTAGAGCCACCTTGAATAAAACAGATCACTTGTTTAATTCTGTGTCTCTACCCATCAGCTAGCTTATGTCATTTGTGATACCTGCCTGGCTGAAATCTTGATCACCCGATTCGGTATCATCGTTAATTGGAAGAGGGGAGGAGGCAGTTAATCTACGAACCCTACGCGGTGTTAAAGGAGTTGAGTGACGCGTAGATGGTGGATTTAATAAGGAAGAAGTAGAGGAAGAAGCTCTACTGCCTGGCTAACGCGTAAAATGTAATGTACGTTGCATTTTACATAGGTGATAAAATGGTAAATTTTGGCATAGGAGAACGGAGATATTGGGGAAAATGCTTTATTTACCATGGTTAAGCGAGAGATTCCCATGGGTTTCTCATTGCTTGGCGTACAGTCTGAACTCTTCGCCCTCACCAAAAGTCGTGATATCTATTCTAGATCGTAGTGTTGTAAAGGCTCTTTCTTTTATTAATATAAGCTCCAAACACGGGCGCATACATGCTTACTGGCGCTAGCTATAAGAAGGATTTTAATAAAGGCGTACTGCCAGTTACCCATATTTAGAGCCATATTAAGGAAGCCAACGGGGTAAAACACCAAGATCTGGAGGTAGTGTTATAATTTGGTAGGGGAGAGGAGTTCAGAATAGCTTCAAAATCGAGCTCAAAGCTCCGAACTCGAGGTGGGCCGTGGCTCAAGCCCTACACCCCTTCCTGCCAGCTCTACATACTAATTTAGCTGCAGACGTAGCGAAATTAGGTGTGTGTGCTGCGCGCACACAGGGGGGCACACTGGAGGTCGTACAGACTGTACAATCTCAGTCGAAGATTTGAATATCCTCAACTTCTACTAAAAGCTTCAACTCACCACCAAATCTCGCCACCAAGGCAGCGAGCTGCCAGCTAGCTGCAGTCTTATAGCTGACTGACTGTCACAACTCCATAAGCTCGCTAACTGCTTACGTTATCAGCCTCTTGGCAGCGACGCTGGCAGCGACGCTGACTCTTGGACACACTGGTTTAGCTTCTGTCGGGCATCCTCTAATACTTTTTTCAGCCAGGCAGGTATCACGAATGACATAAGCTAGCTAATAGGTAGAGACACAGAATTGTACGAGTGATCTGTTTTATTCAAGGTGGCTCTAAGAGCCCTAATATACATAAGAGAATTAACCCCCTACAGGGGTCCCTAGAGAGTAATGATACAGGTTAAAACTAGACTAACACCGTCTAATACGGACGTCGAACAGCACCCGTCGCACCTCTATAGTAAGGCTACCTCCGTAGCCAATACACCCCCTCAGATCTAAAGCAGAGCGTCAGAGCTGGATTACCAGATTAGGCAGTCGGGATAGAAGAGCTGGTGGTGAGCTTTGCCGAGCGTTAACTAACCAGATATTTAATATCGCGAAGCCCCAAGACTTCGACGAATTTTTAATAATTTTACTTTACGAGAGCTTTAGTTAGTCTATCTGTAGCTATCTTACTTATCAGTACCCATTATACGACAAAGCTTCCGTTTTGGACCTCTTGGCGAAGCCAGAATTAATAGATATCTATATATTAGAGTTTTATAGATACCATAGGAGTCTCTTTTATCACAATCCGTACTAACTGCTGATTATCGCAATTAATAATAACGTCCTGTTCTGGATTAAATCTAATAGCTTTAAATATCTAAACTATATGCTCTACCTCCCTACCAACATATAAGAGAGCCAGGAGTTCTACCTCTATAGTAGACTTAGTTACTACCTTTTATCTGGTTGCCTGCCATGTTATAGGCCCATTAAATAAGCTTATTAAGAAACCCTATAAGCTCTAACATGTCAGAGCATTGTCAGCAAAGCTAGTATTAGAAGCAGCTTTTAGAACCTAGTTTATCTTATACAGCGTAATAGTAGAGAACTTAAGAGTAAGGTATCTGGTATTATAGAGATAGGTAAGCAATCTATTAATCTCCGCAAGATAAGCTGGCGACGGATTTTGTCAGACGCTGAGCAGGCTGATGGAAATGACATATATGATACTCTATGAGGAAGAATCTCAGGGGCTCGAAGGCCCTGAGAAGATATCTACAAGATGGCCCGCGCGTTGTCACGTGACACGTCACGTGCACATCGCTAAGCTCAAAGAGACTACCCAAGCACCCCCCCTACCAACAGATTTTATAAGAACTTAGCTAGCCTACTAATAGAAAAGGCGACGTCTAGTCATATAGTAGATGCCAGATATATTGTAGAACCTATATAGCGTTAATATCCTTTTATCTAATTCGGCGTAGCTTCTCCCTTATACAGTATCAATTCCTAGCCTAATAGTAGTATAGCTAATGGCTTTAGATATTCTAGATAGTATATTAAGACAAGCTTCTTAAGATATTAATCTAAACAGAGCCAGAGCTTTCCCTTTTATTAATCTCGCACAATATAAGTATTTAGGAATAATAAGAATTGTGGTATTTAGCGGATCTTAAATCAATCTTATAGCTGCCTTAGGATATCCTCCATCTACTAATAACAGCTTAGGTGTCCTATAATTAGGATATTATTAACATAGAAGAATATAAAGATAGGTTTAGTAGGGTAAATATAGAGACATGGCTCATCTAGTATAGATTTTAAACCCATACTTTGCAGAGTAGCAGATATTTCCAAAAACTACAATTTTAGAGATTTATATAGTCCGTATATTGCCTTTCTTAGACAGAGAGAGAATCTAGGTAGTAGGTCTATACCCTTAGGGGGAATAAGGTAGACCTTATTATTAACTAAGGCACTAACAAAGGCGTTAATGGCATTAATTTATATAACGTCTAGGTTAAAGCCAGCAATAAGTATAACAGAACCTTGTAGCTTAGACTACAGTAGGTTCTATTATTAGGCTAGGTATATAGGTAAGAATAAGATAACAACATAATAATAACTAGTAGAGTGGTTGCCCAACAGATTAACTCCAATTATATTCTAAGATTCACTACAAGGAGAGAACTATCTATGGTAGGGACTAAGGTCCTTTAAATACACAACTATACACCTAAGAAATCCTCTCTTGTACATAAGGTACGTGTTGTCTGTATTAAATATAACGTCCCTTCTATTTAACATAGTTAATACGTTTAACGCCACGTAACCTTAGTTACTATTCCTTATTATATAGTTCCACCGGATCTATTCTAGACCATGCCTATATTAACTAACTAGCTTCCACCAACTCTTCTCTAAGTAGTCGTAATATTATACTTAAAGCGTCTATAACACTATCTCCCTCCTCTTTATCTTCGTCCTTAAAGATTTCTAATATCTCCAAGTTGTCCACTAGAGGTGTAATATCTGTTTAATTGTTCTAGTTAATATCCATACTTATTATACCTAAAGCTTCTTCTTCTCTTTCCTGGGTTAAGCGTCGCCTTTATACGGTTTCCTCTATACTGTCGCTTAGTAAAGTGATGGCGATTCCTTACTTGAGGTGCGTAAAAGAGGGGTTGGTCTGTATTGCGCTGGTAAGTCCTTTGTCTTAACAACCCTCCTTTTACTCTGAGTGTACTAAAGCAAATGTTTAATTGTCCTGTGATGTTCGCTCTGTTTCTAATGCTAAGTATGCATATTCTATAACTCTTAACAGTCTTTAAGTTCCCTAAGTAACTTATTATAGGGTCTCGTGTTTAATCTGCCGCTATAAAGCTTAATAGTAAGCTGGCCTCCACGCTACTTAAGGTTTAACGTGCCTTAAAAAAATCTGCACACGTCCTTAAAGCTTAACATTTAGCTTATGCTTGTCTTTAACGCCTTAAATGTATTTATAAGAAGGTTTGTTCTAAGGAGTGGAAACTGGTTTAACAGGGTTTGTCTAAGCTAGGTAATAAAAGGACTAGCTCTTCTCCTACAAGGGAAATAACTCTAAGTAGCTTAGCAATTGCTCCTCTTAGGTCCCCCTTAGGTGACTTATTCTTTAGCAATTCTTCCTTATTAATATTGCCTGACCTGCTTTCTTCTAATACTCCTATACCTTTCCTATAGCGTTTCTTAGGTTGCTTAGTAGTTCCTAGGTAGTCTTATTATAGCCTATCTACTTTACTTTATACCATGTTTTATTATCTACATTCTTATAACTGATGATTTTTAAAACTTGCTATTTATCTTCCTTTTGTCCTCTATATATGTCTGCCTTATAGACTAGTGGCTTAATATTCCTATATACTAGCTCTAGCATTGCGATATGCTATATAGGGTAGATTTTCATTTTGGCTAGTAGGTTTAACTTATACATAACTAATAAAATTCTTTGCTTAACTTTAAAAGGTCCTAGTCTAATATAGTCTAATTTCTTGCTTAGTTGTCAACTCTTAAAATTTTTATATAGTAGCTATACTTTATCTCCCTCCTTAAGATCTGGTCCCTTAGATCTCTTAGTATTATAGTACCTTTTTATTCGTTTTTATACTAGTTTAGCTGTTTCTTTAAGGTCTGTATAAAGATTTATTAACATCTCTATTTTTTGTTTAGCTGTGCTACTCGTCCTTTTTACTTAATATGGCGATAATGACGTTCTTAGCTTATATCCGTAATTTGCCTTAAATGGTAATATCCCTATTTCTTCTTATAGTGTTATATTGTATGCAAACTATATAATTGGTAACAATAATACCTAATTATTCTATACGTAATTAATATAGTGCCTTAGATACTACTCTAGTGTCTAGTTTAGTCTTTCTATTTATCCGTCTATCTATAGATAATATATTGTAGACGTTACTACGCGAACCCCTTATTCTACCAGAAATACTTCCTAAAATGCTGCTATAAATCTTGGATCTCTATCCAATATAATCTTGTTTAGTACTCTGTGTCTTGTGAATACTTCCTTTATATAGATTCTAGCGATATCTTCTGCTGATATCTCTTTAGTGTATACTATAAAGTATCCCCACTTTATTAGCTTGTCCACTATTACTAAAATTATATTATAATCTTGTCCTGTAATAGGATCTCTTGACTTTAGTAACTTAATAATAAAGTCCTATAATATAACCTCCTATGGTCTTTCTAGTGTCTTAATAGGTTATAGCCCTCCATATAGCTTATGCCTTATTGGTTTGTTCCTTTAGTAATCTAGATATTCCTTTATAACTTATCTTACTAGTCCCCAGATTTCTTAAATAATGTACTCCTCTTAAAGTCTTAATACTAAGCCTATAGCTCTGTTATATCCTTATGTTATTCCCTTATAGAATTCCTTAATAAACTCTTCTATAATAGACTTAGGCATATATATTACTTCTCTATTTTTATATTGCTTTAAGTCTGGATCCTCTATTTATACTTCTTGGATCTTTTATGTCTAATTACTCTCTAGTGATTTATAGATCTAACTTTCTTTAGTTGCTATAATCTTTAGATAATTATACCTAATTAATCTATCTTGGTTTATTTGCAATAAAGCTCCCAATAGCTTTCTATTGCTTTATAGTTTAGCCCTTCTACTTAGAGCATCTACTTGTGCATTATCTGTACCCTTGGTATACTAAATTTCAAAATAGTATTCTGTAAGCATTTCCGCCTATCTAACCTATCTTTAGTTAAGTTCCTTTATTATTAGGAATCCTGTAAGGTTCTTATAGTCTGTTTTAACTATAAATAGTTTCTCTGTGCCCTATAAGAATGCTCTCTATTTCTTAAGTGCTGTAACTATACCTAATAACTCCTTGTTATAGATGTCATAGTTTAACTCTAGTAGTGTTATCTTTTAACTATAGTATGCTACTGGGTGCTATTTATCTTGATATTTCTATAGGAAGTATGCCCCTAGTATAAAGTCTAATGCATCTGTTTCTACAACCGTCTCTAGACCTAGTTAATAGATCTTAAGAACTAGCTCCTAGGTAAATAACTCTTTAACTCTCTTAAATAGTTCTTATTATTCTTTTCCCTATGCCCATAGTTCTTCTTTCTTTGTTAACTGCGTAAATGGCTTAATATTTTGTGACTATTGCGCTATAAACCTTCTATAATAATTGTAAAACCCTAGGAACGATTTTAACTATATAATGTTCTCTAGTTCCTGCTAATTTATTATAGCCTTAATCTTCTTTGGATCTATACTAAGTTAGCCTAGTTTAATAATAAATCTAATAAAATTAGTCTTCTGGGTAAAGAACTCGCATTTCTTAATTGCTACTAGCATCTGTTCTTCTTATAGTCTTCTTAAGACCTACTTAACGTGTTCTCTATGCTCTTCCTTACTCTCTAAGTAGATGATAATATTGTTAAGATATACTATAATAAATTCATCTAGGTATTCTCCTAATATACTATTAATTCGCTTTTAGAATATTGCTGGTGTGTTTATAAGCCTAAATTGTATAACTAATAGCTTATATAGTCCTTTCTTTGACCTAAAGGCTGCCTTCTATTTATTGCCTTCCTTGATTCTAATCTAATGGTACGCTTATCTTAGATCTATCTTTGTAAAGATCTTTACGTTGCCTATTCTATCTTAGATTTCGCTAATTAAGGGTAAAGGATACCTATCCTTTCTAATAATGCTGTTTAACTATCTATAGTCTATACACATCCTAAGTTTTCTGTTTTTCTTTGGGATAAATAGTACTGGATATCCTGCTAATAACTATAATGGTCTAATATATCCCTTTTATAAGTTCTTTTAAATAAACTCCTTAAGCGCTACTAACTTGGTTTTAGTAAGCTTGTAGATTAGAAAGAACTTTGGACTTATTCCCTCTTCTAATTTTATTTTATAGTTCTATGCTATATGCTCTAACAGCTTTTTACTTTCTAATAACTATAACTTTTTACTATACTTGTGGTATCTCTTTGGTACATAACTTAAGCCTTAATTAGTCTCTTTATATATCGCTCTAACTTAGTACTATACCAACTTAGTTTGCTGTCGCACTTTATATTATTATATATCCTTAATATCAACTTAACCTATAACCTAATTAATCTTTAGATTATACTTCTGTAACTAAGGCATTTCTAGTATCGCCTTATCCTGTCCTAATAGTAGGATATTAAAAGACATTCTAACTGGTCTCCCTTTAATAGTTATCTAAATAGGTCCTGTTTTAAGATTAATAATGCCTCCTCTGTAGGCTATCTAATCTCCTAAAATTGTTATAAGTGGATATAGGTGTTTCTTCTGTCTATATGGTAACCATATTCTTTCTACTGCTTTTGGTAATATATGGTTCCTAGTTGCTCTACTATCTACTAACGCTTTAAACTGCTGATCTTGCCACTTAGCTCTTAAATTTAGGTATTAACCTTAAATTCCTTTAAGGGTTTAAGGCTCTAACACTAGTTCCCTCTGGTTTTATATACCTCCCCTTTTCCTAACTGTTGGCTGCTAGATCCTGCTTGTACTTAGTTTAACTTTAGCTAATACTTAGTTTGTTTCTTTTCCTCTATATATTATAGATAAGTGTTTTCTAGGCACTCCCACCACTATTATCTATCTAGGTATTCTTCCGTAAGGAATCTTTCTGGTTAAAGTGTTAAGTTTCCTTAACCTTGTACTTCTACTAGGTGCTAACTATATATATACTTAGCATTCCTAAACCGCTTTTCCTCTGGTGCCCAATATATTCTTACTAGGTACTTTCAGTTCCTATCTTTAGGTGCTCTATGTATGTTATATATGTTATCCATATAAGCTATCCACGATAGTGTATAATACGCTATATGTTTTAGGTTAACTCTTAGTTTGTCTTTGTTTTTAAGTTTAAATCTATACCTAGTTAACCTAACCACTGGTATCTCTGCTATAGGTACTAAGATTTATTGCTTACTTCTCTAGTCTCTAGATTCTTCTTCTAGGTTCCTTAATATTATAATTAATACTCCTTTAATATGACTTATACGTTTTTCCGTAATAGGTTAATCTTAGACAACTTTTTTATTTAGCTATATATAAAAGTCTTCCTATTTGTTATTATGTCGTTGCCTATACCACTTTCCGTATAACTGGTTTAGTGTATATAGTCTATCTGTTAGAAAGTACCTTGTTATCGCTATATTATAATATCCTTTAGTATGTCTTTCTTTGAACCTAGTTGGGATATCTAGATCCTCTTTTTATTCCAGTTTATCTAACTACTTTACCCTAGGTGTTCCTACACTTGGCCTATTAGTAACTCTTCGCATGGGTGCTCTATCCCTTATATAACCTAGCGTAGCTAACCTCTTATCTAGCTTTTGCTCTTGCTATGTAATAATTCTTATTCTAAACTTATCTATAGTTTCTTGTTTTCTGCGTCTTATAGCTAGATCTTTATAGTTATCTTACTTTTTAATCCTGGTATTAACTATTCAATCTTTAGGCTAAACACTATATTTACCTAGGATTGCTAACGTTTTTATTTGTTCTCTAAACTTATAGTTCTTGAACTTGCGTCCTATACTTATTCGTTTGTTACTAAACTAAGTTACTACCCTTTCCCATTGGTTTTTGTCCGTTGTGGGTCTTTAGGTATATCTTATCTTGTCCTAAGAATCTTAAGCTTCTCTTATCTCTTCTTAAGAATCTTAAGCCTATAGCCTTTTACCTTTATTAAGTAATAAGCTAGCACTAGTAGTTATCTACTTGCTTAGTTTCTTCTAAACATTACTCCTATTATCTTATAAAGCAATAGAAATTGTATCTAATGGTATTATAATACCCGTTACTAAACCTTGTTCTGTAATGGTCTTAGTCTCTACTTTTATTTTAACTTCTCTAAGGTCTATATACTCCTAGTAAGCTGCCTTTATTACCTTATTGTTGGTAAATACTTCGCCTTTATTAAATTTATTGTCTTTAATGTCTAATCTGCGAGCTAGTTTATTAGTTCCTTTAAACTTAGATAATAATAGCTCCTATAGCTAATAGCTTACGCCGTACTTAGCGTCCTTATAAATTCAGTATATATTGTTGTAATAATATATAAAACTGTTAATTAAACACTCTTTTGTTCCTTATAGTGCACCATTATCCCTCTGTATATACGTGCTGTCTGCTAGCCTAGTTCCCTTTACTATATAGTTACTCTAACCACCTCTATAGTCTCTGGCAAAATAACCCTGTTTTCTGCAATTTATGCAAGCCCTATCTTTAAACTATCTTTCTTGCTATGGAGTCCGCCTAAACGTCTTCTGCTGCTAAGATCTCTAGTTTGGCCTCTGCTTTTAGGTCCTTTAATTACTTAATCCTTAACCTCTGGGTTTCTATGGTTTCTTTTCCCACCTTTAGGTCTCTTTAGTACCACTTAGGTCTATTAGCTCTACGCCATTCCATAGTTTTTAACTCTATGTCTGCCGTTGCGTACTCTGCGCCTTATATAACTATAGAACTCTGTCTTGCCCTCTCTTGGCTTGTTCCCTTTAATAGATTCTATTATTGATCTTTATTAACTAATCTATTAACTCTCTTAAAGTATCCATATCTTCTATTAGGATAATTGCATCCTAGACTTTAGCCTTAAGTCCCTATTTATACTATGCTATAAGCGCCCTATTATTCCACTTAACCTATATAGCTAGTATTTAAAACTGTGTTGTATATTTAATTACTAAAGTGCGTTATACTAAGTTCTAAAGCTTTTATTCCGCTATGGTTGTGGCTTCTAGGTCTCTAAATATTTGTGTTAGTTGCTCTATAAACCCGTTCTAACTGGTAAATATGTACTGTACATCCTAGTTAGTAGTTATTATACCATTGGCCTGTATTTCCATGAGATACGGCTTAAACCACTTAAGTGCCCTCCCCGTTAGGAACAATTCTGTATAGGCTACTTAGTCTAATAATGTTGCTAACTTTACTCCTTCCTATACTACCTTAAAGTGCATTTGCGTAAGAAATCCTTTAAGCTTTAACTTCTCTTCTAAGAATTGTTTAATTAACAGTAGCTTAATCTTTACTGCTCTGATTCCATTAATGCGTTCTTTAAGTATCCTATTATTATCTTATAAGTAATTAACTATTTCCTATAACTAACCTTGCGTAACCACTTGAGAATCCCTATCGTCTATACTGGTATTACCTGGCCCTAAGGTTGTGGCTGCCGTCAACGCCGTTATAACTAGTGCTGCTCTTAGTGGCATATTGTTTAATCTTATTTAAATACTATAACCTTAGTAGTGAATGTATAACGGAACCTTATAGCTTAGACTATAGTGGGTTCTATTATTAGGCTAGGTATATAGGTAAGAACAAGATAACAACATAATAATAACTAGTAGAGTAGTTGCCTAATAGATTAACTCTAATTGTATTCTAAGATTTACTATAAGGAGAGAACTATCTACAGTAGAAACTGAGGTCCTTTAAATACATAACTATACGCCTAAGAAATCCTCTTTTATACATGAGGTACATATTGTCTGTATTAAATATAACATCCCTTCCGTTTAATATAGTTAATACGTTTAACGCCACGTGACCTTGGTTACCATTCCTCATTATATAGTTCCACCAGATCTATCCTAGACCGTGCCTATATCAACTAACTAGCTTCCGCCGACTCTTCTCTAAGTAGTCGTAACATCGTACTTAAAGCGTCCGTAACAATAAGAGCGCAAAGTAGGCGGAAGGTTTAATAGGCTGCCGTTATAGCTTTAACCTCCTCTTATAAAACTACTTAAAAGTCTCTATAGACAACTAGATAAGCTTTAAATCTTATAATAAAGCTATCCATATCTTCCTTGTACGTAAAGACCTATATAGTAGGAAGTTAATAAACCTTCTTAATTAGCCGTACCTCGTCCTAGGTCTACTTTCCAGTTAAGGCCTTTATCTTAGTGTAAGCAGCTGCTTTAAACTCTATAGCGTACTTATAATTAAGCATCTCTTTTTATAACTTTAGTGGTGGTAGAAAATCGTCTTAATATCCGTACGTCTTTATAGCAGTAGTATAAAAGGCATAGGCCAATGGCGTCGTATCTGGATCAATAAAATTATTATCACTATCGCTAATTTAAACCGCAAAGGCTCGTCATTATAGATCCTAATTTAGTAACGTATTTCATGGGTAAGCTGGTCAAACGGGTAAGCTGATCACTTTAAAAACACACCAAAAAATGGAAAAATCACACTTTAATATCTTAACAACCACTTAATAATAAATTTTAATAATTTAAATTTAGACTTTTATATATGCT
>Ga0307507_10008061_pt1 | contig 14829 bp, 1 predicted proteins | sample 7_EM_MG_FD_207223 | JGI IMG/M metagenome (GOLD analysis project Ga0307507, IMG submission 207223) | Populus trichocarpa ectomycorrhiza microbial communities from riparian zone in the Pacific Northwest, United States - 7_EM | ecosystem: Host-associated > Plants > Roots > Unclassified | place... | reverse complement strand
TAAATAAAAGCTACTTTAAAGCTATTTATAAGGCTAGCAAAATAAATAATATTATTTTAGATAATTTAATATAATATAGCGATGGTTCTCTTCTACCTATCTACCTATTGACTTATCTACCTGCCTACATCGCCTACCTATCTGTATTGCCTACCTATTTGCATCTGCCTACCTATCTATATCTACCTACCCGTTAGCATCTGCCTACCTGTCTGTATCTGCTTGCCTGTTTATATCTACTTACCTGTCTACATTGCCTACCTGTCTGCATTGCCTACCTGTCTACATTGCCTACCTATCTGTATTGCCTACCTATTTGCATCTGCCTACCTGTCTATATCTGCCTACCTATCAGCATCTACCTACCTGTCTGCATCTGCTTGCCTATCTGCATCTACTTACCTATCTGCATCTGCTTGCCTGTCTATATCTACTTACCTGTCTATATCTGCCTACCCGTCAGCATCTCCCTATTTGTGCCTACCTGTCTGTGCTACCTTGATTCGATCAATTGATTAAATCATTTATAGTGCTCGCTGGCTAGTCGTTGTCGTCTAGCTCTAGCGACGGTTGTCTGGTTCTAGCGACGGTTGTCTAGCTCTGGCGACAGTTGTCTAGTTCTAGCAACGGTTATCTGGTTCTGGTAACGGTCGTCTAGTTCTAGCGACAGTCGTCTGGTTCTAGCGACGGTCGTCTGGTTCTGGCGACGGTCATCTAGCTCTAGCGACGGTCGTCTGGCTCTGGCAACGGTCGTCTGGTTTTGGCAACAGTCGTCTAACTCTAGAGACGGTCGTCTGGTTCTGGCGACGGTCGTCTGGCTCTAGCGACGGTCATCTGGTTCTAGCGACAGTTGTCTAGCTCTGGCGATAGTCGTCTAGCTCTAGCGACGGTCGTCTGGTTCTGGTAACGGTTATCTAGTTCTAGCAATAGTCATCTAGTTCTAGCAACGGTCCTCTGCTGGCTGCCGTTCTAGTGCCTCCCTAGGTAGGGAGGATGTAAGGAAGAAAAGAAGGGTAAAAAATAAGGCGGCTATATAGGCAGAGACACGTGTAGACGCTATTGGGAATATAGCAGGGACCCGATATAGAGCTTCATATAGAGCCTCTATACGCAGAGCTTCGCGCAGAGCCTTATACAGAGCCTCTATACGTAAAGCTTCGTATAGAGCTTCGTGTAGAGCTTCGTGTAGAGCCTCTATATACAGAGCTTCGCGCAGAGCCTTATGCAGAGCTTTGTGCAGAGCTTCGTATAGAGCTTTATATAGAGCCTCCGTACGCAGAGCCTCGCGCAGAGCCTCGTGCAGAGCCTCTGTACGTAGAGCTTCGTGCAGAGCTTTGTGCAGAGCTTCGTGCAGAGCTTCGTGCAGAGCTTCGTGTAGAGCTTCGTACAGAGCTTCGTGCAGAGCTTTGTGCAGAGCTTCGTGCAGAGCTTCATGCAGAGCTTTATGCAGAGCGTCGTGCAGAGCGTCGTGTAGAGCTTCGTGCAGAGCTTCGTGCAGAGCTTCGTGCAGAGCTTCGTGCAGAGCTTCGTGCAGAGCTTCGTGCAGAGCTTCGTGCAGAGCTTCGTGCAGAGCTTTGTGCAGAGCTTCGTGCAGAGCGTCGTGCAGAGCGTCGTGCAGAGCCTCTATGCGCAGAGCTTCGTGCAGAGCCTCTATACGCAGAGCTTTGTGTAGAGCTTCGTGTAGAGCTTTGTGTAGAGCTTCGTGTAGAGCTTTGTGTAGAGCTTCGTGTAGAGCTTCGTGTAGAGCTTTATATAGAGCTTTGTGTAGAGCTTTGTGTAGAGCTTTGTGTAGAGCTTCGTGTAGAGCCTCGTGTAGAGCCTTATATAGAGCCTCCAAGTAATAAAACTATATAAGATTGTATAAGATTATATTAGATAATATATAATAGTTAAATATATAGTATATAACTTTACCTTAATTGCATGTTAAGAAATATATAGTTACCTTTTAAAGTTGCTAAGTAGGTTAATTGCGTGTTAAGAAATATATAGTTAGCTTTTAAAGTTATTAAGTTAGTTAATTGCATGTTAAGTTAGTTAAATTGCATATTAAGTTAGTTAATTACATGTTAAGTTAGTTAAATTACGTGTTAAGTTAATTAATTGTATGTTAAGTTAGTTAAATTGCGTGTTAAGTTAGTTAATTATATGTTAAGTTAGTTAAATTATGTGTTAAGTTAGTTAATTGCATGTTAAGTTAGTTAAATTGTGTGTTAAGTTAATTAATTGCATATTAAGTTAGTTAAATTGCGTATTAAGTTGGTTAATTGCATGTTAAGTTAGTTAAATTACGTGTTAAGTTAGTTAATTGCGTATCAAGTTAGTTAATTGCGTGTTAAGTTGGTTAAATTGCATGTCAATTACACAAAACGCGAAAATTAAAGTCTACTTAAATCTTATCCTGCGAATATTTTCCTGATAAAGCCTATAAATACTTCTATAGGACCTAGGTCTTTACATCTCCATTCTCTTAAGATTCTTATCTTTATAATATTAAGGTATCAGCGCTTTTCTATAATTAGCATATCGTCAACAAATAGCAAGATATATACTTCATTTTCTATAAAGAGATTAGGGTTAGCATTAGCTGCTTTTAAACCTATGCTCTTAAAGAACTTCTTAACTATCTAAAACCATTCTCTTAGTGCCTGCTTTAGGCTATAAAGTAACTTATTTAGCTTTAAGTAGACGTCTTTTACGCCCTTAAGCTTAGGTTTAAAGTCTTTTAATAGGTTAGAAATCTGCATATAAATCTATTCTTATAACAGTGGGTTTAAGAATGCAGTTTTCATATTAATATGGTCAAGCTTAAGGTCCTTAGCTGCTACCTTTACCATTAGGAACCTAAAGGTGTTATATTGTATAATAGACGCAAATATCTCAAAATAATTGATGTTGGGGGTTTGCTTGTCTCCCTAAATGCACAGTCTTGCCTTCTTACAAATTACTTCTCCCTTAATATTATACTTGTGCTTTAGAACTAGCTTACTTAAGAGTAACAACCTTCCTTCTAGTACTCTCCCCCTTATAATAGTATAGGTGTGCATCCTCTTAAGTAAGAGGAATTCTTTAAAGATAGCTTTTATCCAGCTAGGAGCGTCCTCCCTTAAGGCCTAATCTAACTTAATAGCGTTAAAAGGTGCTATAGGTGCTCCTATAAAGGTAGTGTTCTTAGCTTTTAGGTAAATAGCTTTTATAGCTATTACTAACTAAACCACCATATTATTAAAAACCCTTATATTTGGTAACCTTCCAGACCTTATTCTCTGCGCATGAGGAATATGTATTAATGTGCTTTGTATAGGCGTCCTACCCTTAGTATTTATAAGGGCGCGAAGAGGCTTTGGGGAAGATTTAAAGGAACAATATAAATTCTATCTAAATCTAAGGGTATATAGCTTTTGAAGAGAACAAGACGTTGCGTAAAGAAGAGAAGGGAATAACCAGAGAATCTTGTAATTAAATAGTTAGGGGTCTTGGTCGATGCGTGCGTACGTGCGCACGCGGACGGACTTTGGTAGAATTTAATTAATCTAGCAGAACTTAGCAGAAGTCGATTAAGCTAGCAGAATTCGGTAGAATTCGGTTAAAGCGTTAAGTTTATCTTATTGAGTGTTTTACTAAGACATTCCTACTGTAACTAGGCTAGTCCCGTTACAGTACCCCCCCTTTGGCTGAAGGTTTAAAATAATTCAATTTGGTTAAGAATTTATAATTTTATCACGTGTCGTATTTTCGCGTTAGGTGGTAGTCTTGGCAAGGCAGATTTAACCAATTAGATAACTTTAACCGCTAGTTAAAGTTCCTTAATATCTTATATGTTACATAATTGTGTTATAAACGTTATAACTTATTTTAAGTTCTTTTTAAATTCGAGTTTCGTGTATTCGTGTTAGGTGGTAGTTGTTTGCCTTTATATCGTGTCCATCCAGCTAGAGTAGGCCGCAAAGGATGGTCCTTATGGAATTCTTTTACTAGGGAAGGCGCGTCGGCCTTAATCTAATTATAGGTTTTCTAGGTTTGTGTTTTATATCCTTTCCACTTAATAAGAAGTTTAAATTGTTTAGATTATAGTTTCTATTATATATTATTAATTAAGTTAATAAAGTAAGAACTATTACCATTATCAACAATTATGGGAGGTGGCGGTAGTACTTTATAAGTTATAGGATTATCTTTTAAAGGTTGCAATAAGCTTATGTAAAACATTAGGTGTATTTTTATCTTAGTTAGTAGTTTAAGCTTATAGGCATATGGGCTTAGTTTTTTCTTAATTTGGTACAGGCCCGCAAACTTCTAATTAAGTTTCTTTAAGGGCCGTTAAGTCCATATGTTTTATGTATTTAGGTAAGCCATATTATCTTCCTTAAAGTTCTATATGGGAGCTTGTTCTTTGTTCGCATGCCATTCCTATACCGTTTAAGCGTACGTTAATTTACTTCGTAATAGTTCCGTTAACTGCTTTATTTAATTAGCGAAGTTATATATATTAATTAACTGGATCTGTTTAATTGTAGGTCCTATTATATTAATTTTAGGTTATGGTTTAAATCCAAGTTAAGGGTTTTATCTGTAGGTTATATAGAATAGTGTTACGCCTATTAATATATTTATCATATTATTTACAGTAAACTTAGCTAAAGGCAGCCATTTTTCCCAGTCGTCTTATAGGTAGGAGTAGTACATTTATAGGTATTGTTCTATAATCGCGTTTACAATTTTAGTTTAACTATCTGTCTCTAGATAAAATGTAGTTAAGAGTTATATTTAAATACTTAATTGTTTATATAGAGCTTGCTAGAAGTCTAAAACAAACTAGCTTCTACAGTTGGATATTATTAAGTTAGGAAGTCCGTGTAGCTTAAAGACGTGCTTAATAAAACATTCGGCTACTAATATCGTATTAATTAAGTCTATGGGAATTATATGTCGCATTTTTATAAGGCGGTTAATAACTACTATAATATTCGTGAACCCATTACTGCTAGGTAAGTTAACTATAAAGTTAATTAAGATGTTGCGCCATCTTTACATCGGAATTGGTAGCGGTTAAAGTACTCCTTGCTTCTTTACATGAGAGGTCTTTCCATACATGTATATCCTGCATGCTCGAACGTATTTTCGTACGTAGTCGTGCATTATAGGCTAGTAGTATACTTATTAAACAATCTTATAGGTCTTCGCACGGCTAGGATGCCCTACTATAGGGGAGTTGTATACGAAATTGAGTATCTTAAATTATAAAGGTTTGGAATTCGGAACTACTATCTTCTATTAATAGTATAATTGATTGTTTTGAATTTCGCATTTAGCGAGTGTAATATCCTTATACTAATATTTTCCTGTTTGAATTGCTTTTATTATATCTATTATCCATACATTATTCTTATATTTGTATTCTATTAGCTTATTAATTTCTATTTCCCATTTATTAACTTCTAATTTATTTCTGTTAAGTTCCGTATCTAGGAATATAGGGCGTAGCTTTTTAAAACATTTAAGGGGTAGTAAGATCTATAATTAATTTATAATCTGTTCGTCTAAAGCGTTCGCAGGTAGGTCCTGTAATTATTATATTAATGCGTTAGGCTTCTAATTAAGTTTGCCTAGTTAGTACATAATCTTAAAGTTAAATTATAAGAGGTATTCGGCCCAACGAATTTAGCGCTATATTAATTGTTTTATAGTTATAAAGTACTGCAGGTTCTTGTGGTCCGTTAATACGCGTATTAGAAACAACAATCCTTTAAGCTTAGGACGCCATTGTTTAAAGTATCTAACGATTATAAGCAGTTCCTTATTATATATCTCGTAGTTTAATTTAGCAGGGGCGAGTTTCTAAGAGAGAAAGGCTACTGGACGTAGCTTGCTATTCTTATTATATTGCGATAACACTCCTCCTAGTACATAATTAGACGAATCTATTTTAACAATGCATTTAAGGTTAGAGTTAAAGTGGGCGAGAATCAGAGCAGTTGTAAAATAATACTTTAGGTTATTAAAAGCTTATTTATATTTAGTGGTTTATTTAAATTTTATATTCTTTCTTATTAGGTTTATTAATGGCTAGGTAATTTCCAAGAAGTAGTTAATAAATTAATAATAGAAGTTTGCAAATTTTAGAAATCCTTAAACATCTTATATATTACTAGGGCTTCCCTAGTTTATAATTGCGGCGACTTTCTTAGGGTCCATTTTAATTCTATTACGGGATATAATTAAGCCTAAGTACATAACCTTAGACGCGTGGAACTTATATTTCTTAATATTGCATTATAAGCCCGCATCTTGTAGGTGTTTAAGAACTATTCTAACATATTTATAATATTTAGAAAGCAAGGACAAGTAAATTAAGATATTGTTAATATACGTAGTAATAAATACATTAAGGAATTTACGAAGCGTATTATTAATATATTACTAAAACGTACCAGGACCGTTTTTTATGCTAAACAGTATTACTAGGTATTTAAAGAGTCCCTATTATATATAAAAAGCTGTGTACTTCTTATCTCCTTCACGTATACGGATTTTATTAAAGGCAGTGACTATATTAAGCTTTATAAAGTACTATGCCTTTACTAAACGGTTAAGCGTTTCTTAAATTAGGGGAATTGGATATTGGTTTCAAATCGTAATTACATTTAGAGCTTAATAATTAATATAAAATCTTAAGCCTCCTCCTGGCTTTTTAACGAATAGTATAGGTAAGGCAAATAGAGATTAACTAGGGTAAATAAATCCTTTTTCCAGATGCTCGTTAAGGTATTATTATATTATAAGCAGTTCTTCTTGTAATATACCGTATAGTGGACTGAACTTTAGTGTTATACTAGGCTTAAGTTCTATCTTAAAATCATACTTATCTTAGTGCCAGGCTAGTTGGTCTACAAATTGTTTTTTAAACTCATTAATTAGATTATAGTACTCTTTAGGTATAAAAGATTAAGGATTAATATACTATTTTGGTTCTAGTGCTTTCTTAATATCTTCTATAGTTATAGCAAAGATTTTATAATCTTGTCTTTTTACTAACAAGATAAAGGGTGCAGCCTATATTATACGAATTTTAAGAGGTTTTAACGTAATATCTTTACATTTTTTACTGCAATTAGCAGTCGTAGCTTTATCGTATTGGTTTAAAGTTCGTGGTAAGGGTAATTTATATTATTTTAAATTTAAATAGTTGTATGCATATTTATAGGGCAAATAGGTTTTTAAGCAATGACTTTAGTAGTAGGTTATATAGAACTTTAATATTTCTTTAACCCAGCTAATTAAAGGGTTGTGTTATTTTAGCTATCTATATCTAAGTATTATCTTATATTGCTTTAGGGGTGTTACAAATAGGGAAATATATTTAAGGTATTCGCCTATTTGTATTTTTATAAGAGCGTAGTGTGTTAATTTGCTATGTATTAAGGGTTTACCGTTAAAGCCTTATAGGCCTTGGGGCTTATCGAGTTTCTTTAAATTTAGGCGTTAGGTTTTTATATAGTTCATATTAATAAAGCCTATACTAGTAGCTCCGCTATCTATAAGGATTTATACCTCCTTCCATTTTTTAAGTGTTTAAATTTTGCTAAGTACATTAAGGGAGTTGTGTTGTGTATTAGCGCTAGAAGAGCCTAAATATTTATACTCTTCCACTTCTTATTTTAAGGCGTAACTTGGCCCTAGGACGATTCGTTTTCCAAGTTAGCTAAGGGTAAGATACTTTATAACAACTAGGTATAATTTATAAAACGAGTATAAGTTAAGGAGTAAGTACGGCTTAAAGAACAAGTGCGATTTAAGGAGTGGGTACAATTTAAAGACTAGGAGGAACTACAGCGGACTTTTTTAAAAGGGTAAGTTTGGCAATTCCTTTAGATATATCCTTTTCTACTATATCTAAAGCATTCTCTATTTGCGGCTTAAGTTCTTTATTTATTGGTTTCTAAGGGTGCGTAGAATCAAGTGGCGTTAAGGTCTATAGGGTCGTGCATAGGTTTTAAAAAAGGGTTGCACTTTAGGGTATATATTAGTTTTGTAAAGCTTTAAACACAAGGTATAGTTGGCTTTAGAAAATAAGTCTATTTATTATATTAAAGGTCCTTATTAATTTGTTAACATATTGTAGTAAATTTAGGTAGGTCCTTTAGCAGTTCCCTACCTACTAACTGTGCTCTAATTTTATCCGAAATAGCTTATTAAAGAGTAGTAACTTTAGTAACTTTATTCTAATCTAGTTTGCTAACGAGGCCTAAAAATTCCAAAAAGAAGCTTGTAAAGTCTCGGTTTCATTATTATAGGGTTTTAAGTTTGGTAACAGCGGTATGTTTATAGCTGGCGTTATTATACGTTTATTCTAGCAGAGAGATGAAGGTTTTAAAATTAACAAAGGTGCTATTATAGAAAAATAGGTTCATGGTTTATACAGTATCTTTACTTAAATAAGACATTCTATAGCTAACCTTGCTAGCTTCGGTAGGGTATTAGTTATAGTTTATTAAAAGTTTAAGACGGAGCTTGGTTACAAAGGGATATAAGTTATTTTAATTTCTATTAAATATTAGAGGGTTAGGAAGCTTTTCTAATTTCGTGGTAGGTACTAGATTTATTATAGGTATAGGTTAAGCTACCATTACTAGTTTAGGGTTCGTATTTAATAGGCTAGGTTCGGATATAGTTATATTAATTTTATTTATAGGCGGTGTCGGGGTCTCTAACGTAAATGCTTGGACGTTACGGAGTTCTTTATAGAGTGCTTTTATTAATTGCTAATACTAGGCTTCCAGTGCAGCCCGCTACTAAGCTAAGGCATCCATAAAGGACTGTTGTATTATGGTCAACTGTTCCCTAACTAGGGATATAATACTTATGGTTATTAAAGAGGATTTAGGTTCGTTTGCCATTTTAATAGTAGTTGTTTTTTAATATAATATAATGTAAGGGCGCGAAGAGGCTTTAGGGAAGATTTAAAGGAATAATATAAATTCTATCTAAATCTAAGGGTATATAGCTTTTGAAGAGAACAAGACGTTGCGTAAAGAAGAGAAGGGAATAACTAGAGAATCTTGTAATTAAATAGTTAGGGGTCTTGGTCGATGCGTGCGCACGTGCGCACGCGGACGGACTTTGGTAGAATTCGATTGATCTGGTAGAACTTGGCAGAAGTCGATCAAGCTGGTAGAATTTGGCAGAATTCGGTCAAAGCGTCAAGTTTATCTTGTCGAGTGTTTTACCGAGACATTCCTACTGTAACTAGGCTAGTCCCGTTACAGTATTACCTTAATTTAAGCATCCTACTTAATCTTAACCTAGGCTTCCCACTTAATTAGAGCGGCCTACTTGGTCTTAACCTAGGCTTCCCACTTATTTAAAGCGGCCTACTTGGTTACTATCTAGCCTACTTATAGTTCTTGCAACTAGAGTCTCTGTTGGCGCGTTTAAGGTAGTAGGGGGAGGTATAGGTTAGTTCGCGGCTTAGCTTATAGCATAATTTAAGCATCCTACTTAATCTTAACCTAGGCTTCCTACTTAATTTAAGCGGCCTACTTAGTTACTATGTCTTGTAGCTTGCACCCAAGGTGCTCTATAAGGGAACCTATACTTATTTACTTTAGCATCTCTAAATAGCTTAATTGCTTGGGTATATAGGTTTATTATCTTGAATTAACTACTCCCTTTTAATCCCATGAAAACGTAGTTAGGTTTTATTCTTAAATTATACTTCCTAGGGTGTTTCTTAAGTGTATTAATTGGATTAGCGTAACACCCAAAGACAACTAAATTCTTAAGATTAGGGACTTATCGGGTGTATGCCTTGTAGGGTATAATAGCACCACTATGCTTGTTATTAAATGGAAGTGCTAAGGTTGGTACTTAATTCTTAATCCAGATAGCGTGTTTAACTGTGTAGCACCAGAGCTCTACTGGTATATTTCCTTAAAATAGAAGTGACCTTGTTTTGTAGTTAACTATATAGATTGCGCGTTTAATTATGCTATTGTATAAGTGCTTATATAGCGGATAAGGTTTAAAATCAATACCCTAGGGTATCAGTTTGTCTTAAAATCTATAGCTAAACTCCCCCTTTCCGTTATCCACTTAAATCTATATAGCTTTAGTCCTAGTGAATCTCTCTACTCTTATAATGATCTCTTTAATATGCGGTAGTACCTCTTTAGTTTAGAGGGTTTTAAGAGGAATAACCTAAGTATAGCGTGTGGCGTTGTCTAGGGCTAGGAGGTAGTAGTTATAACCTCTAATTAATGTACTGATTTGTCCCATAGTATCTAGGTATAGCCCTTAACTAGGTATCTTCTCGCGCTTAGTTATCTTCTTACTTAGTATTTCTTACATCTTCCTAGCTAGGCAAGCTTTGCATATACTCTTACTAACTAGTACTGCTCTCTTCTTAAGCTTTATGCCTAGTAAGAAGTGCTATAACTTAAATAGGTCACTATGATTTATATGTCTAGTTCGGCAGTGCTATAGCTTAGCATCTGTTTTACTAACATTTGGTTATAAATTGTGTGCTTTTACTGTTACATTAAATGCTTTTTAATGCTCTTATAGCACGTAAAGGTTGTTCCTTATAGTGGCCTTAAATATTATACCTGATTTATGCTTGCCAGTAGCTTAATTGTCTGGGTTAAATGTAATTAAGTAGCCTTCCTAAGTAAGAGTCCTTACTAAGATTAACTTAATTAACTTAAATAAAGGTATAAGCCAGACGTCTTTTAGCTTTAGGGTACTAATTTAAACTTAACTATAGCCTGTAGCAGGGATAATGGTCCCATTTGCAGTACGGACCTATTATAGCGTATTCTATTTCTTTAAGTGTGTTAGGTCTGATTGGTTACTAATAAAGTGCTTAATTGCTCCTATTGTAAGCATAGTATATTTAGGGTTAGGGTTAAGGTAGATTAAATTACTGTTAAATTCTTCCTTAGCTATTGCTATATTCCCTACTTCCTTTACCTTAGGAGCACCTTAATCTGTCTTCCTGGTATTATTGAATTAGAATTGCTTAAGTAGGGGATAGTCTTTCTAGTAGTAACCTTTCTGATAGCATACTCTGCACTTATCTCTTTCTAGTTATTTTAGCTCTTTACTTACTTAAGATAATAAGCTATGGCAATGACGCGATAAGGAATAATTAAATCTACTAGTACGGCCTCTGCCCCTTGTTTAACCTTAACCTCAGTTTCCCCTTCTCCCCCTAAGTTTGTCTTTCCTCTTATGTATAAGTGCTGCATTTTATACTTATGTAGGGAGAGCAGTCTCTTGCTCCTAAAAAAGGGTAATACAGCTCTTAAGGTCTTATTTGTCTTATAGACACTAGGTCTTTATATTCTACTATATAATATTGTTTAGGAGGGCTAAGAGAAGCTACTCTTTAATATTATTGTTGGTAAGTGCTTAAGGTGTTAAGGCTAGATTGATCTTAAATTAATTAAGTATTTAGAGGAACTTAACAATTTGCATCTTTATAGGGTTGAATATAGTGCTATAAAACTCTTTGCGGAGTCTAGAGATATAGACCTCATTATTAGCCTTATTAAACTTCTTTATTCCTTCCTATATTCCTTAAATATTATACGCCTTTATTATTGCACGCATCTCTTCCTAATGGTTGTCTCCTATTGAATTATAGATAATCTTATTTGCTTCCCCTTGTCTTCTTTTTCCGTTAGCTAAATTAACTTAATTTAGGTCCTCTGCACTAGTAACAAAATCCCAGCCCTCTAATATAATCAGGGCTGCCTTATAGGTGCGCTCCTAGTCTGTAAAGTTGTCTCCATTGAAAATAACAATTTTACCGGCCTTATGATCATATGTAGGTGTCGTTAAGGTTAAGGTAGAGGAGGTTATTTTCGGGGTCGATTTTCAAGTTAGGAGAGGTGTCGCTACCCGGGCTTATAACCTGTTGGAATTACAAGGTCATAAGGTCACAGCAGAGCAGTCTTGAGGGTCTAATTAATGATAGAGATGACGCAGACGATGAATATTGATTGATTCGTGATGCAGTAGATGCGGTTGATGTCTATCTAGATTGACATGCAGAGCTCGCTCTCGCGACGTGTCCAGAGCTTAGTCAGCATCTCTCGCTTAATTCTGACACAGGGTTTGGCTAATATGGCGAAAAGCTAGCGTACAGCCCCAGGGTTTGGCTAATATGGCGGAAAGCTAGCCCCGGGCCAAAAATACTTTTAGCGAAACCAAATTTCCTGCGCCACTCCCCGTTTTCCTGACGGGACGTTAATAGCGCTAGCCTTTGAGGTATTAATAACGGTATTATGGGTCTTCCTATATGCGAGGTATTGTCTATAACCTACTATTGATCTCTTTAAAGCTCTAGTGTTAATTATTACTCTATAGAACTTATTAGATATATATTAGCTGGTAGCAACGTAAGCAAATAGGTCTGGGTTATTGTGGTAAGTAATTAAATTAGTGCCGGTAATTGCATGGGTAAAGGATCGGTCTACTAAGTTAGTTATAGTATTAATGGCTCCTTTATGCTATATTGTTCTAAATGAGATAAGAAATAGTTTAGTCTATTCTTAGGCTGGAGATGCTAGTGGTAACTTAATATTAATTATAAGAGCTTCTATTGCCTCGTTAATAGGTTCTAAGTTAAGTTTATTATTATAATCTGTTCCCTTGTACTCAGTAATATATTACTTAGCATGCCTATTAAAATGGTGGTTAAGTCTATCCTTAAACTTCTTTCTTAATTTATTGCGTTTTTTTCTTAAGTATTTAGATAACTAGCAACCTTCCTTATAGCAGATAAAGTAGCGCTTCTTTAGTAATGCATATTAGCTAGATAAGGATAATTGTGTTTTATAAGGTAATTGGGGGTATTATCTGTGGTAGTGGTGGTCAGTAAAGAAGGCCTAGGGGTTCTTGCTATTTAACTTTTTAAATGTTGTAATGGAGGATTATAAGTTATTAATTAGGCCAGTTAAGCTGTTAGAAGGTTTAAAGCAGGCATATTAACATGCTGGTAACTCCTGGCAGGCGTTAATAAGCTTGTTATAAAGGAACTTGTCTGTATATAAATCTGGGTCAAGACTATGCTAGAGGTGTCTTAGTTCTTTAATAAGTAACTGTAGGTAATTTAAGGTCGATTTTCCGGCATTCTCGCTCTTACCTATTGTGGACTTTAGAGTTGTTGAGTTCCATCGTCCTAATATGCCGCGTCTGTATTTAGGTCCCTTAAAGTAATTGCATGTGGCATCGCAGATTTGGTTAAATGAAAGGGTTAGGGTAACATTTTTAAGGTTGGTGTAGTAGTGGTTAAGTGCTAGACCGCGTAGTATTGTGGGGTAGGCTTTAACCTTAGCTTCTTAGGGTACGTTAGCTCTACTACAGAGGTTGTGGAAGATAGTGAGTTTAAAGTTAAAGTTATTATCTTCTCCGCTGTACTTATTGTCTTCTGTGTACATCTTTATAAGGTTTGTTAGCTCCTTGCCAAAACCCTAGTTTTAACTCTGTCCCCTAGGTGGTTCTGGTTGTAGGGTTAAGTTAATATAATTAGGTTCCTGTTATAGGGGTAGTATAGAGGTAGGTTAGGGTGTAGTAGGTAGTATCGTAAGTAGGATAGGGTTTGTGGTTAGTAAGATTGAGATTAGGGTTTTGATGGTACTAGTGCTGGCGAAGTTGTTCTTAAGAAGGTAGTCAATTTGTCCTAAATTAAACTTCCCTTTAGTTGCCATATATTCCTTAATCTTATGCTTAGTCTATTCTATAGGCTTGTCTTCCTATAGTGTGTTAAAGAGTGACTATAGGACTGTGACACGTCTGTCCTTCTTAACCTATACTCTGTAAACTTAAAGGAAGTGTTGGAGGTCACAAATAGTTGTCTAGTTGCAATTCTTAAAGACTTCTAGTGTAAAGGTGCTAAAGTTATTGCGGTAAAGCTCCTATAGGTCGTCGTCTTTTATATTATAAAATCCATATTCTGTAATCTTGTACTGTATAAATTCACTAATTTTTTCTTTGTTAATGTCTTCAGACTGTGCGTTAAGCCCTTTACTCTATCTCCTCCGTCCTTCTTTAACTTGTGCCCTAATGTCTAATATGTCGATTCTTGTCTCGTGACTCTTATTAAGTTCAATTTTAGGTTCTGGATAAAAAAACGCGTAATGGACGCGAACCAAGGGCCTATTGAAAGGGGTTGGTTCCTTAAACACCTAAGGGCCGTGTATGAAAAATTAAGGGCCTATTAGATAGGGGTTGACTTTTTAAATACACGTCAACTAATGCTCCTTAGTAGGCGAGATTGGTAGAGGCCTTTAGTAGGGACTGATTGAGCTTATCTCTCTTTATAGGTAATACGTCTCCTGATCTATAATCACTAATTAGTGTCCGTATCACTTCCGGTGATACGTATCGCTATTGCAATAGTATGGGGTGGTAACTGATTTTGATTAATGCTTATTAATTCCCCTATTCTATAGGTGGATTTTGGTGGATTTCCTAAGCTCGCTTAGCTCACGTAACTAACCCAATTGGTTACAGACAACCTCGTTCAGACACTTACTTATATAGGCCAGTGTTTCTTTAAGTAAGGGTAGCAGATATTAGTCTTTGCGGGTTATATAGTTTAGTTTACAGTAGTTAATTATAAGGGGACTTTGTAGACAGGGGGCTATAAGGACACGATTGTAGGAACAGATAAATTGTGGAGAAGACAAATCCTTAAAGAGGTAAGGCCTCTGGGATCGTGGAGACTATATACTAGGGGCACGTGCCTCCGGCACGTAACCAACGGACGTCCGAGGGGTGTCCGGGGGTTGCCCTAAGGGCAACCCAAGGTACCGCAATAATATC
>Ga0307507_10008060_pt1 | contig 14830 bp, 9 predicted proteins | sample 7_EM_MG_FD_207223 | JGI IMG/M metagenome (GOLD analysis project Ga0307507, IMG submission 207223) | Populus trichocarpa ectomycorrhiza microbial communities from riparian zone in the Pacific Northwest, United States - 7_EM | ecosystem: Host-associated > Plants > Roots > Unclassified | place... | reverse complement strand
TTAAAAAAAATTAAATTAATATTTTATATTATTTTAATATATTAATATTAAAAATATATATTATTTTAATATATTTTCAGATAAAAAATACATTTACCAACATTAACTCAAAACATCCCAACCTCCTGTAAGGAGAGCAATTGCATCACAGTTACAAACATTAACTCGATACATCCCAGCCTCTTGTAAGGATAGCAATTGAATCCCCTTTTCTTGTAGTTTTCTTTTCCTTCGCTACCTCATTAGCTAATTGCAGGCCGCAGCTTGGGCTAAAATTCTTTGGAATATAAAAAATTAATATCTTGTTGAATTTTTTTTATATTATTATTAAACTTATTGTAAAATTTCAAACTTGAAAATTTTTGATTTGATTCTTTATTTAATTTGAATTTTAAATTAAATTATATAAAAATTAACACAACATAATCTTGTCGACTGTCTTGATCAAAAAAAATTAACAAGTCATTTTATCCTAATCAATTTGTTAAATTTATTTATCGTGTTATGTACTTTACTGGGGTGAATTAATTTTTTTATTTTATTATATAATAATACCGATACAATTAAATCAATACAATTAAATTTAAAACCAGCATTAAAAAATAAAATTGAAAAATATTAACTACAACTTCAACTCGCGACATAGAAGAACCAGCGCCTCGTGTTAACCAAGCAAGCTACGGAAAATTTGTGTTTAACAAGGGATTAAAATAAGAAATTAATCCGGTTCACTGTTTACATGGGCAGTTAAACCAGCCCAAGCCAATTATTAGTTGTTATGTTGATGTGAATATTTCATTTAACTATGAAAGAATAAAAGAAAAAGGAAATATCATTTGACTTTTTCCTTCTGATTATGGTTCATAAATTCCGTGGATACTGGGGTTATCAGTTTTAACAGGCCTGGACGTATAGAACCTCTGCCACGAACAACTAGTCACCTCCACCTCCCAGGGGAGGTGATAATTATGATAAAATTCGATGGATGTTGCTTGTGGTCTTTTAATTACATAGCAACAATAAAATTTTGTGGTTTAATAAAATAATATAAATTATAATTTAGAGTTTTATCTAATAGTTTAAGTTATTGGGTTAAGATGGTTCTTTAACATAATATCAGAACCTTAATGACCAAGCAGTCACAAGTTTAAATCTCACCATCCTTATTTATTTGATAAAAATTAAACATGAGGCAATGTGGATCTATGCAAGTTTCAAGTCCAAAGAGCTTTCACTTGAAGGGATGTGTTAAAAAATAATATAAATTATATATCGGGACCTTACTTACCAACTTAAATTATTAGATTGAGATAATTCTTTGACATTTCCCTAAGCAAATGCTGATTTTATGTTTAGTATGAAGTTAGAGTAGTTCGAATGGAAAAGAGAGTCTTTGAAAGAGCATACGAGCCGTTGTTAGAGTCAAAATCTAGTCATCTTCAGGGGAGGTGACCATCTGACCCTGACATAAAAGTTCGATCATTCGTTGCGATTGATTTTTGGTCATGCAAGGGCAAAACAGATCCTATTATATCTAACACCAAGATGATAGATTTTACTGGTAATCTAGTTGTTGTGTTGAATTGAGCAGGTTTTCTTTCATAGGTGGATGCTTTTATTTATTTATTTATCTATCTATCATTTTTGGTACAAAATTCTATTTCTTCATCTGAACTCCAACATTTTTTCCTTAAGATTCAACAAACACAGTTTTCATGTTTAAAATGTGCCACGTATTCATAGTGTAGGTGGGCATTGTAGCCCGCTTGGTTGACGCTTTCAAAAGGGAAAGGTTTACAGAGTCCAAGAAGAAGCTCCATGCTATCCTCTCGGATGAGGAACTTGAATACGTCCCATTTCTCGTTCTAAGAAACAAGGTTGATTTGGGCTATGCTGCCGCGGAAGAGTAATAGCGTCGCCACCATGGCCTTCCCAACTTCACCACTGGTAAGGGGAGAGTCAATCTGGATGCTGAAGAAGTTCGCCCCATCGAAGTTTTCATGTGTAGCATTGCCACGATATGCTGATGGTTTTGAATGCCTCACTCAGTACATACAATATTTGAGTGCATTTGCCCGTCATGTCAATGAAGATATATTGGCCCTCGTTCCGAGTAAAAATCGAGAATCTATAGTATTAGGTATCACCAATCTCGAATTTGTAGAATTTTCGAGTTCGGAATGACATTGAAAATTCAATTTTCCCATTAAATGTCCCTGTTCATTAAAAAGAAAATATCATGCCCAATTATTTCCTGGCTCAGAATGGGGTCTAAATCACAACAAAATACGACTCATCATGGTTTCTTTAGCGGCAAAATTCACGGAGATTCCTAGCCATCAGACTTTCTAAACTATGCTGAAACTGATTATAGCCACACAAATACAAAAGCTGAGTTCAATTTAAAGCCATCTAAGAAGCCTAGAGTCCAATAACACCATCAAGGACTTACCCATAACTTAATACTAACATGGGAATCATCATAACCCTCTCGAAAGCTTAAAAACAGCTTGAAAGGGTAAAACGAGCACAATTGATTAATCTACACAATTTACCAAGATGTGCAGGCTACTACAGTGCATAAACCTCCTTTTGCTACATATTCACATGCAGGCACATAGTATTTTACAAGCCCGATTACCATTGCCTATAAGTCACTTTCAACCATGTCCGTGTCAAGAAGCCCTTCATATTCCACCTGAAGAAGCACACGAGAATATTAATTAATCTGCATGACAGAATTATAAGACTAGCAACTTCCAGGTAAATCACCTACAGTTGCTTGGTTATAGGTTAATTTCATCCTCCGGTATTGCTCTTGTGCTTGCTTTGAACGGAACATTGCTTGAACCCGTATTACAGATCTCTCAACACGTTCACCCGCCTGTTTCTGGCTGATTTTGTAGAAGTCTTCCTCCGTATCACTTTCATGTTTCGGATCTACATCTGTTTCAACAGGTTCAACTTGCAGTCCTCGAAAGCCTTTTCTCTTTAAACGCCATCTCAAAATTGCTTTCTCAAGCACTCCAATTGACCAGATGATCTTACGGTACTGCCTTCTCTCTTGGAAGCCTCGGAAAGCAGCCTGTATTAGAACAAAAGGAAAATCACTTATTAATTTCCTGGATTTCCTATGCTAACAATAATATCTTAGGCATGCAACAATGAGAAGGAATGAGGAAAACACTATTGTGTTTTAATGTTCATTGCATTTAATTCGTTACTGGAACACTTATTATGGTCTTATATTCTGTTAAGTTGAAAGAGACGAACAGGTGAGCTTTTTGGGATATTTGAAACCAAAATGGTCCACTGGCAGACTCAGAATGCTTTGGCCTCGACATAAATTATAATAATCACTTTTGAATCAGAAAAGAATAAAAAATAGGCAAATAGCTTCTTAATTTCCTGGATTTCTTATGCTAACTTAGGTATGCAACAATGAGAAGGAATGAAGAAAACAGTGTTGTGTTTTAATGACTTCTTATTTTTTGGGTCCTATATTCTGTTAAGATGAAAGAGATGAACAGGTGAGCTTTTTGGGATATTTGAAACCAAAATGGCCCACTGGCAGACTCAGAATGCTTTGGACTCGACATCAATTATAATAGTCACTTTTGAATCAGAAACGAAAAGATGATAAAAATCATCCACCACCACTACCATGAGATGAAAGGTAATCTTGGTTTCCTTTCTCTTTTTCCCCTTCGGTGTCAGTTACACATAAATTAAACCGGTATGAAAGGGGAGTGAGCACTTACTTGAATTTTGATAGCCTGTCGACGCATATTAAGGAAATTCTTCCGCGTTTTCCAAGTATGGAACCTATGTTGAATGTGGGCAGCAGCTGCAATCTTTTTCTTACTGTCATAGTTGCGAAAGGCATGTTGGATCTTCATTGCTGCAATAATATTCCGTGCTTCATCCTCTGGACTGGAGAACTGAACTGCTTTAGTGTATACTTTTAGCGAGTGTTCTCTGAAAGCAGTCTGTATACGTGCTGCTGCATCAGCAGCTGTGCGGTAAGCTGCCAAAGTATCCTTCAGATGCAACTCCTCCTCACTTAGATTCTCAGAATTTACAGTGTCTGTTGCAGTCATTTGCAGCGAGCCAGAGGCATTTCCAGCTATTATCATAGACTCAAATTGTGCCACCAAAGCCTTTTCAGACAGATACGCAGCTAAGCCATCATAACCCTTTGCAGATGCAAGATCAGCAGCGGTGCACCCACCAGGATTTTCTTTAGTGGGATCTGTAACCAAGTTTGGCTTTGCCCCTGCAGATAAGAGAGCTGCAACCATTTTCTCCCTATACATATAGATCATCAAAATTGGAGAAAAAATGACAGTTACTTCGAGACTGATATACATTTGAGTCAGTAAAGAAGTCTTAATATATACTCCTGGCCCTTTAGGATACATACATCAGGCTTTCTTGACTGCTTATAATGCTATCATATTTGTGTAGCCCAGTGTTTTTCTATTTCAGAGAGATGTATATGATTTGCTTTGGCATGAAGAGACAGAATAACATGGAAGTAGTGAAATGGAGTGGAGCTGTGACAAGCAAAGGGAAAATGGAAGAAGATAAAAAATGTCCTAGTTCATTTTATTCAAGACACTTAAAGAAACTGAAGCTGGACAACCACAGAAGAACTGCAAATTAAAACAACAAAGAACATGTCCATACCTTCCATAATATGCTGCCCAGTGCATTGCTGTCCATCCATGTTTATCGCGAAAATCTAATGATAAGCCTGACCATGAAAACAAATAAACTGCCCAAGTGTAACCGATAATAGCACATAAATGGATTACTCCAAGGCCTTGAGCATCGTATTCTGTGGTTTTACAGCCCTCAAGTACTCTTTCCAATAGCCATTCCTTTATTGTGTTTTTTAAAGAAAGTTCAAACAAACCATCTTTTGCTTGTGCAACTGAAATTCTGCTGTCCTCAATTGACTTAATCAAGTATGCCCAACTATTAGAAATATTAGAAGTTTTGTGTGCAAACTTCTTAGCCTCCTTCAGTTTAGCCGGTGACACTTTACTAGATAGAACATTAAGGGTCTTGGAAGTAGAAAAGAGCAAATAAGCAAGTCTCATCTGAAGATGGAACTCTTCCCACTTGGATTTGTCTTCTGAAAAAACAACCGAATCATGTACTGAAGGAGCACGGTACTCAAAATTCAAAATTTGGCTGATGGGTTTGGATCCATCCAAACTCAAACATAGATTTACTAGTCCAGGGGAATGCGGTGACACCATACAGCTATAGACCCCAGCCTGGACAATTTCTGCTGGAACAAAAGCATCTCCACAGATACAGAACAGATTGGACTTTGCCAGATGCAGATACTGTTCATGGAAATATCCAGTGACTAGAATCTGTAACCAAGATTAAATAGAGGTCAAAAATACAAAGAAGAAGAAGAAGCTGTGTTCTTATTTTATGAATATGTTTTGAGCTATTCAAACAGATTTCTAATGGCTGATTCTATTTTCAGATTGATGAATCCCATAATGCCACGAAAGGTTCAACCAGTTAACATGAAATACCAGCCGACCAAGAATTTTCAAAACTTTTATCTCATGTCACAAGACATTTTTTTCTCCACAAATAAGCAAAAGCCAAAAAATCAGCTCCTTTTTACATTCAAACCATCAACAAAGAATTAAAGCCATAATAGACACCACAAGGATATCAACAGAGGATTGTATGAGAAGTAAATGAACCTTGGTTGTTTCATTTGAAAAGCCCCACGCAGGTGAGAAATCAGTTATGATAAACATTTGTTCTTGAATAGAAGATTGATGTTGATCCATTCCTGGAGAAGCAAACGAATCATAACCGGATGAAATCGGAGATTCAACCGTTGCATCATCTACAGAAACAGGAGAGTCATCTATGATGGAATTCATCCACCTTCCAAAACTATCCTGACTTTGCAAACCATCATTAATCAAAATATCCAATGAATCACGAGCACCCAGGACAACAGAATTCTTCCTCTGAGCATCCAAATATACTTGGGAACCTGTTAACTGTCTGTAAACATTATCTGGACCACTGAACTGAGCGTTACCGTTCCTAACAACAGCCTCAGTTAAATTGCCAAACGCAGACTTTTCTGCTGATAATTGGTAGCCTGAAAGAGTGCTCCCCTGCAAAGAAAATTAATTAGTTACTTTACTCCAATATTTAACCAATAATTATAATCAAGCAAGCAAACTGAAGTAATTTGAGAAATCTCCAAAACATCAATAAATGCAACATTACAGCAGATGTCAGTAGAGGTCTAAAAGCATTGAATTCAGAATTTTCGATAATTATAATGGAAAGAGATGCATGGAAATTAATTGATAAACTTCTTCATCCTAACTAGCAGAACAGAGTGACACTGCCACAAGAAATTTGACAGGCCGACTGGCATTTTATTATAAATGAACATAGATTATATTTTAAAAAGGTTGACTGCTAAACTGCAAGTACCGCCAAGCGAAATCAAATGAGTAAAAGAATTAAACGCTTACATGTGGAGCAAAAGGATATAGGAAAATAACTTAGAATTGCAAATTATTCTGCTTACATCGTTAACAGACCCCTTAACTGCAATCTGATTCTGTTGGTCAAAGGATGGAATCTTATCTGTTGACAATCAAAACAAAAGATCCAAAAAAAAGAAAGGAAGGAAGAGAAAAAAGGAAAAATTAGGATACAGACAGACACCTATAAATGGATTTCCAAGCTATTGAAACTGCATGATTGTCACATGGAGCATCTAGTCTGTTACCTCCTCCATGCAAGATTGAATTGCCAGGATCATTTGTCAACAGCTCATCCCATTCAAGTGTATTAAGCTCATGAAGCCTGATTGCATGATTAATGACAGTTAAGCTGTCACTGGGCCCTGATAACTCTACATAAAAAGAGAACAGTAAGATTGAATGATATGCAATTTTGTAAATAGAGGAAAGATTATGGACTGCCGAATAAAATTTTGAGGATTAGATGCTTAAAACCATCAAGAATAAAGATCATAACAGTGAATGTTTATCATATAAACCTTGCTAAACCGAAAACTCTTGCTATAACATGTAGAACGTGCAAGTTCTGTAATATTACCAAGATCTTTCTCGCCTGCATAATATCCACGAGCAGCTCCAGAATCAGATTCTTCTGATAAAAGCCCGGGAGCAGACTGATCAGAGACTGAACTAGAATGTGAATTCACAGGTGTGGCTGGAGAACCCTGTAATTGTATCATAAGTCAACCACAACCCAAAATAAGGTTTAAACAACCATATGTTTACTGGAATCAACAACAGAAACTTGCGCACAAATACACACTGAGACAGAGACAGCTTATTTCAAAATGAAAATATGACCCCTCCTCTGTCATGAAATAAAAAGAAGCTCAACAATATGCTAGAGTACTTGACACTGCTAGCTTTTTTCCTCGAAGTATAAATAAGAAGAAGTTTAAAAATATGCTAGTCTTTGAAACTAACTTTTTCCCAAAAAGTACTTGTAGACAAAATTAAGGATCTTCTTGGAATGATAATCACAGTATGATTGAATTCCCTTGTTCACAATAATAATAATTATCTTTCTGAACAAAAATAGAAAGGAGGAAAGCACCATGTCCAAATATTCTTTATGTAGAAATGCAGTTTCTATGTGGCACTACATTCAAACCTCACCAAGGGAAAAGCCTGCTATATGCAACCAGCATCTGCATGCTATGACTCATTGGTGAAAATACAAAACCAAAGATAACATATCGATGACAACAAAATTTCAAAAACAAAGCACTTTAGTAACAGATAAAAGGCAACAATGAACCAACCTCCTGGGTCTCACGGTAGTGAACAAGCACTACATGTTCCAAAGTCCTGTAACAAACACAAAATTGAAAGCAAAAGTATGAATGCTCCATCAAAACCCAGAAAAACAAAGCGAGAGAGAGGGAGAGGGAGAGGGAGAAGGAGAGGGAGAGGGAGAGAGAGGGGGGGATTCATCTTCTCTAAACCAATCATCATGTCAACTTTTTTTTATGCCATGGATACATTCGAGCTTTAATTGTTACATACTTGTCTAGCAGCCAATAACACCTGCGAACAAAGGTCGGGATATCTTGGCCATGTGCGTAGTATACATGAATCCTCTCTTCATTACCAACCTACACCAGGAAACAAATGAAAATTCATCATACCAGAGACTTTTCAACAGCACAGATAATGATGCACTGATTAACTACATCCTAAATCATCTTAAAGAATAATATGACAATCTGAGATTCAAAAATAAACTCAAGTACATTTGGAGGAACAATGTCAGTCAACTAAGCTGCATAAATTTAATCTGAAGCCATTTGTAACATCTTAGAAATGAAGAGTTTTACTTATTATCTGTGAAAATATATTCAAAGTTAAACTCAAAGAATCTATTATAAGAAAAAAGTCAGTTAATGAAACTGCCTCTAGTTGGTTCACATATAACACTTCAGAAAATGAGAGATCTCACTTTTAAGTGTTCATGAGCTTCTTTAACAGTCTTCCCATCTTTTTTCTTCTTCCAGTTATGACCATCTTTTCGGAAGTTCCTAAGCATCTTGCGGTCAAACAATACAATTGTGCCACCTGTTACATTACAGAAAATCAAAACCGGAGAAACACTAATAAATGAAGGGTTGTTTGACCCTCTATATTACTTGATGGAAGGAGAATCTTAATGACCCATCAAGATGCATTCAAAACCAACAAGAAATATGTCCATTTGGCATATGCCATGCTGACCATTGCTCCAGTTCTGATCATTTGCACATGAATGGTAGAAAGGCTTTACCAGCATCCATCAGCAGGCATTCAGATTATCAATAGCATTTGCATGAAAATAAACTCTACTATGGGAAGGGCAAAACTTAACCAGGTAAAGTAAAATTACAAGCAAATAAAACCAGAGGAACAGTGAAATTAGACATGGATGAATGAATATGGTAATTAAAATTTGCAAAAACATGGTAGCAAGAAAAGAATAAAATGATGGAAATATTACATGTTATAACTCTCATGTTCAGCAGGAACCTCAAAGTGGCTGAGCATATTAGAATATTACTTGTATCAAAACAAAAATTATTTATCATAAAATTTTCTTTGCAAGGCCAAAACCATTCAACTATATTCATGCAAGAACTAAAAATAACATATACTTACTCATGGGTAATTTTACTGGCTTTACATTGATGGTGAAATACTTGTGATTGCAAAGCATTGCATGGATTTCATTTGGACGGAGCCATCTTGTTCTAGATTCCTCCATTATGTTTGGAACATCCAAATCTATCATATAACAATGTTATCATTGCTAGAATAAGTATAACTATTTGTAATAATAATAAATAAATAAATAAATAAAACATTAGATAAGCAACACCAGATGAATATATACGAAAGACTACAAAGAAATGATGGTTCGCCATAGAAACAATAAGAGCATAGAGTAAATAAATCCGCACAACTTGTCCTCCCCAACCCCACTTCCCGGCAAGAATTCTAGTTTTGCTATTCCACCCTCTATGATTAACATCTTTCTCTCTTCAATTTACCTCCTCTTCACCTTTTTAACCATTGAAATTCATTGCACATCAGCATCTTTTCATTCGATCAAAATTTATGAGAAAAGCATCCATTTCAAAATCCGCCCATTTTCTCCCCACCCATATTTTTCCAATCCTTCACACAATGTTCCCATCAACCCCGAATGCTAAATAATTATATATGAAAAAAAGGAAGAAGACAATTCATCTTTAAAACCTAAGTTGGCTTGGTTGGTCCCACTGAAATGCCACAGAGCGAGCCATGACTCCAACGTAACCAGATATTAGGTGCTCGACAAAATGAAAGCAGCAAAAAGCAGCTTAATAAAATCAAGAAACAAATATACAACAAAACAAGCAACTAATTCCAGCTAGCTAGAGAGCAAAAACCAAACCAGACAATATCAGAAAAGCAAAGCTACATAACAAGCCAAAAACATATAAAATTACAGCGTGCTTTTGCTCCCCAAACCGATAATAAGAAAAGAAAAAAAAACTTTCTCCAGTGTATACCAAGCCATGCCCTAAGCAGCTAATTTCCAATTTGAAAAATTTGAACCAAAGTACAAAAAAAAATCAGTACCTCGAAGAGTATGAAATCCATGAATCTCTGATCCTACAAGTCGGTCCGAGAATCCACTTTCCATTTCAAAAAACGCATAAAAAAGGTAACCTGGTAAACGAAAATCGTCGACTAAATTAACAATCAAACGATGATTAACAACACCAAGGTATCATAATTTGACACAAAATTAACTGTTTAAAGCCGAGCCGAGAGAGAAATGAAGGGCACACGGAAGAAACGCTTTTCTCAAATTTTCTAGCCAACAAGTCAGTTTAAACTTTAAAGTGACAGAGGAGCTGAGATTGAGCTGATTACTAGTAGATATATACACGCGCGAGCGCGCGCGTATAAAAAGGAATGAGAAGACTTTTTAGTAGCTTTTCTCCACTCTCTTTTTTTTCTCTCTTTTTTCTTTCTTTTGATGGTGATAAACTGATAATTAGTTTTCTCAGTTATTATTTGTTATTGCTGAGTTGTAAAGTAAAATGATAATAGAGCTGCTTCTTCTTCTTTTCTTCAAACAGATAATAATAGTTGTTTAGTTTGGAATTATAATTAATTATGATGTTGAAATCCTCAAATTTAATTTAATTAAGAGATCATGTTTGGAAATTTTTTAGAGGTTAAAAATTAAATTTAATATTTAAAAATATTATAAAAATAAATTAGAGATCAATCTTTTTAATTTATAATTTTTTAAAAAAATAATATTAAAATTAAAATTAAATTTTATAAAATATTTATTAAGCGAACCTTTAAATAAATAAAATGAAAGTAACAAAAATAATATAAAAATAAATTGAATTGAGTTTTTTTTAATATATAAATTAAATTTATTTATTTATTAAATGTAAATTAAATATTATAATTAAATTTGTAAAGACTTGATAAATTGTAATTCCAGTAGTGTAAAATATCATGTATGATCCCTCAGTTGCTTACCGTTGATTAAATTTGATCCCGTGCTTTATTTTCAACTGAAGGCAATTTGAAATCCTCGTTTAATTAGATAGTAATTGAATGTTTAGTAAAAAATGTAATGGATTATTTGTTTTTGTGTTTTAAAAATATTTTTTAAAAAAATAAAAAATTTTATTTTTTATTTTAAATTAATATTTATTTATATTTAGTAAAAAAGACCCTGCAGGGTTTGCTAAGTGCTAGCTACTTTCTTGATAACCAGGTGTTTAACTTTGTGTGATTTTTTAAAAATTATTTTTGATATAGTATATTAAAATAATTTAAAAATATTAATTTAAAGTAAATAAAAAAATAAAAAACTTTCAAACTTTTAAAAAAATGTTTTTTAAATGCAAAAATAAATAGAGCATTTAATATTATAAAAAACTATCGATCATAAACTGTTAATGAAGATCAAGAACCTTGATGAGAGAGGAAAATACAAAACTTTCTAGCTCCTTTACAGCTAAAATCCCCGTGATTTGAAGAACTCTCCAGGTAAAAGTAATAATAACGACGGCGACTTGAATTTTGAAATGCATTGAGGATCAGTGCTTACCTTATTTCGAAAGGATTGACATTTTAAAGGGAAATAAAGGTAATAATATTTTCTTAATTAATGGACCGTGGACAGGTGAGAAACACACGATTGCAAAGACTATCTGATTTTGTCAAAATGACACGTGTATGGTTAAATTTTGCAAAACTCGAGGGCCCGTTAAATAATATCACTTGCAAAACACGGTGCTTTCAGGATCATTGTCTGGCTGTTGTTTTTTTAAAAAATATTTTAAATATTAATATATCAAAATAAAATAAAATTTTAGAAGATGCAGCCGCGATTTCAAGCACAGCTCTCTCAACACAGATTTTTAGGTGAGGGGTATCACTTGACAGCTTCGATTTGTGTACGGCGAGTTTGATGACTTTATGCTCCTCTGATGTGAAAGCTTTAATTATATTTTTTTCTTTCTTTATCATGACTTCTTCTCTCTATTATATCATGACGACTTCTTTGTTGTTTGTTTGTGCGCGACCGCGACTCCCCTCATATAAATTATGTATTTCATGCTTTTCATGAGCTTAAACAAACAGACCTTTAAATAATATTTGGTATTGTAATATTAATTATTTTTAAAAATATTTTTTATATAACAATATATAAAAATAATATTTTTTATTTTAAAATTTTATTTTTGACATTATTATATCAAAACATGAAAAAAAATTAATTCAAAATAAAAAAATATTAAATTTTAGCAAAAATACAGCTAAGCTGCATTGCCTAAATGGTATTAAATTATACAATTACTAGTTATATTTTTTAAAAATTAATAAATTAATCCTCTAGTTTCAATGATTATCTGTAAATCTATTATGTTTTTAAAATCTCCAAATAACTTAGAGCTATTTGTTATTATATTAGTAGTTATTTTTTAAAGTATTTTTTATTTTAAAATAATTATTTTAAAAAAATTACCAATACTAACATGTTAAAATAATTTTAAAATAAAAATAATAATTTTTTAAAAAATATTTTTATAACACAGAAACAATCAGTTTCTTCATCTCGTTCTGTCAGATTTTCAAAATGACGTATAACAAAAAAACAAAGGCAGAACCACCCCCCACGAGAAAAATAATTAGCTCGTTAAATCATGTGCAATCTGCATTTAAATAAAAGACGGGTCTAAATTAGTAAATCTCTGTATAGAGTTGTCTAATTTTCAACAGTTATTATTTCTGTCGCCTTTTCACATTCCAATCAACTCTGCTAGTCTGGGTTGATTAGTTGGATTATAAAATCTTGTCTGAATTCCTCATTGGTTCTGCCCCCTTTTTTTTTTCCCGCTCTCTGGTAGGAGTGCAGTAATGTTTCACTTTGCACGCTCAAACTTTTGTTTTTAAAACATATCGTACATGTTAAATGTTTAATAATAGTAAAACACATTGTACTATTCACATGAAATCCATACAAATTGTTTCCATTGATTTGCGGAAAGTAGCTCTCAGCTGCTTTCTGCAAAACTGCAGAAAATGAAAAGTTTCACTCTTTACTATTCGCTTAAGTGAATAGTAAAGAGCTTAATTTCACTGTTCTAACTGAACCGGATCCAGTAAAAAGCTAAATGTATTGAACCAGTCCGATCCAATTAAAAAAAATTAATTTTTATTTTTATTTTTAATTGTGTTTTATTCAAAAAATTAGAAGGAGATCTTTTGATGACGTAGATTTTGCAGAATTTGATCGCAATTCCAATTTTGTTCTTTATGATATTTTACTGGTGTTGTTGCGCGCTTACGAAACTAAGAAAACTGTAGTCCTTGTCGGATGGATTTCGTACGTGATGAAATTGTAGATAGTTTAATGAAACAATAAAAAATATTTGATATAAGTATTATTTATTTCATGATATAATATCAGTAGTTAAATCTACAATATTTAAATTAAAAATCATCAATATTAATATATATTTTTTATATATATTATATAACTTCAATTTGAAAAGCATTATTTTAACCAAACACATTAAACTATTTTTTATTCAACCTCAATTTTAACTACAGTTTTAATTAAACATATATAAATACCAAACCAATCTCAACCAAAAATACTTTTTGTAAAATAATTTTTTTCAAATCACAACTACAAAAATTATCACAATACCAAACATAAGAATCCATCTTACCCGAAGTAGAGATTCTTCGTAGAGGTGAAGTTTAGAATACCGTTTTATTTTTTTAATTATTTTTAATAATTTTAATACATAATGTCAAAAATAAAAACTGAGAAAAAATATTAATATAACTTTTATTTGCAAGTCACTTTGCACGCTAGTAGACAGTGTTCATAACTCTCACACTGTCCATTAGATAATTAATATAGCCAAATAAGCATTTAGTTTAATGGTAAAAAACAATTACATGAGAGATGAAAGGGATTTGTAACGGAACAATAAAAGTCGACAAATGGCAAGGATTTGTCAATTAAGCAGACAGGATGGGATTTGGAGTCATGGAACTTGGGCGGTTCCAATCTTTTCATGTGCCCCACTAATTTTTTTTTAATTAAAATGAATGTGTAAATCAATTTTTACATGTTTTGAATAATTTTATGAAATCCAGAGTTAATAATTATGTAATTTTTTAGTTATTTTAAGATTTATAAAACTTAAAGTGATAATTTTTAAAGAACAAATCTAAAATCTGATAAGTTGAGCTATACTTTTTAAGTTACTTTACTAATTTATTAAAATTTCAACATGATAAGTCGGTGCAGATTGTTTTTTCATTAAAATCATGTTTTGTGATTTTTTAATTATTTAATTATTTTAATATACTGATATTAATAATAATTTTTTTAAAAATAAAAAGTATATTATTTTTTATATTTTTTCAAATAAAAAACACCCACTATTATATATTATATATACATACTGTCTGAGCGACAACTCTCCTAACGTGGCGGAAGCTGAAAAACTTCAATGCTATTTGCTCATCCCTGTAGCGAATACCTTGAGCGTTGAAGTTCGACAACGACTACTGGTCACTTGATGGTTCATAAATTTAATTCTCAAACTTTTTTTTTTTTTACTTGAAAATTATATATATATATATGAATTTATTAAATTTTTTATTAATTATAATAATAATAAAAAAATTTAAACTCGTAATTATTTAATTAATAAAACTTTAATTTTATATTA
>Ga0307507_10008059_pt1 | contig 14830 bp, 3 predicted proteins | sample 7_EM_MG_FD_207223 | JGI IMG/M metagenome (GOLD analysis project Ga0307507, IMG submission 207223) | Populus trichocarpa ectomycorrhiza microbial communities from riparian zone in the Pacific Northwest, United States - 7_EM | ecosystem: Host-associated > Plants > Roots > Unclassified | place... | reverse complement strand
TCTCCCGTAATTCCTTTCTCTTCTTTACGCAACGTCTTGTTCTCCGCAAGAGCTATATACCCTTAGATTTAAATAGAATTTATATTGTTCCTTTAAATCTTCCTTAAAGCCTCTTCGCGCCCTTATAATACCAGATAGGCCCTTATAGAATGGCCTTAATAAGTTCTCTAGGCAGGGCCTTAATAAGTTCTTTATGGTGGCCTTAGGGCCTTAATAAGTTTCGTATAAAGTATCTGCAATGTGTTAACCTTAATAAGTTCTTATAAAAAGAGGTTCCCTACGCCCTTACTATATCCTCTTGGCCTTAGAGCTAGTGCAAGCCCAAGGGTGTTCTATCGTACGCCTAGGGCGCGTCCATATCGACTAGCTAAATAAGGCTAGTTTTAGGCCTGGCTGCGAGCCAGGTAGTTATACGTTGGGCGGTTTTTATATCCTAGTTTCCCTTAATAGCCCCCCTAGATGGTATGGTAGGAGCCCTAAGTAGGGGCAGTAGGACTCCTGGTGTTATTAAGGGCGATATACGCGTCGCAGGCTCAACACTATAGAGTCGCAACACCAGCGCGCGCAGCGCGCTGTGACGGCTCTCCTCCATCGCCTCTGCACTTAGCTATTATAAGGAATGATTTCCCGATAATATTTCCACCCGCGGTGACGTGGACGCGTGCAGTAGGGCTTCGCGGGCTTTAATCCAATATATAAAAACTTGTCTATATATGCAAACGATAACGAAATATTCTTAATATAGAAGCAACTAAATAGAAATAAAACACCAAGCTAAGGAAATCCTAATTAACGCCTTAATTCTTAATACCAAAAGACAAGAATATAATTGTAAAAATCTTCTTTATAAGAAATTTCTTATACCTTAGACCTCTTAGGATCTCTATCTATAGTAGGATCCACCTTTCTCTTATATACCCTTCTCTTTAATATCTCTTCTAATAAATTCTTTAATACCTTTCCTAGTTAATCTCCTTGATTATATAGTTTGCTCCTCTTAGCTATCTTTATTATAACATCTTTAAGTAGTTTATATATCTTAGTATAATAGTAAAAGAGACGGGGATTCTTAGCATAGCATAATATAAGTCTGTTTGGTGGTAAGTCCACGGCTAAAACCCAGGTAGGATACTAGCATATTACTATAATAGGGCCAAATGTAGATATAAATAATTTATAACTAGGGCTTTAGAGATATTTTAAGTCCTTTATTATAAAATAAGAAGGCAACTACAAGACAAGATACTTTAGTTATCTACGCGAAATCATAGTATTAGAAATCGTTAATACTTTAAATAGGGGAGATACAACTCCAAAAAACGCTATAAGATTAGCTAAGCTATTCCCTACTTACTTATTAGTATTGCTAAATAAATATAGAGGTCTTATAAATATACCTTAAGTTACCAGTAAAACATGTTTAGAAACCGTAACTATATCCGCCGGTTAAGGCGAGTCTATCTTGGCCTCGCTATAGTCCTTTATTAGCTTAGGTAAGCATATTTTAGCTCCGCTGTGGCCTTCTAAGTCCCTAAAGTAATTAAGGTATATTTTTTATACACCTTCCCAAACCATATCCTCTTATATATTACCCTTTATATTATTATTATTTTTGTAAGAATTGGCCTTATTAGGTATTTAAATAGGTATGCAAGGCATCTGTTTCTGCATAGGGTCAAAAAGCTACAATTATTTCTTCTCCCTACTAGCAGATACTGTGTCTTTATTATTAATATAATTTTAGGATTTAGGGTTTCTAGTAGGTTAATAATTAGGTATATTATCTTTAGGACAGTAGTATATAGTGATTTTTTCACTAATTGAGGACCTATAGGTTATATTAGCAACGTATTGAAATTTAGTTAAGGTAATATATATATTGTCTGGTATTCTTATAAGGATAGTAAGGAATATATAGTTAAGAGGTCAAATTTAAAGATAAGTTGAATTAATGGTATATAAAAACTAGGAGCACAATATTTATATTCTATTTCTCTCCTAGGGCGGAGTTAGGATAGAAGGTAAAAGGGAAAGGTAAAGCACACTAGCCGCCCTTTTCCACTTTATATAGTGTCTATAGTATAATATTTAGTAGCTATAATTACTCTTAGCTTATATATTATCTACGCTAGAGACTATAGGCGTCTAGAGTAATCTATAAGTAAGGCATTATTAGGGGTAGCTATTAGCTAAGCTGCTATTAAACTTAAATGGCTAATAATCCCCAATAGACGCTGTATACCTTAGTAGGGTTTAGAAGCGTTTATATAAAGTTATAAACTGGAATTAAAAGTTAACAATAACCCCTAACAACGCCTCTATTAGCAGAAATAGTATTATATAATCTACTTCCAATGCCTATTCTTTTTAGGGCAAGACACTGCCTAAGCAGTAGACTTATCCTAGCCAGTTAATCTTATATATTAACCCCCTATCTATAGCAAAGTAGTTATTAGTACCTTTAGGGTAGTTTAATTAGCATTCTGGCTAAGCCCTTTATAAGCGCTCCGCCTTATATAGGTGGTAATTAACTTCTATTAATCTGCCTTATGTTAGGGGAGATCTTTTACTTAAAGCGCTAAGTAGCTAGTACTTAGAGGTCTATAGGCTTGTTTTATATCCCAATAACATTAACTATAATTTCTCTTTAAGTGGTATCTGTAACCCTAAGTACTTATAAGTACACTATCCCTAAATTTCTAGCTACTAGGTAGGCATTTATAGATAGAGAAACCAACTTTAGAAATAATAACAGCAACCTAGAGGCGTAGACTAGTTGCAAAAGTGACTTTAGTAATAAGGATCAGGAATAGGACATAGAGACATTATACAGCAAAGAAAATGGTTTCAGCACTAAAGATTAAAAAATAGGGGCAGATGGTAATAAAGAGGTGTTAAGCAATAAGGCCATATAGGCAACAGTTAGATATAGTAGCCTTAACTTTATAGTCTTAAATTTATAAGTAAAGGATAAAAATATAAAGATGAGTTCTAATAAAAGCTGGTAAAAGGGTTAAAACTTCAGCCTTTCTTTGTTTAGCCTATTATAAAATAAAACAATATTTTACTATTCCCACTAGAGTCTTTACCCGCTTAACTTATAGTAAGCTATAAAATATTTACAATAATCTATACTTTTACTTAGATAAATTTATTTATTATCTTAAAAGCGATAATAGAAGGTAAATCTATGCTAATAACCTAGGATTTTTTTTAAATTTCTTATAGACCTAGGACATATGCCACCTTAGCAACTATTAGTTGTATTTAAGACTATGGTACTTATAAATTTATATCTTAAGGATATAAACATATTTTTTTGTAGTGTTTTCTTTTTGTTTAAATTATTTCTCTACTTATAGTATATAGCGGTTGTTTATCTATTCCAGTATAGTAGGGAGGGGTAGTTGGGTTACGTAAGGGGGCTTAGACTTATAGCTACGCTTATAGGGCTGTTTACGTGGGAACTTCTTTAAGTATATATAAGGGGTCTTTATATAGGAACTTCTTTAATATTTTTAGATCTGGGACTTATATATATATATTTTTTTATAGTTCTAGTATTTTCCTAACATTTGCTTCCTATTCACATGCTAGGCGTTAATAGAGGGCGCTAGGTCAGATCACCCTGCTCGCACGATCGCTCTGCTTGCACGATCACTCTACTTGCACGATTGCCCAGCTCGCACGATCACCCAGCTCGCATGATTACCCAGCTCGCACACCCAGTTCGCACGATCGCCCAGCTCGCACGATTACCTAGCTTGCAGGATTGCCCAGCTCCCACAAGCACCATGCTTGCACGGTCACCTAGCTCGCACGATCACCTAGCTCGTAGGATCGGCCAGTTCCCACAAGCATCCAGCTCGCATAATTAAAGCCGAAGTTATTAAACCCATTAATACCCAATTTACACGCTAGGCATTAATTAGAGGGCGCTAGGTCAGACCACCCTACTCACACAATTACGAGTCTGAAGCTCGGCCAGTGTTGCCGAAAACTCCGGGAGTGTTGAAATACGCCACCTCGCAAAACCTTATACAGATGAACTTTAGCACTATACGCGCACACTTAATAAGCTTTTAACACAAAATTCTTCAAAATTATCGCCATTAAAGCTATACTTAATTATATAATATTGCAACTATACCCTATCTTTAGTATATCTAAGATCGTGTAATCTTAGTATTAGAAATGGCTAATAATATATAACTACCCTAAAGTGCGCAGAGATATATCCAGGATAGATTAATAATATATTTAAGATATAATCCAGGCACCCTTACGTACTTACCTATTTTAGGTAGTTCTTCTATACTATTGCTAATAGAAGCAACTTAGTCCTTAATTAAAGACTTAGAACAATTATAGGAGGACTTCTTTTATAAAGAGTAATAGGTGTAGAAGGAACGCATATATATAAACATTAAAGGTGGTAATTAGGATATATTTAGCTTATATTGAGAGTATTATAAAGATATATAATCCTAAATGCCTACGCTATAACAATCTGCTAATGCCTCTTTTTTAACGCTAGTAGTAAGTAGAATTCTATAACGTGAGCTATATATAATATATAAACTAATTATTTCTATAATATAGCTAGGCTTAATATTAATTATATAAACTGAATTGCTTATAGTAGAAAGACTTATATTTAGTTAAGAGATACTAAAATATTCTATATCCTCTAAGCATGGGATTAGATATATAATAGATTTATCTAGTCTATAGCTAAATAATAAGAATATTACTAAGATGTATAAAAATATAAGAGACTATATCCTAGATAGATCTTATATATATCTAGGTTCTAATATAGATAGATACAATATTTATATATATTAAAGAATAAGATAAGTATAATATGCTCTCTTTTTGGCCTCTAAAAGTGCTTTAGAAGACAGATACCCTATACAGGCATGTTTTACTGCAAATACTTAGACCCTTAGCTATAAAACTTTTACTATAAGCAAATTATAGAGGAAGACTAGAAAAGAATACATAAATTATAAGAAAAGGTATAATATATCTATAATATTGTGTTACTATATCTAAGTTATAATATAGACATTGCGTACTCTTATATATTTTCTTAGCAATTTAACAGAATTAAATTAAGATAATCTTAAATAAAGAGATATAAATATATAAGATACTTATTTATATTATCTATTCCTATTAATATATATAGGCTTTATAATAGTATTTATTATATATATTTTAGTACTAGATTGCCTATATAGAGCAGAGTACTAGTTATAAGCTATATCTTTATATTATAAAGTATACAGTTAGTGTCTAATATATCCTAAATATATTATAACTATAACTAAGCTATAATTAGTTACTTATAGATAGACCTATAGTAAGTATATACTATATTAAGGGAAGTTAAATATAAAACTATAAAAAAAACACTACTAAAAGTCTCTTTCTTTAGTTTTAAGATACTTATTAAAACATTTAAGAGATTTACTTAACTAAGGCTATTAGGGCACCCTAGAAACCTATATAGTAGTAAAGTACAGAAAGAAAAGATTAGATAATTATGGTAAGTTATTATAATATAACCTTAATATATCTAGGCTGTAACTACGCCTAAGGACATAGAAAATGGGTACTAGCCCTTTATAATATAGAGTTTAACTATATATAGCTAGATAATATTAAGGATTGCCTATATATTATTTTAACTTCTTATAGTAAATATATATATCCTCTAGTGCCTCTATTAAAGGTTCTAATACAGCTTATTAAAGAACTTTAATAATAAATCTAGCAATAGTTGGGGCTAGGATTTACTTTAAATACATTATATCTAAGTTATATTAATATCCTATTCTTATTCTATTAGGCTCTTTTATATACAGCCCTTTAATAAAAGAGTTTTGCAAAAAAAAAAAATTTACTAGCCTTCTAAGCCTTTACTAAAGCCTTATAAATCTTAATAAGATTTAATACCTAATTAAAAAGTAATAGCTTTTATTATGTTTATAAAGTTAAAATATATAAGGGGTAATATTTAAAAAGCATTTATATTATAAAATAGGTCCTAAATATATATAAGATATATTCTACTAAAATAGTAAGCTAATAATTATATGCTTTTAAAAAGGCTAGGTAGAAATACTCTTAATATTAAAAATATTAAAAATTAATATATCTTTTAAACGGGTTAGTATAGCTAGCTTAAATAAGTTTATAATTGCTATAAATATTCCTAGAATTAATAACGGTATTATATAACCTAGTTATATTATAGTTATATTATAATTCTAATAAGGCTATAGTTATTATACTAATAAAGGTTTTTATAAACCAAGCTATAGGTTAATTAGTAGAAATATATTAACAACTTTTCTATACTATATTCCGCTTATATAATAATAATAATTCATTGCTTAACGTCCGATTCGGATCCCTATTGGGCCCACGCGGACTACTTCTTATATATATGTGGGAAGAAAACTCTATATAAGAAAACCCCGTAATCCATCTCCTTGCCTTTAGGACTTGCCTATATAGCGCCTATCACGGCTAGCGATCCCGTGGAAGCAATCCAATAGATTAAGCAGCAATAAGGGGCTATATTATAAATAGACTAAAATAAGGAGCTAGTAAAGGATACAGCAGGCAACCATGTACGTCGTCGGCGTTAGAACAACCTTAATCCGTCTTGCTTATATTTTAGTGTGACGACGTTATATAGTCAGCCAAACCGTCACATTACCCCCCCTCCAAGTTAGGAAGATCGTCCTTGATCTTTATAGTTAGGCCCTCCTTATCCTCCTCTTCTTTCCGTCCTTTTCTGCCTTATTATCCTCCTCCTTAGGCTCTAAATCTTTACCCCTAATATACGCCTCTAGCCATTGCGGCAGCCGTATAGGTGGACCGGCGTTATAGGGTCTTTTATTATAGAACGCCTTAATCTTATAGGGAGCGCTAATAAAGCCGTCTGCGTTATACTAGGTATTATCTAGGTTATGGCCTACCTAGCTAACCTTATATTATAGCCTCCCGCGGTAGACCCTACTAGTAAAAACCCTATTAACTTTATACTCCAGCTCGCCGTTAATTAGAACTGGCGCCTTTAGCTCTCTATTCTAACCTGGTAGGGGGTTATCTAGATCCTTCCGTAGTCGGTTAGCGTGGAAGACATTTAACATCTTTATATACGGAGGTAGGTCGACAATATATAAGTGTCCTTTTATACCCAAAATCCTATAGGGCCCTGCAAGTTACCTATCTAATTTAATGCTTAGTTGGTTGGTAGCCTATCCCTTCCTAGTGACATACACCTAATCGCCTACCCTAAAATCTGGTTCGCAACGATGCTTATTAGCTTATTTTACCTATCGCTCTTAGGTCCTAGCCAGATTAGTCCTTACCTATTTAACTACTTCCCAGTTTCTATATGCAAAAGCTTAAGCTTCCTATTATGTCAGTCTCTTATAGGGTGTTAGGGTTGCTTATATGCGTTCCTCCCAGTTAAAGTAGAGCCTTAGCTTAAACCCTAGTTCTAATTTATATGGTGCAAAGCCTATAGATTTATACGGTAAGATTACCTATATAAAGTCTATGTAGGGGAGGAGCTCTAACCAATTGTCTTGGTAATAATTAATAAAGGGCCTTAAGCGTTAGTCTATATACTGGTTTAGCACCTCCGTATTATTATTGGTTTGCAGGTAATTAGCTATAAAGAGCTTTTACCTAACACTAGTTAGCTTACATAGCTTATCTATAAAGGCTGAGATGAATTAGGGTCCTTAGTCTGATATCGCTGTCTCTAGAAGGCCATATATATACCAGATGTATTAGTAGTATAAGTTTACTGCGTTAGCTACAGTAGCTGTCTTATAGCAGGGTAGCGAGAAGGCTTTTTTACCTAGCCAATTAACAACTATAAAGACGTTGTTAAAGCCCTTCTTATCCGTTAGGAAGGATTTAAAATTAAAAGAGACGTACTACCAGCAGTATTTACTAATTGGTAGGGGATGCAGTAAGCTAGGGGTCTTATTACGAGGTATATAGGTCCTCCTATACGTCCTACAGTTGCTTATATAGGTATCGCAGTCTAAGGGTAATCCTGGCTAATAGTATTAGTCTACTACCAATTTCCTTGTCTTGCTCCTGCCTGGGTAAGCAGTTACCTAATAGGAGTATACCTCTACAATAAGGTAGGTACGGAGGCAGTTAATATTAGGGACCATTAGCTTACCGAAGCAGGTAAGCAATCCGTCTTAGAGCTTCCAACCCTTCCGTTCTTGCCCAGCCAGCTAACATAGCCCTATTAGCAATTTACTAGTTTGGTTAGCCTAGAGAATCTAATCAATCAGCTTATATAGTTCCCGTTTATAATTTACTGCAGCTAAGGGGTCCTTTAAGGTTGCATCCAATATAGCAATTATAAGGGCGGGGTTAACTAAGCACATAGTATATGCAGCCACGTCCTTCTCCTTCTGCGTCTTTAGGTCCTCCTATTTACATAATAGGGTATTAGCCACTATATTTACCGTGCCTGGCCTATACATAATCCGCATATAGAAATTAGCGAGTAGGTCTGCCTAGCGGGCTTATTATAGGTTTAGTAGTCTCTTAGTTATAAAGTACTTAAGGGCTTAATAATCTGTAACTGCCGTAAAGGGGGTACGCTAAAGGCCAATAAGGTAACCTTGCCATTCTTATAGACCTCTCATCACCGCCAGCATCTCTTTATCATGAATCTCGTATTACATCTCCTTAGGGCTTATTATCTTTAAGAAGAAGGCCACTGGCTTCCAGGTCCCATCGTCTTACAGCTAGTTAAGCACTCCAGCTACTACTCCATCGCTTATATCAGTTTCCATATAGGTGTCTTAGAACGGCAAGTAATGCTTTACTACGCTGCCTAATAGCATAAGGGCCTTAGCTTGCTTAAAGGCCTTAAGCTCTTCTTCCCCTAGTGGGTGCCATACTTCCTTCTGCGTAAGCTTAGTAAGCGGTTATATAATACGGCCATAGTTTTTTAAGAGGGCTCAGTAGAAGTTACAAAACCCTAGAAAGGACCGCACCCCCTTAATAAAAGTTGGGGGCTGCTAATCCTTTACCATAGATAGCTTATTAGGGTCTATAGAGATTCCATTAGTCCTAATAATAAAGCCTAGGAACTTTGTCCTAGTAATATTAAACTCGCTCTTCCTAATATCCGCTTATAGGCCTGCCTTTTAAAGCCTCTATAGGACCTTCTTAACATAGATCTCATGCTCTAATAGGTTGTCCGAGTAGATTAGGATATTATCTATATAGGCTATACAGAAGTCGTCCAAGTAGTTAAAGAGAATGCTGTTAATAAATCTCTGGAAGGATATAGGGCCGTTACATAGTCTAAAGGGTAGGATGCGGTACTTATAGGATCCGTACCTTATACAGAAGGTAGTTAGGTCCTCTACCTCTTCCTTTAGCTATATACGGTAGAAGGCCTGTCAAACATCCAGCTTAGTAAATATTTTAGCCCTTAATAGCCTTATTAACGTCTCTTTAATTAGTAGTAGCAGGTAACGGTCCTTCTTAGTAATCGCATTAAGTTTTTAAAAGTTAACGCAGAATCGCTACCCCCCTTTAGGCTTCTTAGCAAATAGAACTAGGGCTGTAAAGGGTACGTCGCTTAGCACTATAAATCCCTTATATAGGTATTCCTGTAGGTAGACCTTAACTAGCTCCAGCTATTCTAACGACATATTATATAGCGGGCTAGGGGCTAAATCACTGCTGCTGCCTTTAAGAATAGTATTATAGTCCACCCCTTCGCAATGCGGTGGTAGCGTATTAGAGGTAGCTTTTAAGAAACCGTCAGCGTACTCTTAATAGGGCTATAGTAGCTTCTTATAGACAAGCCGACGAAGTTCTTCCTTATTATCAGGTAGGGCGTCCTGTCCCTTTCTGTCCTCTATCAGCCGTTCTATCTCGTAGACACTAGTAGATCTAATTACTACGCCCTTGCGCTTTATTCCGCGTAAGAAGCTCCTAGCCTTAAGTAGCACAATATCCGCTGCTTTAATATCCGCAATAGGCAAAGGCTGCTTTACTCTTAGCTTTAATAGTAAAGCTAGTCTTAGGTAAAGTTGGTCCTTTATCTTCCTAATTGCGTCTTAGGTATTAATCTTCTAGGTATGCTTATAGTTGTATTAGGCCCGTTTAGTTCATTCCAATTTGCTTTTAGGAGGGGACATCTCTCCTTAAGGTTCTCTGGTCATAGCTATACGCTTAAGAATGCGTTAAGGGGTAGGCATAGGCTCTTAATCCAGTAGTGCGTCTCTTTAATCTGCATCCTTCTAGTAATCCTCATTAATTGGTAGGGGTAAGAGCTCTTTTCTTAGTACGATTACATCCTGCCTACTATGGTAGTTTCTCTTAGTTGGCTATACTAAGGTACAGTACTTGCAGTCAATTAGGGTCCCAGTCTTCTTAAACCACCTACGGCTAATAAGAAGGTTGTGGCATCCGGTATTACAAAATAGGAACCATGTAGGGACTCACCGGCCGTCCACAACTAGGTTAGCCCTAAAGAGTTGTCTAATTATGTCTGTCTGCTAGTTATTATACCCAGATACAGTAACTCCTCGTCCCTTTATCTTATAGAACTTAGGTTATAGTTATTACTTAATAATTAGCCGCAGCTTATAGTGTATAAAGGCCTCGCCACCTGCACCCGAATTAAGTAGGCTTATTATATTAAGAGCTATACCTCCTAACGCGATCCTATATTATATTGTAAGGGCCATACCTCCTAGGATCTCCTTAAGCCGCATAGGGGTTATATGGATTGCTCTAAGCTGCTCTAGGCAAGAGACTTCGCCTAGAGCTATTCGTTTTCTAACTCCATTAAGTTAGTAGCTATCTTATACTCCTCGCTTTAATCAATTGCCTTAGCTTCTATCTTCTTTAGCGTAGAACAGTCCCTAGAATAATGTCCTTGCTTGCTATAGTTAAAGCAGGTAGCTATTGCCTTTGCGGCTAGTGCTAGGGTTAAGAACCATCTAGGTAGGAGACTCTTGGCTTCTTCGGCGTCCTTTATAGGAGTTCTCTTAGCTTAGACTACTTAACGGTCATTTTATTCCTTGCCTAACTACTTTAGCCCTTAGGCGTACTATTAAGCAGTCTTATAATAGGCGTTAAAGCTACATTATTTATCGGCTACCTTGACTTCTATTTAGACGCGTAGGCTATTATAAAGCTTATTGTAAAGCTCCTTTTTCCACTAGCCCTATAGCATCTTTAAGATATTTGCTAGTTAGACAAAGTCAGATTAGAAGTCGTTAAAGTCACCTAGGTATGGCATCTTTAGGCTTTTAAGTTCCTGTTAAGCTTTAATCCAACGGTCTAGATCCTTAAAGACATTTTCCAAGAACTTAAGTACTTCTGTATTGGTAGGGTTGTGTTTTATATCACGCTCTGCCTTTAAGTGGAGTAAGAGGTGGTTATAAGCTTTGCTACCTACGCATGTCTTAATATATGCCACCTTTGCATCTTCTTCCTAATCTGGGTCGTCTTAATAAAACTAGTCCGCGTTAGATTAAAGCTTGTTTTATACATGGCCACTCTAGGCCTAATAGGTAGGCTCTTTCCTATCTATAAGCGTAGGGGGGTCTAGAAACTTTACTATGCGTCCTAAACCCGCAATACTACTCGTCTAAGAGAGTGGTGTCCCTTCTTATATTATCCATAACAGTATGCTTCCTTGCTTGCTATCTTCCCAATTTAGGGCTTGTATAGTAACCTTACGGCCCATCCTTAATATCTTCTAATTGGCCTTGCGGAGCTTATCTGTCCTATTATCTAGGTGCTCCTTAAGCTCCGCTATATTTACCTAAGCCTCCTCTTTTACATTAAGAGCTTTATGCACGTGGTTGTTTGTAAGACGCTATAGCATAGCGATCTGCTATTTTATCGCCTTCCTTCGTATTTCCTAGAGCCTCAGCTCCTCTATAAGTTCAGTTGCAGGTATCTTAGATAGACTTTAGGTGGTTACGGCCGTATACTCTCTCTTAGTCTCCATCTTAAAGTATATAGGGTCTTCAGTGTCCAACAATTGTATCATAAGACGGTCCTATTTGCTCTTTATATCGTCCAAAAGCTCTATCTCGCCATAGTACGGTTAGAGCTCTAATGGCTTAAGTGTCAAATCTACGGGTTCCTCGCGGTCTGCTAGGGTTAGGTTAGTGGCTATCTCCAGCGCACTCAGTCTTAATGCGCTCTTTTTTGCCATAGTATCTCTTTTTGTCTAAATTTGTAATTAGGATAATCCTCCTAATCTAATTGCCGCAGTCTCTTCTTTCAGCTGCTTAATTGCTGTTGTAGTTGCCTGCACCGTTACAGGGCTTTTAGAAGGTAGGTTGGTTGGTAGTTGTGGTGGTAAACCAGCTCTCTATCCGGCTATGCGTTTAACCGTTAAACCTAGTATTATATCGCCTCTACAGGTTAGATAAGGTTAATTTTAGTCTAATATTACAGCTAGTAATCCTGTAGAAGCAATCTAATAGATTAAGCAGCAATAAGGGGCTATATTATAAATAGACTAAAATAAGGAGCTAGCAAAGGATACAGCAGGCGACCATGTACATCGTCGGCGTTGGAACAACCTTGATCCGTCTTGCTTATATTTTAGTGTGGCGACGTCGTGCAGTCAGCCGAACCGTCACAGCGCCTACGAGTCACCTGTAGTGCTCTACTACCTTACTTTTTGACCTCTTTGGGAACCACTGCTGCCGTAACAAGCCTACGGACGCGCTAGTATTGCGAACTTAGCTCTACTACTGTAGAGTCATCAGAGGGCGCCTGGTGCTCGCCCCTTTGCCTTTTATTACTATTTCCTTTGCAACCCGAAACTGGTCTAGTACATTTTGGCTAATAAGCCACTAGGTAACCGCCTTAAGACCTTTTTGTGTTAAGAGTAGTGTATTATAGTTCTCTGTGCCAGCTACTAAGAGTATTGCTTCTCGGTTGGTGCGTAAGGGGCATAATAGTATTACGTGTTTTGGTGTCTGTCTTGGCCAGCCATATTTACATCTTAGGCTACCTACTAGGACACCTACCTAGTAGAGCCAATCTTTTAATCCTATTATTCCTATTCTTAAGAGTGTTGCTATTATATTTTCTGCCTTTATTAGGCCTTCTTAGAGCCCTTAGGTATTTACCCCCTATAGCATTAACTATACTGTGGCCTAGGTTCCTCTTATTTAAGACAGCCTCTGTACCTTTAACTCCCATACGCCTCTCCAGTGTTGGTCCAACCAATGCTATATTACGGTAGATGGTTTCCTAGTACTCTTTCGTGCTTTACTTTAGCTCCTTTCTCTTTCTTACTATTGTCTTTACTGGTCTCTTGCGCATCTCCCTTTCTTCTCTATCTAGGCCTAGGCCCTAACACGGCACCATTCTTCTTCTGCTTTTTCTACTTATTTCTCTAATATGTCTTCCCTACTTTGGGGTTGTTGGTTGGCTCTCCTACGGGGCACCCTAGGGTCCCTCTATAGTTTGTTTAGGCGTGACTTAATATACTTTATAACACTAGAGTTGCTATTCCGCTTATATAAGAATTACGGCTATTTAACTTATTAGAGTTATATTTATAAACGTGGGTTTTATATAGCTTTTATAAATATAGATAGGGCGTAGGTAAAAGGTATTTTATAATATATATATATATTAAAGATATTACTAAAATATATTAGGGCTTGGCCTTTACCTAGTAGATATTAACCCCTTATAGACCTAGCAGGGCTATATAAAGTCTGCAATTATATATTACCAAATTTATATTCTTCGCGGTATTTATTAGGTTATTAAAGCCGGAAATATAGGCTAAGATAGTATTAAGCAGTATATGGCTTAATTATAGAGGCTATAAGCTGCAAGCAATACTACAAAATTTTAGATATAATTAAAAGTATAGAGATATTATATCCCTAATTTATTCATATTATATCTATATTCTAATATTTATAGTTATAGAAAAGTACAACAATAACTATAAAATTATAAACTGGTGTTAATATAAGCGATATATATATATTACATCTAGAATAAATCCGTATTATAGTAAAATAGATAATAATATATTCTCTATAATTGTAAAGAATATAAACGCCGTTAAATGTTTCTATTTTCAAGTAAATAATCTAGGGCGTTAGCTAAGCCTTCTCACCGCTACTTTAATATTTGTCTATCTTTTATATCCATTATATAGTATTATAATAATAAATTTAGTAGATAGAGAATTAATATTTTTAATTATAAAGCGTGGAAGGCGTATAATTAGTATAGAATTTTATATATATTACGAACTATATCTATTGCTAAAAGAGTAGCTCTTATAGATAAGCGTAAATGTATAGCTTTATTATAGCTCTAATGTGGATATATTGCTAATATAATCTACAATAGTTTAACAAGGCTTAAAAGAGCTAGAAAAATCAAGAAAATAAGCCCGTACTAGCAAAGGAAAAGCTAATACTATATCTATAAGTATTAAAGAGGATAAAGATTTTAATTTTAATAATATTATATTACAGTACCTAGACATTAGTCTGTGCACACACCCTAAAACCCCACCAAAATTGGCCAAAAGTCACCCTTTTTATCTTTAATTTTCTCCACTACTATATTATAATAAATTATAAAATTTAATTTATATATAAATAAATACTATCTTTAAAATGATTGAAAATTATTTTAAAATTAACTTAAGAAATTAAAAAGTTATTTAAGCTAGAAGTTAAAAGACTTTGATTTTTTCAGTCTCGCTAAGAAATTTCTTAGCAAGAGAGTAAATTTATTAAAAGTTTAACTT
>Ga0307507_10008057_pt1 | contig 14835 bp, 5 predicted proteins | sample 7_EM_MG_FD_207223 | JGI IMG/M metagenome (GOLD analysis project Ga0307507, IMG submission 207223) | Populus trichocarpa ectomycorrhiza microbial communities from riparian zone in the Pacific Northwest, United States - 7_EM | ecosystem: Host-associated > Plants > Roots > Unclassified | place... | reverse complement strand
TCCAAGAAGAAGGGTATAACTTAGAGAGGTCTAGATGTCCATAGTAAGGTAAATATTTGTCTTTGCAGATTAAAGTACTTTTTATATAATATCTTAACTCTTAGTAAAGTGTTTAAGAATCCAGGCTATAATTGTTAAGTAGTGTATAGGGATAATTAAGGGTGCTTCTTAATTTAATGCCTTTATAAAGGTATAAAACTCTAGCAATTCCACATATAAGAAGGGAAGCTATTGTACAATAATCAGATCTAGAAGTGCTTGCTTTATAGTATTTTAATATACCATACGCTTTAAAACCTCGCCTTTAAGATCTTAAACTTCTCCTTTTACTAGAAGCTTTTAATATAGTTCTAAAAAAGTTCTCTCCCCCTAATCTTTTACTATTATATGCTTTTAATTCTTTGCTAGACTCTATTTAATATTATATTTTCTAAAATGGCCTTATAATCCAACGGTTAAGGAATGGTGTCCTTTTGGGTCTTAAGGAGGATAGTATTTACAAAAGTAGCGTTTCTTTGTACGAGATTTTTCTTCCTTTATTGCTGTATAAGTATGTTTATAAATTAAGGAGACTTATCTTAAGGTTTGTGTTATATAAGTAGTTAGGATTAAACCGGTATTAGCTTTGGTCTTAACGCCACCTAAAAGAGCAGAAAGTATACCAACTTTAAAGGAATTATTATCATTAAAGTTTTTAGAGTAAATTTCACTAGTACTAGCCATATTTATAGCGTCATACAATAGGGGGTAAAGGTTTAGTTTGTAGTTAAAAATTTGCGGATATTTAGATATTATCCAGATATTATCCAATATCCAGGCTATCCTCGGATAGGACTATTATCCGCCTAACCGGATAGGATAATTTATCCTCTGTAAGCCTAAGCGTCTTTAGACCTGCGGAGGATAGGCCGGATAGCCCTCTCAGATAATAGACCTATCAGCTAATAGTATCCGGAGACTATCCGGATAGTCTCCGGATAGTCTTGGCAAAACCCCTAATATGTTTAGACTTGTAATACACCCCCCAATATTAAATAAATAATTTTTCTATTAGTATAGATTTATAGAGCTTGTAATGCGCTTTAAAATGGTACCACTTTTATTTAAATATCCTAAGGATAAGTAATATTATATAGATATAAAGCTTATAAGAGCTCTGCGGAATAAGGCTTAGGGGGCACGGAGCTCTACCAAAGCTCAGCAAAAGCTCTGCACGAAGCTCTGCACGAAGCTCTGCGGAGGCTCTGCACGAAGCTCTGCGGAGGCTCTGCACGAAGCTCTGCGTACGGAGGCTCTGCACCAAGCTCTACGCCAAGCTCTGCGTACGGAGGCTCTGCGCGAAGCTCTGCGGAGGCTCTGCATAAAGCTCTGCATGAAGCTCTACATGAAGCTCTACACGAAGCTCTGCACGAAGCTCTGCACGAAGCTCTGCATAAAGCTCAGCACGAATCTCTACACGAATCTCTGCACAAAGCTTTTATATAGAGCCTCCGTAGTAGAGCCGTTGGCGGAACCGTCGTACGCAGAGCCGTCGTGCAGAGCCTCCGTATACAGAGCTTCGTGCAGAGCTTCGTGCAGAGCCTCCGTACGCAGAGCCTCGTGCAGAGCTTCGTGCAGAGCTTCGTGCAGAGCTTCGTGCAGAGCTTCGTGCAGAGCTTCGTGCAGAGCTTCGTGCAGAGCTTCGTGCAGAGCTTCGTGCAGAGCTTCATGCAGAGCTCCGTGTAGAGCTTCGTGCAGAGCTTTATGCAGAGCCTCCGCAGAGCTTCGCGCAGTGTCACGGCACTGACCTCTCGCGTACTGTTTCCTACTGTTGGCTGGCCCACCACTAGCGCCTTGGCGCCTGGCCCTACTGCTTGTACACAATACCCCTTTTTGCCTCTTCTCCTCTTTATACCACAACGTAGTTATTTAGCTTACTTGCACAATGGCACTGTGACAGTTTGTGGTATCTCCTCTCACGCCCCGTCGCGATCTCCGCCTCCTAGTCCACAGTCTCCGTTTTCCCAGTATAATCGCGACCCAGCGTGACTAATAACACCATACCACAGCCTTAGACAATCTTAGTGTAGTCCTAGACAATTTTAGTATTACAGCCAGCCTTATAGACTTTAATTGCATTACCTAGATCCCTTAAAATGGGCGACTATAATATAGACAATACCCCATTAGTGAATACACGCAAAGCGCTTGCCTGCCTCTTTAATACCTCCTACCCTAATATTGCCTAGGTAATTAGAAGTGGTCTAGAGTACCCTAAGAATCTTAAGGTAGCAGGAACCTTTTAGCACCTCTCTATATATACACCCTTCTTAACTAGCATTAAGAGCGGTCTTTAGACCGTCTATAATAAAGGCCGAACTGCAAAGCTCCAATATAAAGAAGCTTAGTATAGAATTAACTCCCTTAAAACACTTAAACTATGGGTAAAACAATATAAATAATAAGCTTTAATATATACTAAGACTATATAAAACCTAAGCTTTTAGATTACTATATTTACCCAGACTATTGCTAATAAGAATACTACTACTAGCTACCCTCTTTTAACTAAACCCTGTAGAAGAAAGTATAAAGTAAAAAACCTAACCCTGTTTAATAGCAAGGGATCACCAACTAAAAAGTAAGAAAAATTTAAAATATAGGAAATAAAGATCTAAGGCGTCTTTTAGAGAGATATAAAGTGCTTTAAAACCCTAATAGATAAAGTCCTCTATATATTAGACATGCTGACTAATAAGGCTTATAACTGTCGGGAATAAGACAAGTGGTCGTCACGTGTCATTACGTGTCGCCGCGGCACTAGCGTGGCGAGGAGCCTTAAGCTCCTCGCCCTCCCCTAATCAACAAGAAGCATATTAACCAATATTACTGTAACCCTACTCGAGTAGTCATTATTGGTGAGTTACCCTGTGTGACCAATACTGATTAGTGGTTGAATACACAGTCAACTATAGAGCAGCTAGGTTTTTGAACAGAAGAGACAGTCTTATATAGGGGTGCTATATACGCTCATATAGAATGGATCCCGGCGATACTATGCTACCTTAGACTTGCGGAAAACTAGTAATAGAAGTGTTACTAAGTACTAGGAGATACCAAGTTGCGTCCATTACGCAGAACAACCACGTTTACGAAGATTTGGTTAAGTACTTTAGGTTAGAAGTGTTACTAAACCTAAGGTCCTAAGTTAATATCCGAAACGCGTCAACTACATCTCAAATTGCCTACCTTTTGACAGCAAACCTACAAGATCCTATAAAACCGAAAATCCTACCTACCTTTAACGTACGACACCCCGTCAATTCTATACCTACTATGGCGTTAACCTACCCAAAGAAGTATGAGGAAGATATTAACCCAAAGATATAGAACAAAGCTATAATTGACCTTGCAAACGCTAATAAACAAGACTTAAATGGATTTTTATTATACTGTATGGCACATTATAAGGACAGTGAATACAACGATACCGCGCTATGGGAATGTATAAAGGAGGACTTTATTAGATAGATAAAGGAAATATAGGCCCCCATAAACAAGGATATTATATGGGACTTCCGTAACTTCCTTTAGGAGAATAGAGTATTTGTCCCTAAGGACGGGGGTACTATTAGAGACAATATTCAGGAGCAGGTTATTAATATAAAAGAAGAGCACGAATGGACCCTATAAGAAATTGAGTACTAACTACGCACTATAAGGAAGCTTAACTTATAATAGAACCTAGGTAATATACCTCTAAAGACAAATCTACCTCCACCTTTAACCCCTCTATATCCAATTTAACCTATAACTTTAACGTCAAATACTATACCCCAACAAGAGCAGGTATAGGATCCCATTACTTCATGATTTAATAGCCTTTGGACTCCACCGACTAGACCTATATCCCTATTATAGCCTATAATGCAAACCCCACCTCCGTCTCAATTTTAAATTGGAGGTAGTTTAAAATTACTTACAGAGCTTGTGAAGCTCTATTCGGATTAGGAGAAGAAGTTTAGCGGGGAATTATATGATATTCTTAATTTAAAACTATGTATCTTCTACAACTATTGCTAGAAGGTAGGAATAGAGTCTAATTAATACCACAATGCCTATTCCGTTATGCTTAAGGGTCGAGCTAGTACCTTCTATTATAATCGTTTAGTAGGAAAAGGATATGATTTCAACCGTATAATATATAAGTTAAGATGCCATTTCAAAACAGAAGAGAACAAGCAGCAGTATATATTAGAATAGAGAGAGACTACCTTCCTAAGGATTATTGCTACAAACCTAGGTATCCCTTGGCTTGATTATCTTTAAAAGCTCTTTAATTAATTTTAGACGATTTAGCGTGGTTTATCCGAATTATATTAAGAGGATTTCAGCCTACGCGATTAAGTCATTAGCGTATACTAAGGCGTTAAAGAATGTAATCTTGCTCTCTTTAATCCTGTAAATACTTATAAAGGAGTGTGTGCTCAACTAAGATCTTCTATTGGCACTGCTCTACGCTCTTAAGAAGTATAGCAATTTAACGCCTAACTTTAGTCTACTTTAATCAACCCAAATAACCTAGCTGACCAATATAATCACAACTGGACTAATTGAATATATGGTGGCCGTAGTAGGCAATACAGCAGAGGGTACAATTAACGACTATAAAGTAAAGGTGAAGGTCCTTATAGAGGTTCATTTTAAAGTAATTGCCAGAAGAAGTGCTATGTTTATAAGAAACCAAATTGCTGGTTAACTAGGCATTCTTTTAATAAGCGAAAGGAGGCATATAACAAGTTTCGCTAGAGTATAAGAAACGTTAGAAATTATAAGGTTACTGCGGCCTACTTTTAAAGCTTCCTAGTTTAATATAAAGGCGTAGAAGATCTTAAGGGTAAGGTTAATAAGGCCGAATAGCTCCTTATAGATATAGAATTTAAGGACTACTCACCCGACCAATACTTCACTAAGTATAGTAAGGTAGATGGTACACAAACTATTACTATTCTTAATGACCAATCTACGCTCCACTCTATCACAAAGTCAGATATCTTTAACAAGCCATGGGAGAGTTCTATATTCTCCTTTAATAACAGATACTCAGCAAACGTCTTCTATAGTATTATGCCAGACACTAGAGCCGTAGGAGTATCTATAGTAGGAGAACCTTAAGTTCGAGCCCTTTAGCAGCTTAATAGCTCTGTTTAGATTAACCATTTAACGGCAGGCCAATACACGATTTGTTTTAGCAAGGGTACTATAATCTCTTTTAGCACAATTAGAGTCTAAACCCCCTTAGGGTGCATTACTTTCTATATTGTTCCCACAAATACCCCATTTCTATTTTGTATTAGAGATATGGATAAATTAGGCGTCAAGCTTAATAACCTTAAGAATGTACTTATTTAGGGAGATAATCGGGTGCCTATTATGCGCAAGTAGGGTTACCCCTAGTTGCTCCTTTATTAACTAGAAAAGAGTGTTGCTTAGAGCCATTTAACTAAGTTAGAGTTACATTAACTATACCGTCGTTTTGGCCACCTATCTATTTACCAATTACTTAGGGTTCTTTAGCGAGCAGGCTATAAAGTTAAGGTTAAGGTAATTAAGCATTTTATAAAGTACTGCTATTACTGCCAAATAAACCAGAAGTCCCCTGGCCGATTTAAGTTTACCCTTAAAGATAACTACAACTTTAACTTCTGTATTATTGTTGACGTTATATATCTTAGCGGCAAGCCAGTACTCTAAGTTATTAACTTCTTAACCTCCTTCCAAGCCGCACGCTTCTTAAAGAATATATTAGCTAGAAACGCATAGGATACCCTTTAATTATACTAGATTAATATCTACCTAGGACCCCCTAATTAAATCGTCCATAATATAGGAAAGAACTTTTTATCTATAGAGTTTTGATAACAGATAAAGGCAATGGCAATTAAGGTTAAGGAAGTCCCTATTAAGATATATAATAGTGTTAGAAAAGTAGAACAATATTACACGCTATTATGCCGCGTATATAAGATTATCTCTTTAGAACTAGAGGACGCTAGCGAAGAACTTACCTTATAAATAGCTATTAAAGCTGTTAACGATTCTGCTAGCCCAGATAGACTTGTACCTATACTGCTAGTCTTTGGCGCCTACCCTTAAATAACTAACGATTCTCTACTATCTCCCTCCATTGTGCAATGAGCTAAGGCTATTCGCAAGGCAATGAAGGAGGTCCGATGTCTCTATGCTACACATCAGGTCAATGACGTACTAGGAATGAGAAATGGCCTAAATACCTTAACTACACTTAATCTGCCACTCCAGTCTAAGGTACGCGTATGGCGTAAAAAGGGAGGGTGGTTAGGCCTATATTAACTTATTGCAATTAATGGCCAAACTTATACTATTTAAATGCCTTATAGACCCACTTAATTCCGTTTAACTGTTATTAAGCCTTACTATAAAGATAATAGTTCTGAACCTTTATAGGATGCTATAGAAGATGCCCTAGAGGAGAGCCACAATTAATAAGCTCTAGAAGGCGACCACGATTCTGGTATAGTTATAGTAAATATACCGCAACTATGACGCGGTAGAGGTTGCCTAAAAGGATTACAAAATTACTAACATCTTGTTAATTTTGAAGAGCAATTTATTGCCGCCATTAAGAATAGAGTCAAGCTATTAATGGCCTTTATAATAGCTAAGGAGAAGGCTGATTTTAAACTCGCAAAACAGCTCTAAAAGGAAGGTTGTATTATAACCCCAAAAGCTCCTTTCTAAGCATCTAATAAGTAGGAGATCGATGGCCTTATTACAAGAAGAGTCTTTAAATTTAAAAAGTATGACCCTACTAAGTTTGACAAAGTTCGCATCTTTAAGTTAAGAATGGTTAATAAGATTAAAGGCAAAGCTACTAACGCCCTATTTAAGAAATTAAGGCTTGTTATCCAAGGTTACAACAATAATAATAAGGAGGTAATCCTTATATAATCTCCCACGATTTAACGAGCTAGTTAGTGAGTTATTATTACGCTAGCTCCCTCCTTAATAAAGAATAGAATGGCGGTCTATTTATAAGATATTACTTAGGCCTATACCTAATTAGAGACGCACCTTTAGCGCTTAATATTGGTATACCTTCTAGAGCAAATTCGCCACTAATATCCCGAAGATACTATTATGGTTATGCTTAAGCCATTATATGGAATTGCAGAGGCAGGAACTTATTAGTGGGCTACCTATAGTAAGTACTATAAAGAGAAGCTTTTAATAACTACTTCTATATTTAATCTATGCTTTCTTATTATAACCACGGGAACTCTATTTGGAATTATCAGCATATAAACTGACGATATAATTATCTTAGGAGACGACCAATTCTTGGCCCTTAAAGAGGATAAGCTAGTAAAGGCAAATCTTATAGTAAAGCTAAAGGAAAAGCTTAATTTAATAACACTATTACTTTTTAATAGATATATCCTCTCCCTAAACAAGGATTCTATTATGTTGCACCAGAAGGGTTAAGGCAAGAAGATTAATGTTATTAACATTAATTCCCTAAAGCAAGGATACGTAGAGCAACGCGCTTGTAGAGCTTATATTACTTCTATCTGTTAACCTAAGGCTTTATTTAATCTCTCTGTTGCCGCCTAATACCAGGAACTAACCAAGGATGACGTTCTTGCCCTAAATAAACGTCTTTTCTAGCAAATAAACTATCTTGATTGGGGACTACTCTACATGCTTATTAATCTTCCCACTACTAAGCTCTTTGTATTTGTTAATGGATTATTTGTAAATAATAAAGACTTTAGCTCCTAGTTGGGATATAAGATTATTATCGCGAACAAATCTACTAGAGAAAACAACTTTATAATCTATAGCAATCTTATCCATTGGAGCTTAACTAAGAGTAAGTATATTACTCAAAGCGTTCTAGCGTTAGAGATATATGGAATGGTTAGCAAAGTTAATATAGTAATTACAATTGGAACTACCCTAAAGATAATTATAGATTAACTTAAACTTCCCGTTATCCCTATAATTATGTATACCGACTTATACTCCCTCTATAAGTGCTTAGTTAAGCTTGGTACTACAAAGGAGAAGCGCCTTATAATTAATATTATGGCACTTTGTTAATCCTATAAACGGCAAAAACTCTTTAAGATTTAATAGATTAATGGCCAAGATAACCTAGTAGATGCAATAATAAAGGCAAACCTAAACAAGGCTCTAGAGACGTTTGTTAACATAAACACTCTATATATACAAGTTAAAGGTTGGGTTAAAAGGGAGTAGGATTCCACTATAACTATCTAATAAATTCCACCATAACTGTCCACTGAGTTCCACTGTAACTGTTTACTAAGTTCTACTGTAATCTGCGGACCCTTACTTCAGCTAGCTAATTAGGATTTTCCATCCCTGGGATGGAAAATTACTATTGGCTCGCTTACGACTAGCGCCTTGGTAACACCTTTATATTCACGTTAACCCCTAACGGCCTTCCTCTTCTCTTCTCCCTCTTCTTCTTCTTCTCTTCAGCTTAGTGTCTTTATATAATTTCGTTACTTATATATAGATGGCAATCATAAAAGAAGAGTTGCTAGTGTTGGGAATGAGACGAGTGGTTGTTATGTGTTGTTACGTGTCGCCGCGGCACTAGCGTAGCGAGGAGCCTTAAGCTCCTCGCCCTCCCCTAATTAACAAGAAGTATATTAACCAACATCACTGTAACCCTACTCGAGTAGTCGTTATTAGTGAGTCACCCTGTGTGACCAACAATAACCATATTAAGTATGGCCTTAATATGCTATATATATACCCAAATAACTTAAGTAAATGGACCTTCTCCAACTAAGAGTCTATATTTGTATATATAAGGAAGTACTATAAGACTATAGATATAACCTAAGCAGCTAAAAATAAGTTGGATACCCTATACTAGGGCAAGTATAACTACTAGTCCTAGAAAGCAGAGCTTAACAAATTAATAATTAAAGTAAATAAGACTAAGAAATATAAAGTAGATTTACTTAAGAAGAATATCTCCCCTAAGATAAAGGACCTAGCCCTTACCCTTAGCCGTAAAATTAGTAATACTGACTATACATCGGGAAAATATTCGCAGGCTGAGATTTAAGTAGAGTGTGTTAAGCGAGTTTCGCGTAATTGACATGCCATTAACCAACTTGACACATTCAAAAGTTAAATAACACGCAGTTGACTAACTTGACAACTTTTAAAGTCAACTGCACATTCCTTGACATGCAATTGACGTAATGTAATATATTATTTTAAAGTTGTATGCCAATTGCGTAAATTAATTTTTATTATTTTCTTAGCCTATAGTATGCTAGCTTATAATACATTTAACTATTATAAAATAATTTTATATAATCTTATACAATCTTATATAGTCTTATATAGTCTTATATAGTCTTATTACTATATTATATATTATAGTCTTATACAATTTTATATAGTCTTATATAGTCTTATATAGTCTTATTACTGTATTATATATTATAGGTTCTATACTAGCTTAGCTGCTTTTGCTGCGTCCTAACTTCTATATAATAATGTAATGCGAGTTCCTTTTTTAAGAAAGTTGTCTAAGTATAGAGTATTGTATTGGTCCCAATTAATATAATTATTAATATAGTATAAATTTGGACAAGAAGTAGTAGCTGGAATAATATGCGCGCTTTATAAAATAGATGGCATTAAATAAAAGCGACCACCTCTAAGTACTTGCCTAGTATTTATACTTAAGCGCGGCCACCTTTTCACCTTAACTATGCCGTATGTTGGATGCGGCAGTCTATAATTTAATGGCTAAAGCAGCTCTACCATAGCTCTAGTATACTATATGTATATACCGTACTTATCTAACCTTTTAATATCTAGAATAGTAATAATTAGCTAAAGCTAGCCTATAAGTCTTCTACCTAATGGCGTGCGGCCCTTTCTAATACGGTCGCCGTTATCTATATACTCTTAGACCCATATATAATTATGCCTCCACTGGTTAGAACATTGCTAATTTAGTATGCAACGTACTACCTCACTAATTTAGCCCTTAAGGTTGGTTATATTTTTTCTATCTTATTTCCAACAGCGGATAGATAGATATATTTTAATAAGCAGGCGCTTAACCTATAAAGGGTCCTTCTCTTTCTGGTCTATATTGGAGTTCTAGGCACGTTTGCCTTGTAGTTTTTGCCTATACTCTTAGATAAATACCGCAATGCCGTCTAGAAACCCTAGGATTTCGCAGCAGTTTGCTATATAAGATATATAAAGCCACGTCTTTAACCTAAGACGCCTCTGGATAAGATCTGTTGCCCCATTTATGTCCTCTAAAGGCCACTGAAGCTTTGCAACTGCTAAAGGCTGTGTTAGTTAAGTAATCTATACCTTTAGACGCTGGGAAGACTGTAGTATAGAATTACTATTTATAAAAGCTATTTTGTCTTCTATTACTAGTACTGCTACCTATCTTGAATTGTAAGAGCAGATTTAGGATAGCAAATCCTGTTTATTTATTAAGTTATAAAACGCCTTAATAATATAACGGTGTCCAGCTTTGCTATTTGCGCTAGTGTAGTACCTATCTGCGCATCCGTATAGGCGGATATTTTCCTTAAAATGTATAAGGGTATGGAATTTTAGTATATTAAAATGGCCCGTATTAGAATCCTTTGCCTTTAGATAGAAACTTTAAAACTGTGACGGTGCTAGGGCAACGCCACCTGCCATACTCAGTGGACCCTGACTCCTGCCAACTAATTAGGATTTTCCATCCCCGGGATAGAAAATCGCCATTGGCTCGCTTACTACTAGCGCCTTAGCAACCCCTTTATATCTTGCCAGTCTCTAACAGACTTCTTCTTCTCCTTAGCTTAGTATTCTTATATAGTAGCAATCTACAAGCTTTAGTTTAGAAGCATTTATATAAGCCTATTATATTATACTAAGCTCTCCCTATATTGCCTGGGAAGGCCTTAATAATATCCCACCCTAAAAAGACCTTCGTCTGCAACGACGCGTCAATGCGTTATACTTAGACATTAAAAAACCCACACTACTACGCCTAAGAAGGCCCTAACAATATCCCACTTTATAGGCCAGACTGTACTTAACCTACACCTATAAAAGAACCCCAGAATTAAAACCAAATTATACAATTCTGACAAACCTTAGGAAGCCAATAATGGCACCTAAAGTAAGCTTATCTAAAAAACCTGCCTCTACCTAAGAGGAATATAAGGTCCAGTTAGGATTAGAAATAGAAGACAATAATAACATTATAGGTGTACATGAGCAGATTTATGCCCTTACAGCTAATTAGAAGGTTAATTGTCTTTAAGCCCAAAGCATATAAGAGACTCTAAAGGAGATCCTAGAAAGCCTTGCTACCTTATAAAATAGCCCAGCCTCCCCTTTATAAAGCCTTAGTTAACCTATTCACTCTACTAAATACGATACACTAGAGAGTACGGATACAATAATAAAGTAATTAAAGTCTATTAAGCTCCCTAACCCCCCACTATTATTAAACGGCGTAGACCCAACCTTTAAGAACTAGAGAATTTAGGTACAAGGAAAGCTTCGTATTAACTATAACTATTTCCCCTCTAAAGAAGCTAAAATGCTCTACCTCTTTAGTTAAACTATTAGGGACGCCTAGCGACACCTTTAGGCCAAGTTTGAGAACAAGTCACCTGTTTAGTTTACATCTGTTAATAAGATAATATAGTACTTAGCTACTATCTATGTCAATCCAAATAAAGTACGGGATGCCTATTACAACTATAATCGCCTAATAATAAAATTAAACTAATCCTTTACCAAGTTCTAGACTTAATTCTTACACCTAGCAGGCGAAGGCCAGGTCCCCCCTAAGAACTATTATTTAGACCTATATAATAAGCTAACGGTCTAACTATAAGAGAAGATCGCGGTAGCCTTAAATAACCTACTAACCTACCAAAAACTCGCAGCCTAATGTTTGTCACTGGATTTAGAATTAAAACGAATTAATGCTCGTTCTGATCGACTAAAGAGGTCCTGTAGTAACCGCAACCTATCTGCTATACTAACGGGAGCTAGCGTTGGAAGACAAACCACAACTGCCCTTATACTAAAAGTGGTTATAACTGCCTACTAGCAAACCTCGCCTGACCCGCTACGTACTATACCTTTAATTAATGCTTATTACAACACCCTAATTGACCCTGCCATGGTTACATGCTTTAATTATAGAAAGGATAGTTACTTTACTACGTCCTGCCTAGAGCTAAAGAATATAGGTAATATTAAGGAGATAGAGGAAGAAGAAACGCCTAATAAGTTAGAAAAAAAAGAACCCTAGGAAAAGACTCCCCTCTAGGGTATCCTATTAATCTTAAAGAGATTAATCTAAGTTAGCTAATAGGTGGAAAATACTTTACGGTTCCATGTATAGTATCTTAAAATGGATATAGAGTTAATATAACTGCCCTTATTAATACTAGAGCAAATAGCTTTGCCTTTATAAACACTGCTTATATAAATAACGTTGCTAAGTTCTTAAATATAAATGCTACCTAACTAGAGAAGCCTGTTTAAGTAAAAGGCTATAACAGCTAAGCTGGTAAGCTGGTTACCTATGTCTTAAAGCTACATATTGCTATTGATAGACAACGCCAGTTTAGTATCCCCTTTTGTATCCTAGACCTAGGGTCCTATAACATAATCCTTAGCCGAAAATGGATGTCCTACTTTAATATTTAGCTAAATATTTAATAAAGACAGTTTATCTGGCTAGAGAGTAGACTAAAGTTACCCTCCTTTATTAGAGAGATCCGTATCAACCGTAAGATATTAGCTATAAAGGCCGATCCTATCCACTAGTAGGATATTAGGGACCATAACCTAGCTTTCGCTTAAGAAGATGCCTATTATAAGGCCGGTAAGAAATCTATACCAACAAGGATACTCCCCTAAAGGACTGCAGTTAAGGAGGACTCTACTTACGGAAGTAGAATGGATAGTGACGTAGACAACTTCTAAATTGCAAAAATCCGGCTAATGGGGAAGAGGACATACTAATAGGACTTAGAGGATAACCTTTGGAAGATATAATAAGAGCTAAAAGGAGTAAAGATAACACTAATACACCAAAAGCCCCTAAGGCCGCGGACACCCCTACTACCATATAACCCCCCTATAGTAGATATTGTAGCAATTAGTGCTATAGGTTTCTACTTTAATATATATTAAAAGGACAATAAGGTCTTTATAACTAGCTTATACAAAATTAACCAGATTATTAATAAGAAGGAAGAAGGGCCAGTAGAGGAAACTAACAAGGAGTTAGTTAAGCGCCTTTTCCCTATATACCTCTTAGACTACAGAGACGCGTTCTTAAAAGCAGCCTTAGATATACTACCCCCCCACTAAACCTATAATTATAAGATTTAACTAGAGGCCAATAACTCTCTAGGCTATAGCCCCCTTTACTAGCAAACTATGGAGGAACTAAAAGCAACTAAGTAGTACTTAATTAATAACCTCTATAAGGGGTTTATTGAGCTAAGTTAGGCCCCTTTTACTTCCCCTATTCTCTTTGTAAAGAAACCTAATAAAGGCCTCCGCTTCTATATTAACTATTAAAAACTAAACGCTATTACTTAGAAAGATCGTTACCCTCTTCCCCTAATTAATAAGACCCTTGTATATCTAAGCTAAGCTAAAATCTTTACTAAGCTTAATATCCGCTAAGCTTTTTACTAAATTAGGATGGACCCTATATTAGAGGATCTAATAACGTTCTATACCCGCTATAGTTTTTACAAATGCAAAGTTCTTCCTTTTAGACTAATAAATGGGCTAGCCACGTACCAATGGTATATAAATAATGTTCTTTTTAACTACCTTAACGAATTCTATACGGTATACCTAGACGACATTCTTATATACTCAGACAATAAACTTAAGCACCAAGTTCACGTTAAAAAGGTCCTAGAGCGGCTATAAAATATAGGCCTACAAGTTAACATTAAGAAATGCGAATTTGGAGTAAAACGAACAAAGTACCTTAGGTTCATCGTTAGTACAGAAGGAATTAAAGTTAACCCTAAGAAGGTTAAGGCGATATATAACTGGAAACCCCCTTACACTATAAAAGGTATCTAGTCCTTTCTAGGCTTCTGTAACTTCTACTATTGGTTTATCTATGACTATGGGGTTATGGCTAAGCCTCTTATACAACTAACGAAGAATAATATACCTTTTGTTTTTAATAATAATTATACAGAAGCTTTTAAGGAATTAAAAGACTGACTTACCTCCTCCCTAATTCTCTATTACTATAACCCAGACCTTAAATCAATACTGGAAACGGACGCCTCCAATAGAGTAGTAGTGGGAGTTCTCTTACAGTTATACCTAGATGGTAAGTGGTACCCTATGGCGTTTTTCTTAAAGATAATGGCCCTAGCTAAGTGTAACTACGAGGTACATAATAAGAAAATGCTGGCTATTATATAATTATTGTCCTAGTGGCGCGCAGAGCTTGGAAGTATAGACTCTTAGATTAAAATCTATACTAATTATAAAGCCCTTAAGTATTTTATAAAAATAAAGCAGCTTACTAGTTGACAGGCTAGGTGGGCTAAAATACTCTCCCAATTCTTCTTTATAATTATATACCGCCCTAGTAGGCAAAATTCTAAAGCTAATACATCGGCAAAATATGGTACCCTTTCAATGGCCTTAATGGTTGGTGGTTGACGCAATTGGCGCGCAGTTGAGGTCATTTGGCAACTCGACCGACTAGCCTATGTCGTGTTTTTTTGACACGCAGCC
>Ga0307507_10008055_pt1 | contig 14835 bp, 8 predicted proteins | sample 7_EM_MG_FD_207223 | JGI IMG/M metagenome (GOLD analysis project Ga0307507, IMG submission 207223) | Populus trichocarpa ectomycorrhiza microbial communities from riparian zone in the Pacific Northwest, United States - 7_EM | ecosystem: Host-associated > Plants > Roots > Unclassified | place... | reverse complement strand
TATAATAGCCAAATATCCTATTAATAATTAATATAGTAGTAGAGGTAGTGTTCTAATAACGTATTTAGACACTCTATTTGCCTATCTGTTTACAGGTAAAAGGCAGTACTTATCTTTTACTGTATTTTTAATAAAAGATAAAATAAAGACTAAAATGCACTGTTAAATATGGTACCTCTATTAGATATAATTCCCCTTAGTATACTAAATAAGAGCTACTGCTCTAAAAACAGGTCTGCCAGTTCCACTACCGTGATTATTATTATAATAGTAAAATACCCTAAAAACTTTGTATATCTGTTAATAATTACTAGAATAGTGTTAGTAACCTCTCCTATTCTTGTTTTGGTAGGGGGTAAGCCTATTATAAAATCTATTATTAATTTTAATATAGGTCCTTGCGGAATAGGAAGCACTAATAACCTACTATAGGGGCGATGCCTAGATATCTATACCCTTTGGCACGTATTATATCTTAATATATAGTCCTTAACTTCTTTAGATATTCCATCCTAAAAGTATTTCCTTTAAACGGCCTTAAGGGTTCTGTTAGCACTATAGTAACCCCTAAAAGGGTTATTATAGAAAACCTTTAAATTTTTATCTTAAACTGCTTAGTCCTTTGGGATATATATAGCACCCTTAAAGTATAACAGACCCTTTTAGTCTTACTACTACAGCTTTTTAGTAACTCCGGCTAAGTTAGTCTTTACTATATCTTTTTACCTCTCCCTAGCAATAAAGGCATCCCTCTATTATACTTAAAGAAAAAGATCTAGAAAGGTTTTATATAGATTGCTTATTTCTATTTCGCCCGCCGCTATTATAGACCCTAGGCATAGTACAAGACGTTTTAAACTATTAGTGCTAGTAGATTCTCCTACTATTATACAGTATGCCATACTATAAATAGGCATCTTGCCCATTCCCTCTAGATCCAGAAACTCGTAGCTAATACGCTGTTAAGTTAAAGGTACTGTAATACCTCTAGCATATCCCGCAAAATTCTCGCTAATTCTAAGGTACGCTAACTTTATAATATTTGCTTAGTCTATAACCTAGTCTATAACCATATCTTACAGCTCTATTATTATAGTGCTTCGCAGCTATATTACTAGGACCTCTACCCTACTATAGAATTCTATAGTTCTAGGGAAAGATTCTCCTTTCTTTCTAAGTAAATTTTATAATATAGGAATTATTTCCCCTATACTATCCTAGATTCTCCTAGTCTTATAATCTAGACGTCTTAATAACCTATTAGCGGGATTTATCTTTCCTAGGCGGTATATAATTTTAAAGTTATACTATAATAGTGCCTCTGCCCATCTAGCTTATTAACCGCTTAACACCTTTATAGTTATAAAGTATTTTAGGTTGTTATAGTCTATAAGGACTTTAATAGGATAATTGCTTTCTATATAATAATATCGCCAGTACTTTATTACTGTGACTATCGCAAGTAGCTCCTAGTTATGTGTTATATAACACTACTCTATAAAGGTTATTTTCTTTAACTAAAACGCTATAGGATGCCATTCTCCATCTTTTAATTAAGATATAATTGCCCCTAGGGCGAAGCTAGATGCATCTATTTTAAGGTATATATATAGCTCCTAGCAGAAGTATATTAGGATAGGCGCTAACGTAAATAAATCCTTTAACTAGTCTATAGCCTACTTAGCAGCTTTTCTAAATATAAAGGGTCCTAACTTTTTACTATCCTTAGATCCCTTTAGCAGATTAGTAATTAGGAGTATTACTTATAAGTAATAAACAATAAACCTTTAGTAGAAGTTTGCCGTACCTATAAAAACCTATACTTCCCTAAACATTATAGGGTATAGCTATTCCCTAATAGTGTCTACCTAGCTTTTCTCTATTAATACTCCGTTGACGCTAATAATAAAGCCTAAAAAATTAATGCTAGTAATATAGAATAAGCATTTTTTTAGGTTTATATAGAGCTTATATTCCCGCAGTCTTTCTAGTACTATTTATATATAGTACGTATATGCTTTATAGTTATTAAAGTAGACTATAATATTATTAAGGTAGACTATATATATTATATCTAACAGGCCTAATAATGCCTTATTAATATAGGCCTAAAATATCACTGGTGCGTTAGTAAGCCCAAATAGTATTACTAGGTACTTAAAGTGGCCGTACTATGTTTAGAACGCCGTTTTCTATTTATTACCGGCCTTAATCCGGATTTAATAGTATACATTTTTTAGATCCAATTTCGTAAATATTTTTACGCCCAACAGCCTGTTAATAAGCTCCCCTATTAAGGGTAGTAGATAGCAATTCTTTATAGTAATCTTATTTAGCGCCTAATAGTTAATATAAAGGCAAAGGGTCTTGTCCTTCTTAGGTATAAATATAATTAGTGCCCTTACCCGGCTTATAAAAGGCCAAATCCATCCTCTCTAAAGATTGTCTACTATATACTAATGCAATACTGCCAGCTTATTTTTTAATAGGTTGTATAGTGGTCTAAAAGGAGGTTCCTTATCTTCTATATCTATCTTATACTCTACTAATATAGGGTTAGGCAAGGTGTACGCAGCTTCCTTATTAGCAATATCCTTTAGGTCTGTATATTCCTATAGAATCTTTAGTTCCTTAACTATGCATAGCCGGATATCCGAAAATAAATACCCTATATCCCCATTCTTAATATTAAGGGTGGCATATATAGTATACGCCCATCCTTCTTCTTATATATAGTTTAAAAAAGTCTTTTAATCTCCAACTATAATACGCGGTTAAGACTTCTGGTGTTAATATAAGGCTAAAGGCCAATTAATATCTGGATTAACTTAGTAAAGCTATAGGTATCCTAAAATAAGGTTATACCTCTTAATTTCTGCGGTGTAGAAGCGTATCTCCTATATATCCTATAGACCATCGCGGTCCTGGCTGGCTATAGAAAAAGTTTATTCCCTATAGTATGGAATTCAGTGGCCTTTAATGCTTTAAACAGTGCGTACCTACGAGCCACTAAGGTCCAAATCCAATTCTTTTACTAGTAATTAAGAAATGAACCCTATAGTCGCGCCGCTATTAATAAGGCAGTCTTATATTACCTATTTATCATTAACTTAAATGGAGATGGGAATAACCATATAGCAGCTTACTCCCTCCTTCTCTTGCTAGCCTAGTATAAAGGAGTAAAGATTTACTAGGCTCTCTCTTTTCCCAATTAAGCATCCTCTTACTTCTTCTGCCGGTAGAAGCGCTATATATAGCCTTTCTTGCCGTAGTAATAACAGCTATATAACTCTTAGTTCTATAGTTTCTGCCTATTATTATTCTGGGGTTAACTAGCGTTACTCTAAGGTTGTAAAGCCTACTTACGTTATCCTTCTATAGAGTGGTTAGGTTAGAATCTTCCCCTATTATTAAAGCGAGGTTTAGTTCTATACTCTTTATTATTAGCGTCTCATTCCTTTCGCTTGCCCAGATGGTCTCTTTTAGCATTCTTAATCTAGGTGGCTTTAGAGATAAGCTTTTCTTAAAAGGTAGGAATTTTACCCTTCTCCTATATAGCCTATTAAATCTTAGGTTATAACTTAGCAAGTAGCTAATAAAGTTATATAGTGTTATCCTATAGGTCTAAGTAGGGTATATTGTCTTTTAGCTCTTCTAAGTAGTTTATAAACTAGACTACACTCTAGCCTTCTTACTATTTTGCATTGTGGTATTACTAGTTATAATCCATCCCTTAATTAGTAGGGTCTTAGACCTAATTAACCAACTAGGACTTAAGTTTGCTAAATTTAAGGGGTGTAGTAAGTTTCTTTTTATAGCGTGTCTATAAACTCTTAATGGTGCTACGTAGGAAGGTAGAAGTAATTAGTATCTAATTATACTTATTAGAGTAACGTTTTAGGTCTAGCTAAAACTTGGTTTCGCATTAACGGATAAAACAATTGCAGTTCTAGAGACTATCACTATCATACTTATTAGGTTTCTTTATACGGAATTTAAGTTTTTCTAACGTTATAGCATAGTATAGCATTACCCCTTTAAGTCTATTTCGTATCTAGGGTATCTATACTTCTCCCAATTATCCTTATAATTGTCCTTAGTAGTCTTAATATATTTATCTTAATTATATCTCTAACTCCTTTATCTTTTATAAGGTCTTATATAGCAACCACTCTAATAACTTCCTAGCGGTAATTGTTTCTAAAGGTCTTAGAAAGTTAGACGGACTAGCTATGGCTTCTTAATCTACTCCTTTATAAGTAAAGGGGATGCGCTCCTCCGGGGAGACTTTGCCAGCCTTTTATAGTAAGGGCGTCGTTTTAGGGGATAAGGAGGTATAGCCCGTTATTATTAATTAATAGCTATACGTTCCTTCTGTAAAGGATTGGGAGCGATTAGAATTGTGAGAGGCTAGTTTAACCGGAATATATAATTATCTAATTAATAGTATAGAATAAGAGTTATAAATAAGTAGAAGGTAAGTTAAAGGTAGAACGAGCTTTATGTATTAAAGGACAAATACTTTCTAACTTTTTCTATTTAGAGACTAATTACTAGTTCTTCTCTAGAGGAGAACTAGCTCCCTATATAATCCTTTTAAAACACTAGTAAAACCCTTTACCCCTTGTCTATCTGACTATGTCTCCTCTAGGACATTAGTGGGACATTAGTAAAACCTTTATCTGTTTTATCTAATATGTACCTTTTAGGAGCGCCCGTTACAATAGTATAGGTTATTAGCGTTATATAAATATCAGCCCTATTAACAAGTTCTTCTTATATTTCCTTATCCTCTAGTAAAGGAATAAGCAGGTCCCCTACTTTCTTTTTTCTATTACCTCTATGCCTATTCTTGCTTTTTAAGTACTTAGAGACCAGTCTATAAAAAGACCAGCCCCATTAACGTAGAAGGTCCTTAATAATGCTAACCTTCTCTTCCTTTGATGTCTTTATCTGACTAGCAGATAGAATATCCGCTAGAATATCCGCTGGCTGTAGAGAGGGCTGGTGGCGTGGGCGTAAGCGTTTAGCGTTGGTGTTTACTGCGCGACTCAGCGGTGCAGAGGTAGAATTTGGGTATTTATGGCGACGAATTCCTCTTAACGTCGCGCGTGTATAAGAAGCTGAAGATCTTATAACTTATAGAATAGGCTTTTCTATATAATTTAGTGTAATTTTTATGTTAATAGGTATTGTGGGAGTGTCACGGAGTGAGTATAAGCGACGATAATATATAGCAAAGTAGATATTATTAAGCTATGTACATAAACTATATAATAAAGTTAAGACGTTGCGTAAGGAGAGAGGGTAAGGAAACGGGAAGAAAGGGTATATATCATTAGTTTGGTTACTTGGTCAACATATACACGGAGTAGAATAGGATTTAAGTAGCAGTCCTAGCAGAACTTGGCAGGATTTAGTAGACTTGGCAGAATATGGCAGAATGCGGCAGACTGCTGTTAGATTGCCGTAGATTGCCGGCAGATTGCCATCAGATTATTATCTTATAGTTAGTCTCTTCTTACTGCGTTAGTAGAAACAGGTGGAAATAGATAGACGTATATAAGGTATTATAGAGGTGTCCTATAACAGTACCCCCCCTTTAAACTTAAGCTTCTGTAAGATAGGGCTGTAATAGTTCTAGGTGGAGTTTGTAAAAGTCTTCTACAGCTTATATAAGTCCTATAGAGTTAACGGGTTCCCATAAGGGTTTAGTAAAGCCTCTCCATTTTGTAAGGTATATATATTTGCGTTTCCGTTTATTATACTTAATGTTATTAACTCTTTTAACAAGGTACTTATCCTTACTATCCACTTTGACTGGTAGGGGAGGGTCTTAGATCTATCTAGGTAGGGCGTCTAATATAGAGGCGGCAGGGTAGAGGACTAACGTATGGAATATAGGGTGGATTTTAACCGTATTAGGGAGCTTTAGTTAGTAGGCATAAGGAGAGACAACTTTTTTAACCTTATAAGGGCCGGCGTTCTTCCAATTAAGTTTCTTAGTAGGTTATTTTATATTTAGATTTCTTGCGTTTAGCTAGATAAAGTTACTAATTTAGTAAGCTGGTGCTAGGGTTCGGTTCTTATTTACTGCGGCTTTATAGATAGACTGGGCCTATGTTATTTTGTTAGTAAGGAACTCTTATAGTTCTTCCATCTTTTTTATAAATTTGTTTACTTTTGTAACTTATAAGGCTTAATAAGCTAGGTAAGGAACATTACTAAAGGGTTTAAAACCCATCCGTGGGTGCTAGCTATAATTAGCTAGGAATAGGGAGACCTTTGTGGTTTCTAAGATAGAGTTATTTGTAGTAAACTTAGCAAACGCAAGCTAGTCTATTTAGTCGTCCTATAAATACGACGCGTATATCCAAATATACTGTTCCATTATAGCATTTATATATTCTATTTAACTACCCGTTTCTGGGTAATATGCTATAGATAATAGTGCTTTAATGTAGAGTTGAGTAGTTAGTTCTTTCTAGAATGCTAAGATAAACTGGTGGCCTCAATTAGAGATAATTGTTTTAGGGAGTTTATAGAGTTTCTATATATAATCTAGGAACAGTTGGGTAACGGCAGGTGTTAATATATTAGGGCAGGCGATTAAGTGTCTTATCTTAAATAGTTGGTCTATAACTACTATAATATTTATACAGCCTTTGCTTATGGGGAGATTAATAATAAAGTTAATTAAGATGTCCTTCTATTTTTGGTTTGGAACAGGCAGTGGCTTTAAAAGGCCGTTATACGTCTTATGCGAAGCTTTAGCTTATTAGCAGGTATAGCAGCTAGAAATATACCTTTGTATTATATTATATATATTTGGCTAGTAGTATTCCTATTAGAGTAGTTCCAGGGTTTTTCTACGGCCTGGGTGGCCGGCTACTAGTAGGTTGTGTATGTGTTTGAGAAGCTTAAGCTTAAGTTCGTTATGGTTAGGTATAACTAGGCGGTTCTAGTAGTACAAGCGGTCTCTGCGAGCTTTATATTTACTTAGGGAGATCTTTTTAGAGCGTCTAACGCCATCTTGAATTAGCTTAAGTGTCTCTTAGATGAACTTATTATTTAGATATTTATTAATCATAATTTATTTAATTGGTTAATTAGTTATTTTAAGGATGTGTACTATAAGGTCTTTAGCTAGGGGATTAAATAATTTAGGGTAAAGTAGGGTTTAATTATAGTAGGTATGTGCTTTTTCCTATGCTAGTATATCTTATAAATGTTAGGTTAGGGTATTAGGTTTTTAACCTTAAACGCCTAGGTAGTATATAATTGAGAATTAGAAATAAGATAGATATTCTAACCAGCGGGCTTAACAATAACTTAGCTGTTTTATGGTCGTAAAGTACTATAGATTTTTATAGTTGCTAAGGACCTTAATTAGAAATCCGGCGCCTTCCAGTTTGGGTCGCCATTATTTAAAACATCTAATAATGGCTAATAGTTCCTTATTATAGATCTTATAGTTATATTTAGCTAGGCTTGGTCGTTTTAAGAAGTATGCTATGGGGTATAGTACTCCTTCCTTATTATACTAAGACAGAATGCCTCCAGTGACGTAGTTAGATAAGTTAGCTTCTACAACACTCTTTTAGTTTAGGTTAAAGTGTTAAAGTATAGGTGCGGTAGTAAACATAACTTTTAGATAGGTAAAGGCCCTCTTATATTCCTTGTTAAAGATAAAGGTTTTATTCTTTTAGGTTAGAGCTATAAGGGGTAAGACTAGGGCGGAGAAGTTATTAATAAACTGTTAGTAGAAGTTAGCAAATCCTATAAAGGCTCTTACGTCCTTAACGTTCTTAAGTTCTTACCAGTTTATAATTACTTTAATCTTCTTTAGGTCCATTTATATACTATTTATAGAAATAATAAGTCCAAAATACAGGACTTCTATTTTATAGAATTTGTACTTATCTATATCTAATTGTAAGCCAGCTCCTTACAGGGCTTTTATAATAAGGTTAACATATTTCTTATATTTAGTTAGGTTATTACTATATACTAGGATGTTGTTAATATAAGTAGTATAGAAAACGTCTAGATAAGGTTATAGGGTGTTATTTATAAAGTATTAGAACAAACTTAGGGCATTTATAAGGCTAAATGGCGTTATTAAGTATTTAAATAGTCCGTATCTAGTATAGAATGTAATAAGCTATTTATCTCCCTTTATAATACAGAGGCGGTTAAATATATAGATAAGGTTAAGTTTTGTATAGTAGCAAGCCTTACTTAATTAGTTTAGTATCTCTTAAATTAACGGGAGTGGGTATTAATTTTTAATAGTAATAGCGTTAAGAGCTTAGTAGTCTATATAGAAGTGTAGACCGCCGCTAGGTTTCTTGACAAAGATTATAGGTGCAGCTATAGGCGAAGAGCTTGCTCTAATAAATCCTTTACTTAGGTGCTCGTTTAAGTACTTTTATAGTACCTTAAGTTTATTTTGGGATATTCCGTATAGGGGTCTAAATCCTAGCTGTTTTCCTTCTTTAAGTACGATCTTATAGTTATATGGTTGGTGTTCCGCTAACTTATTAGCTTCCTTTTATAAGAATACCTCTAGGTGCTTATAGTGGCATACTAGTACTTTTATGGCAGGGTTAGTGTGCTTTTTTAGTGCTAGGGCCTTTTTAATATCGGCTATTATAACGGTGAAGATTTTGTGTTTAGGTTTCCTAGCAAGTTATACTAACAGGGTAGCTCCAATTATGTAGATATTTAAAGTGTTAAGTGGGCTTAGACCATCCTTAGTTTCTTATATAGTTTTAGGTTTAGTATTAAATCTAGTATTAGATACAGAGTTAGTGTTAGATTTGGTTTTAGGTTTAGTGTTAGGCATAGAGTTAGTATCAAATTTGGGCTTAGGTTCTTTAAGTATCCTTTTTATAGTAGAATACTAGTTCTTCTGGTACCTTTATATATTAAGCTTAGACTTCTACTTGGTTTAGAGTACAGTAGTAGGAGTTAGTTTATGTGGTCCAGTATAATTTCTAGGTTCTTAGTAGATGTTGATGGAAATCTTATGTTAGTGGAATTGGGTGGAATTCTTAGGTTAGTGGAATTTAGTGGAATTCTCAGGTTAGTGGAATTAGGTGGACTTTTTAGGTATAGGGTGGACGTTAGTGGAAATTTTAGATTTTAGTTTAGGGCTTAAGCAGCGAGTTATAAAGCACTTCTGCTTATAACGGGAGGCGGTAAATAGAAGCTTAAGGTTATCCTAATTAATGGTTACCTTATATAGCTTTATCTATAGCTGTCTAAGAATTATTAGGTAATCTAGGGTAGTTACAAAGAGTTTAACTGATTCTTTATAGTTTAGGTATTAGAGTCTTAGGGCTGCTATATAAGTAATATGGCCCAAAATAGTGCGTTTGCCATTAAATCCAAATACGTTAATATGCTGGTTAAGGGGTGTTAGGGTAAACCTATTGTCTTATATGAAGATCTTATTAATAAATCCTATACCGCTAGCTCCTATATTAATTAGGACTTAAGTGTTAGCCTATTAACCTTTCTGCCAAAGATAGCAGTTAATGGTTATACTAAAAGTTAGGTTTTGCAATATCTAATGCATTTAACAAGATCCTATAATATAGCTGTCCTAAAGAGCGACTTAACTCTAGGATATACCTTTTGGTGGCGAGTAGGAAGGGGTTCCTCTAAAATGTTAGTTGTAACTTTATCCTTATAAGTAGTGCTTGCTAAATATAGGGCTAGAACTAGGTAAAGATTAGGGGCAGTAATTGGAGGATTAGTATGGTAAACGGCTACTAGTATTAGCTGTTTATAAATTCTTTTAGAAAGGGATAGAGCAGTAGCTAGAGATATAAGTGTTACTTCTGCACTTAAAATAGAGGCTATATTTAATACATTACTCTTATTTAGCAGATCCTTTTAGGGTATAGGAAAGGGTCCTAGTGTTAATATTTATAGCGTCTAAGTCCTTACAGATCTTAGGCGGTTAGGGGGCAGAGTATTAAGGTATATATTTTAGGGCAAGGCGTAGTAAGTCATCATATAGGCCATTAATAACGTTAGTATAGGCAGTAACAGTACCTAGCAGTTTAACTCTTATAAGAGATACCTTTAATTTAGGGTTTAGAGATTCTACTAAGCAATTAATTAAGACAGGTTCGTTCTATCTAGTCTCCTTAGCATAATAGTGGAATTTAGCGAAGTATAATAGGAAGTTCTTAAAACCCTATATCATCTTATTTAGTTTCCTTTGTAATATAGCGACTTAGTTAGGGTTACCATAAGATGCTTCTAGTATAGTAACTAGTTCCTCTACTGTGCTTAGTTGGAATGGGTATATAGTATCCGCGGCATCTCCTTTTAGGCGGCTTATAGCGTAGCGAAGTTAACTATTAGGGGTAGGGTAGTAATTAATATTGCCGTTTAGCTTGTTCTAAAGTTGGTTAAGGAAAAAGCATAGCTTACTCCTCTTACTAGAATAGGCAGGAGGATTAGGGAGGCATTTAAATAACTTTTTTTTAGGGGCATTAACTGGCGAATTTAGGGTTAAGGAGTTAGTTTTAGATGCGTTCTTCTTATCTGGTGTTTATAGGTTAATACTAGTAGGGATAGGTAGGGGCGACGGTATAGTAGATAGTGGGTTATAACAAATTTCTTTAACTTCCTTTCTTAGGGATTAGACTATCTTATAATATTAAGCTTCTTATTAGGCAAGAGCGTCCATAAAAGCCTCTTAGAGACTTCTTATTTATTCAGTAAATAGGGCGCATAAGTTATTTATGGACAAGGGGGTTTCTAGGTTGTTCTACATATTGGTTAGGGCAGGATGAAGTATATAGTTTAATGCAACGTAGTGTTATGGAGTGAGTATAAGCGACGATAATATATAGTAAAGTAGATATTATTAAGCTATATATATAAACTGTGTAATAAAGTTAAGATGTTGTGTAAAAAGAGAAGGTAAGGAAACGGGAAGAAAGGGTATATATTATTAGTTTGGTTGCTTAGTCGACACATGCACGGAGCAGGATAGGATTTAAGTAGCAGTCCTGGCAGAACTTGGCAGGATTTGGTGGACTTGGCAGAATATGGCAGAATACGGCAGACTGCCGTCAGATTGCCGTAGATTGCCGGCAGATTGCCATCAGATTGTCGTCTCGCGGTCGGTCTCTTCTTGCTGCGTCGGTGGAAACAGGTGGAAACAGGTGGACGTGTATAAGGTGTCACGGAGGTGTCCCGTGACAGGGAGGGTAGATCAATTTTGTTAAAGTTAATGAGGTCTTCTTATATAAACCGTGTTTAGGTTTTCTATATATCTCGCCAAAGGGCCTTAGACTAAGAAAAACGATTACCGTCCTAAATCAGCTTAGTGGACGGTGTGGATATTCCTATATCCGCAATCAATTTCTTAGTCTGAGCTTCTGAGGTAACGCTTAGACGTGATTCTGGTGGTTTTACACAAACGTAGTTAGTCAGCTTGCGGACCGATTGAAAATCCGCACCAACAGAATCACGTCTGAGCTTGCTGAGGTAATACAGCCCGACAGACGAGTCCGAAGCTCGGAGCTCGGAGAGTGTAGCCGAAAGCTCCGTGAGTATCCCAGGGTTTCCCACCCGAATTTTAACCGGAGATCCGAAGATCCTACAAAAAGCTTTAAAATACCACCAAATTGATCCTTCCTTACCACTTAAGCAGCGAGCTGTCAGTGACGCTGCCAGCAACACTGCCTGTTGGCCATACTGATACAATGCTATACTTGCAGAAATTCCTCTCTCAAATAGTGGCCTTATAAAGTTCGTTCAGAGAAACCCTCTTTGCAATTAGAAGATACTACTCTGCCTGCTCTAATTGATTCTAAGTTTGTTGAAATTTTATCTAGTCCATCCTTATCTAAATCCCCACTTCCCCACGCCGTTACAAACCCAATACCCGGTTCCCTGTCCCCACGCCAGCAACAGCGACGGAGGTGTCGTGTCCATTGATTGGTCATATTAGGTGTAATGAACACCCGCCAATGAACCCTGTCCTCTCTCAGGCCCTTCTGGAACATGTCAACGTTATTGACGCATACTAGGCGGCTGGAGATTTTAGTGACGGAATCGTAGAGAACGGCGTGGTAGCGCAGGTTTGCAGAGTCATAGTGGTAATGGCCATGAAATGTCCGCATTGATAGCAAGGAGAGTGATCGCAATCAAGGCATTGAACGCGGCCCCCACCAGAATTCGAGGTCCCACAGGTGCAGCAGACCTAAGATATTGTTGATGCAAGCTTTAAGTACGAAGGGTGATTGGTCTCTAGCGTTTCCCCTGTGTTGCCGTGAGTTTTTGGTCGTCGGTTTTTGTCCTAGTAAAAGAGTGCGGGGTCCCCCGGAATGTCCTAAGGGAGCTTATGTATAGTCAGAGCTTGAAGGGGCGCATACTTCTTTCATGTTAATTTTGCTGTGGGGTGACGCCTCGTAGGACAAAGGCCTTCTTTAAATAAAGAAGTAGTTCCGCACATAAATATCATCCATTGTATGCGAAGTGTTTCGGATTGGTTCAACTTGGCCCTTTGTTGGAAAACTGTGGCGAGGCGCAAAGCAGAGTGCAGATCATAGCGGACAATCAACATCCGAAGTACTCTTTCCGGGTTATTGTTAGTGATATCTGCCGCCCGTGTCTGGAGTCAGGTTCCCGTCTACATGTAGTCCACTGAAATCGCTTAGCTCTAAAGCAGTTTCGATGTCTGTCCAGCGTTGCTGGTGAGTTCTTTGGCTTCGCTTATACCACCACAGCCATGTGAGGAGGATGAGCAACGTTAACGGAATTGTGATGACAAAATAAACCCAGATATATTTCGATGCGATAGGTTGCCCTTGTGATGCATTCCAATTAAACATTGTCATGCTGAAGATGGACTAACACTAACTCAGCAAAAGTTTTCGGATAGGAAGTTGTTATTGATCACTTACTGCAATAGACGTCCCAGGGAGAAATACCAGCGTCAGAACTGCAATGGTCTTCATGCTCGCGCTATCCCTTCGACTCTCCTCGGCAATTCTTGCAGAGCTCTTGGCAATCTGGATATTTAGTTGATTATCTCTTCGGCTCTCCTCTGCAATCTTCCGCGAGCTTTTTGAAATCTCTATGCTAAGCTGATTGTCTCTCTGCGCAATGATGCTGAAAATCTATGTAACTCAGAAGTGTCAGGTCGCTGGATCACTCCGGATCTTGATATTCATAACCGCAATCTCGTCTGTATTCGATGTGAGACTATTGCACTTACGGCCTTTGACTGATTTCTGATTCTGCGAGGGAGGTTCTCGAAGTCGTATCGGGCTTGTTCTGAGTACCGGATCTGCCTCTCAACCTCCTCTCGCATGATCCTCGAATACTCAAAGCCAGGGGAGAGACTCCGGTTTGCGATAGCATCGAAGTATCTCAACATATTGCCTCCAAGTTCTAGCGCAAAGTTCCATCTTTGATGCAGACTTAGGTGTTCCAGGCTAAGTTTATTTAGAATTCGATTATCGGCTTCAGCGTTAGGGGGAACATTTCCAGTCGCTATTCTGGTTTCAACTTCATTGACCTTTTTTATGAGTTTAAATAGTTCGTCTCTATTGTAGATGACCTGTTCCTGAAGAATCCTAACGGGCAGAATCATGAAGTCTCTTATTCGCGACACGTAGTCTTTAGCATAAGCCTGACCGGATAGGAGATGTTTGATATCGAACATTGGATCCGCAACGTAGAGACCTCGCGAACCGGGTTCTGCTGGATATCCAGTCGTCGAGGCTTTCTGAAGGAGAGAGAGAGAGCAAAACGGCCCGCCGTCACGCGGTGTTTGTAGAATAAAACCTCCTTATAATTAGCCCAGGAACTTTTCAAATAATTCCCCTCGGCCGGTATAAACTCACCGATACGCTCTCCTGCAGTCAAATATGCCGAGCCGCCACTGCCATTCTGCCACAAGTTCGCATGCTCATTTGTAATCCAGTCCTCTTGTCTTTCGCGTGCAGAAGTCGTCCGAGGCCAAGGGAAGGGTAGGCGAACAAAATAAGGGGTCCTAGAGGATACTGGCTCCCAAGGTACATACCTAAGACGAGTTAACTCATGTACAGTAATTATGTAAAAATATATGGGAACTTACAATAGCTTGAATATAGCTCCCCTAGACTCCTATAGACCTTGTGAGCGATGGATTTAAAAGGAGCGAAGTATCTTACTTGGTCTTCTGAGAGAAACTTCGCGAAATTCTCTTCGCTGAGCGAGCTCAGTTTGATCTTCTTAGGAAATGTCCAGGAGGTTCTCTACTTTTTCCATCAGCAACTGGAAGATTCTTGCCAAAAGCATTCTTGCCTCGAGTTCCGCGATACTTGTTTCGAACCCAAACAGGTTAGAAAAGTCCCATTGATCACTCTTTGCTACTTCAGCCTCTTCTTCTGAATCATCACCCTCGAAGCCCTGATATTGAGCTTGTCCACACGTGGTGTCAGTCATGGTCGGCGAATATGTTCTTGGATGAACGAAAATCACCGCGACTGGCGTGCATAATATATATAAGGATGGGTAAAAGAACGGTGTTCAAATGCTGGAGAAGCTCGCGCCATAATACTGACCGGACAGTGAGCGAACACATGCATTCCCGCAGACCTACTTGACGGTGAACAGCCTTGCTCGTGTAAGGTGTACCTACATCCCTAAAGCCGAGTACACAGCCTCGGCATTAGCCGAATTGCACGCTAACTTAGGCCCATACAAGGGGGTAACCTGAGCGGGCCAACCGCCCTCCCTGCAAGTTTTGGGGGCAGTATAGTAATGTCTTACGAAAATAGTATGGATACGACTATAACACCCCCAAAACTTGCAGGG
>Ga0307507_10008054_pt1 | contig 14835 bp, 5 predicted proteins | sample 7_EM_MG_FD_207223 | JGI IMG/M metagenome (GOLD analysis project Ga0307507, IMG submission 207223) | Populus trichocarpa ectomycorrhiza microbial communities from riparian zone in the Pacific Northwest, United States - 7_EM | ecosystem: Host-associated > Plants > Roots > Unclassified | place... | reverse complement strand
ATTAAATATAGCTCTATATATTAATTAGTAAAGTTTACTAGCTTATTAGTAAAGAATAGCTTAAATATACTATATATATATCGCCTAGATTAACGTTATATAGAAGATTTAGGCGTCTATATTTGTTATTATTATTAATATATAGAGATACGAAATTAGGTAGAGGCTTAGGTTAAGGGTAGGCTTTTTTCTTTAAACTAGCTAGCTAGTCTAGATATATAGTTAGTAGAATAAAGTCCTTGTCATTAGAAGCTTTATTTCTTACTATAGTGTTAATATATATAGGGTGTTGATGGTATTGTTTACATTTTGGTGGTGGAGGTTTTGATATTCTTGAGGTCGCGCACGAGCCACATCTGCACGGCCGACGACGGTGCAAACTAGGCTGTTTCAGGCCTGGCGCCCCGACCGTCCGCGCCTGGACGGTTACCCTACGATAGGAAGAAGAAGTCTGTCAGAGACTGGCAAGATACAAAGGGGTCGCCAAGGCGCTAGTAGTAAGCGAGCCAATGGCGATTTTCTATCCCGGGGATGGAAAATCCTAATTGGTTAGCAGGAGTTAGGGTCCACTAAGTATAGCAGGTAGCGTTGCCCCAGCACCGTTACATCACCCCCCCCTCCCAAAAAAGCCTGCCCTTAGGCGTTGTCCGAGCTCCTTATTATTATCTAAATTGTTATAGTTATCCACCCCTTCTTCCTAGCATTTAATCTAGCTTTTTAATTAGCGTGGTGGTCTAGGGAGGTTAGGGTAGGCTAGATAGAAGTCCCATAGCTTATAGGGAGATGTCACGGGGCGCGGAACAGTAGCAGCTAAACGTATGTATTCAAGGAGTCTACAAGACGTTACGCGATCGATCGTAAGGGTCGAAGGCGTAAGGAGGTGATATACCTACGCGTAGCTGACGTAAGCTGTACGCGAGGTGTACGCGAGAGCACAGGGCTCTCCTATGGAGGCCCCTGCGGTGTAGTTCCGTAACACTACCCCCCCTCCTATAGAGGCGGAGCTCCGGCGACGCTGTGGTTGCTATATACATGTAGTAAGGTATAGAGAAGAAAAGGAAATATCGCTAAAGGCTTGCAACAACGTTACGTAATAAGACTTAGCACCTAAAAATTCGACCAATTAGATAACTTTAACCGCCGGTCAAAGTTCCTGGACATCTCAACAATTTTCCAGTCACGTGATCGCAATCTACGGCAATCTAACGGCAATTTGCCCTTATGTAGCAATGTACAGTTTAACTCTATAAGGGCTCCTATAGAGGATTAGGCACGAAGTCTCTACTTAAGCCCAGTTTCTATAGGTTTGCGTAGTGAAAATCGCTAATTAGATCCTTTGCATTTTTAAAGTCTTCCTATAGTTGCCATTCTGGCTAGTCTATGTCGAATCCTATATAGATAGCTCTATAGTAGAGCCGCCGTCCCCTGCCTTTACCATAGTATTTAGAGTCGATAATTCATTCAATAGTCCACTCCTTATAGTTCTCGTCTTCGTTCTTATCTTAGATTAGTACTGGTGGAGGTTCAGGCTATATCTATCCTAGTAAGGGGTTAGGCTGGTAAAGGTATAGTAGCTATAGGTAAAATATAGGCCATATCCCACGGGTAGCTAGGGCAGGCGGGAGCTCTAGCTTATATACAGCTCCCCTATCAATAACTCGTTTAATTTAATAGGGGCCAAGATTCTTATAATCAAGTGACTTTATAGGCCTCTACGTAGAGATATTGCGTGCATCTAGCTATACCTAGTCGTCAACACACATCTCTGGTGGTGGCGCTCTATGACGGTTAGCAAAGTAGGCCTGCTTTACTTAAGCCCAGGCCATTTCTCCCTTGCAGTAGTCGAGTAGATTTTTTATGCGGTCTGCATATTGGTCGGCAAGTAGCATTTTAAGGCGTTTTCCATATGGCAGTTTCTTATCAATAGGTTCTAGTGGCTCTATACCAGATTAGGGGTAATAACCCTTGTTCGCGAAGAACGGGGTAAGTCCTATAGTGGTTAAGACGTGGTTATTCGCTACAAATTTACCTAGTAGAAGGTAATCCACCCAGTTATCCTAACTATAGGCGACTACCTATCGTAGGTACGCTTTTATACTAGCATTAGCTTTTTCCGGTTGCCCGGCAGTTTCGTAGTGGAAGGATATAGACATCTTAATAAAGGTGCCAAGACATTAGCAGATTCGTCTCTATACATTAGAGTCAAACTATGTGCCTTAGTTGGATATAATCAAGTTAGGTAGCCCATATAATCAGTAAACTTCGCGGAGGAAGGCGTTAGTAACGTCGCTAACGGCTACGCCTTCAGTAGGGACGTAGTGGCGCTCTTTTATAAGTCGGCATATTATCATAAGGATATTCTTGTAGGTACGGCCGTGTCGTTTATAGGGTGGTAGGTTAACAACAAAATCTATAGCAATATCTGCCCATCGTCATATGGGTACTAGTAGAGGGTATAGTAGTCCTTAGTACTTTATATTAAAGGCCTTAACGCGCTTACAACCGTAGTAGGCACCTATAAAGCATTCAACTAAGTCTGTCATCTTGGGCCAAAAATAGTATCAGCTAAGGAGCTTATAGGTCCCTCCTTTTCCTAGGTAGCCGCTTAACCGGAGGTCGTAAGCCATTTGGATTAGTTACCGTTATAGGTTTTCTAAGTTAGGGATAAATAGGCGGCCTCTATAGTAGAGCCTATTCTCTTTTACTTCTAAGGCTGCTATATCAATCTGGCCCAAGCTTCGGAGGTTCATAGGCAGCATACAGGTACCAGCGGTCTTTGCGGCAATAAGTTAATGCAGTAGTGGGTTAACAGAGGTGTCATATACTACGGTAATAAGCTCGTTGATTTCAGGAGGTAATTCTAGTTCTATAGTATAAAGCTAAGGTGCAGTCGGCTCTGTCATAGGTAGCATACCTAGGGCTAAGTTCCGTGCTTTTAGGATCGTCTGTTATTGGAACTAATTATAGGGGTCGTCTTCTAACTAAGGAAGGTCTTACAAGCGGCGTATTAGGCTATTAGGCTTAGTGCCTTATACTCCTAGTCTATATGCGATTTTAAAGTTAAAACCAGAGAGGAACTCGTTCTAACGTACTTAGCATCAGTTTAGCTACTTTATAGTCATAAAGTACTCGAGGTTGCAATAATCCGTAAGGACTTCAGTTAGCTGGTTAGGTTCTGCTAAGGAGAGTTCCAGTTAGAATTCTTCAAACACTTATATAATCGCAAGGAGTTCCTTGTTATAGATCTTATAGTTACACTCTTATAGTATAAGCTTAGACGAGTAGAATGCGACTAGGTGGAGGAGGCCGTCATCGCCCATCTAGGAAAGGATGCCTGCGTTAACATAGTCTAAGGAGTCGGTTTTAAGATAGAGTTATTATCCTAGTGTAAAGTGAGCTAGGATAGGTGCTTTAGTAAAGGCATTTTTAAGGTCTTAGAACGCTTTCTTATATTTAGGCGTCTAAGTAAAGTATAGGTGCGTTTTTCTTCCTTTCGCAAAAAGGCCCTTCGTTCGCATTATTACTGTAAGTGGTACTACTACGCCTAAGAAGTTATATATAAATTTCCGATAGAAGTTGGCGAAACTAAGGAAGGCTTATACGTCCTTAATGCAGTTAGGGGCTTGCTATTTAGCAATTATGCGTACCTTCTTAGGGTCCATACGGACACCCTTAGTAGTAACAATTAGTCTAAGGTATTTTACTTCTATAACTAAGAATTCGCATTTTTTTAAATCAATATAAAGTCCTGCTTCCCTAAGGCGCTGTAGGACCTTTTGAACGTGCTTAGTATGCTTAAAAGGGTCATCACTATAAATAAGTATATCGTCTAGGTACGTAGAGCAGAAGTCGTCAAGGTAGTCCCATAAGGCGTTATTAATATAGCTTTGGAAGGCGCCTGGGCCGTTACATACGCCAAAGGGCATAACGGTATATTCAAATTGGCCAAAGCGCGATGCGAATGCGGTTTTCCATTTATTACCTTTCCGTATTCGGAGATGGTTAAAGGCAGCAATAATATCAAGTTTAGTATAGATTTTGGCTTAACTAAGCCGCTCAAGGGTCTCGCGTATAAGCGGTACTAGGTATCGGTTCTTAATCGTAATAGCGTTAAATCCTCTATAGTTAACACAGAATTAGATACCTCCCCCTAGCTTCTTAACAAGAAGGATAGGGGCGGCTACTAGTAATATGCTAGAACGAATAAACCCTTTATTAAGGTACTCGTCAATATACTTTTTTACAACTAGAAGTTCGTCTTTTGACATTAGGTAGAGTCTCTTATAAGGTAGCATTTTCCCTTATTCAATATTAATGGCATAGTCGTCAGGTTAATATGGGGGGAGTATATCTACACCCTTTTATAAGCATATGTCAATAAAGTTATAGTACCTCTTAGGGAGGAGCTTGCGGAGTTCCTCATTAGTAAGTCCTTTTTTAAGGTTTATAAACTTCTTAAAGTCTAAAGGTAAAAGTCCATAGAGTTCCGCAGGGGCGTCGTCTTCTAGGAGGTCAACTATGTCTATTCTATTACTATAGAGGACGTGGTCCTGTTCTTTATTAAGCTTATATAGTCGTGATCGGGAAGCTATAGCAACAGTCCAGCCTTTCTTACGTGCTATGCGGTAGAAGGCCGCAGCATTTACATAGTAGCAGTTAGTCGTAGGTAGGGTAATAAGGGGTTCCTTAGGTTAATATCCTAGGGAGTAAATAGAGGCGGCTAGGCCATGCCCTAGGCAAGTCTCTCTGCAGTATTTAGAGTTAAAGGTTACTTCTCTCTTTTTCCAGTCAATAGTGGGGTTGTATTATTCAAGCCAGTTCATTCCAAGGATAATAGGGTAGTTGGCAAGTGGTGTAATATAGGCCTAGAGCTCTTCCTGGTGCCCGTTCATATCTAGGTAGAGTTATACCATATAGGTAATCTTCTATGCAGTACAATTACCATCAGCGAGTCGTAGGGCGCGGGCTTTAGTAAAGGGTAAAGTAGGTAGGTTATAAGTACACACAAATTAGGTATCTACAAATTTATCAGTAGCTCCGCAATCAATCATAAAACGGCTTTTATATTGCTTTTTAGCAGTAGTTCCTATTATAGGTAAAACTATCTATTTCCGTCTGTTTATCTTTACTGAGTCATCTATTAAGCAGGCTAATATATAGATCCCTCCATCATCAGGGCGTCCTAACCCGCAACTTAGGGCTGGGACTTGGCGTTTTCCGCTTCCGTATCCAACTTTACTGCTATTGCTGCGTCTTCATCTTATACGGTAGCGGTGCGTAGCGAGGTGTTCGGTGTTCGAGGTATAAAGTTAGGTGTTAGGCGGCGATTACCGAACCTAGCCATTAGGCAGTTTAGGTTCTCGCGATAACAGCCTTCTTAACGGCATCTATAGCAGCGCCCTAGCTTCTAAAGTAGCTCGCGCTCTCCATCTAGGAGCTTACGTGGGAAGGTTGGTATAGAGAGGTTAATATTAGCTCCAGTATTTATAGTAGGCGTCGGTGACCTAGTATATATAGGTATAGTTGGCCCGGAGGGCTTCTATATAGGAGCCTTTAGGCGAGGGTTAGCAGTAGAGATCTAATTCAGCCGTTGTTCAATCTTCCGTAGGGCTGCCACCATGCTATATACGTCATTGTAATTGTAACTAGCGGCAGCGTGACTAAGGTAATAGGTAACCTTTTTAAGGAGATCTTCCTGGTCTTCAGCGTTATCTCAGGAGAGAACTCCAGTATATTCCTAGAACTTAATATAGAACTCGTCAAATAACTCAGTAGGACTCATCTTTAGGGCGCATAGTTTGGCTTAACTGGTGGCCACTAGGTCGTGGTCGCGATATATTAGGTTAAGATTGTTAAGGACCTCCTAGTAGGACTACCACTTCCAAGGGCCATTGGTCTCCTATCAGGCAAAGAGTCTATTAAATAGGGTACCCTTTATACGCCCAATAATATAACTAATCTTAGCATCCTCCCTAGGAAAAAGGTAGGCGCTCTAGGTTAGTTTCTCGCGGATTTACATCTTCCAGTGGCTGTATTCCTTACGGTTTCCCTAGAAGACTAGGGGATTAGGGTATCATATATTAGACCCTACAATTATAGCTTAAGTTCAGTCGCTGTTATAGAAGTCATCCCTATTAGGTAAAGCTGCTTAACGCTAACTTTCGGCCAAGCGTTAAGTGGGTAAGGTTGCCAGAGGCGTAGAGACTTAGGTAGTATAGTGCGTAGTAGGGAGGTACTCAGTGTTGTTACAGATGTGCTCGTTAAGCTAAGACTATAGATATTTAATTATGCCCTCCTTTTTAGTAACCTAAGCAATAAGTACAATTTTAGCTTTCTTCAGTTATTAGACATCGCGCTTAGATATACAAAGGTCATCTTTGGTTTCTTAGCATATGTTATTAGCAAGTACCTTACTAGCTTATAAGTCTTGGATAATATCATGGTCTTAGGCAGCACGTAATTCAGCTTATATAAGCTTTAGGTGGTAGTTCTATAGAAGGCGATAGTATTTATTAGGTTCTCATACTACCATTTATACAAACATCTCGGCGTCTCGTATTTCAATCTTAATAGGTAGCTGCCCTTCTAGTTGCTTTTCCGTAGCTGTGTAATTAATAAAGGATAAGACATCGCCGGTGTCTATCTTATTAAGGTCATCGCTGTGACCACCTATACCAATAGGGGTGTACCTATCCTGCTGGGCTGGTTGACTCTTATTGTCTTTAAGGTAGTGCTGGGTACTCAGGGGTATTCGTAGTTATAACTCTTTTAAGCCGCTAGGCTTGCCCTTAGGGGTTAAGGCTAGGGTTAATAAATTAAATTCTCCTAGGATTGATTGGCGTTGTAGGTTGGGTTAGGGTATTAGGTTGCTCTTTAGGCTTAACATAGTGGCTAGTAAGGAATATCGTCTTACTATCATAGTGCAAAGGTTGCTCGTAGACACGCTGCTTCTGGCAGCGCCTATAGTATCGTAGACGTAGAATTGGTCGTAGGCTAGGTATCAGTGGTAAAAAAAAAAAAGGCGCAACGTAATATCACGGGGCGCGGAACAGTGGCAGCTGAACGTATGTATTCGAGGAGTCTACAAGACGTTACGCGATCGATCATAAGGGTCAAGGGCGTAAGGAGGTGATATACCTACGCGTAGCTGACGTAAGCTGTACGCGAGGTGTACGCGAGAGCACGGGGCTCTCCTATGGAGGCCCCTACGGTGTGGTTCCGTGACAGGAGAGTACTTAAAATTAGATACAGGGTACCATTCTAGATCTTTGTCGTAACCTACCTAGCTCACATGGTATTTTAGGGTACTGCGGTCTTTCTTAACTGCTAAAATCTCTTTAACTTCCTATTCCTCATCCTCTACAATCTAAATTGGTGGTAGGGGGTCGTTATACTATCTAGGCAATAGGTCGTCCACGGCCTTTCGCAGTCAGTCTAGAGAGAAGATAGGGTGGATCTTTATTAACTCTAGTAGCTTAACCTTAAAAGAGTGCCCTACCTTCTTAAGGATCTTATAGGGGCCAGCTATTTAGTAGTCTAGCTTATAGCTCAGCCTCTAGGTCTTCTAGTTCTTTATTAACACCCATACCTTATCTCCTACGTGGAAGTCTACCTCGCGATAATATTAGTTTACATCAGCCTCTTTCTTCTCTTATGCTTTTTTTATAATTGCTTAGGCAGTCTCCCAGGCTCCGTATATTCTCTTAGCGAATATCTAGGCCTCTTCGTAGCTAAGGCGTTCGCGGGCCGTTATAGGTCCTATAGGTCTATCCCAATTAAAGGATATTTATGGCTTATATCCATAGATTAACTTAAATAGCGACATTCCTATACTATTATAAGGGAGCGTAAGCTGTGCGTAGTCTATTATAGGCAGTAGTTCCGACCAGTTGTCCTAGTAGTAATTAATAAAGGGGCGAAGTTATTAGTTAAGGTACTAGTTTATAATCTCAGTTTAGCCATTAGTCTAAGGGTAGAATATAGTAGAGAGCTTAATCTTAATCCCAAGGATATAGCAGAATTTATCCTAGAAGTCCAATATAAATTAGGGTCCACAGTTAGAGATAATTAACTTAAAAGCGCCATAGATCCAGTAAATATTATTAACATATATACGGGCCATATCTTTTACGGTTATAGTCTTAAAGCAGGGGAGGGAAATAGCTTACTTACTTAGTTAGTTAACTACCACAAAGGCCATATTATAGCCATATTTGTCCTTTAGGAATAATTTAAAGTCTATTATAACATGCTGCTAAGGGCGTTTAGGAACTAGCAGTAGTTATAACCATCTAGGGGTTTAATCCCTAGAGGTATCTACCCATTTATAAGCATAACAATTCCTAATAAACCGTTCTATATCAGACAGGAGTCCTCGCCAGTAGTAGCAAGGCGCTAGTAGTTAGTAGGTCTTATCTTAACTAGGGTACGCCGTAGAGACTTAATAGTAGGCTTTACGGATCAGCTCTATTTATAGGTTGTCAACATCTAGAACTATAAGCTGTTCTTAGTATAAGAGTAGTCCGTCTTCTATTTCCAAATTAGGGTTGCCTTCTATAGCTTAATCACGGAGGGCTTTTAGGGATTCAGCTATACGGTTTACGATTAGAATGCGGTTAATTAGTCCTATTAGTTCATCCAGGATCTCTCCTTCTATAGGCACCAGCTTATTCTGTTCAGAGTTTAGTTCCTTAAGGATACGTAGGTTAAGCTGTTTAGGACAGAGGAGGGCACGTGTCTAGTGCTAAGCCTTTAGCTTATCCTATAGTTCCACGTCCTGTTCTCTCTAGGTAAAGGCATTAGCTTTAGAATTTTACCTACTAGGGCAGTATATAATTGTAAAGAAAAATTGGGAGAGTATTTTAGCCCACCTAGCCTATTAACCAGTAAGCTACTTTATTGTTATAAAATACTTAAGGGCTTTATAATTAGTATAGATTTTAATCTAAGAGTCTATGCTTTTAAGCTCTACGCGCTACTAGGACAATAATTATATAATAGCCAGCATTTCCTTATCGTGTACCTCGTAGTTACACTCAGCTGGGGCTATTATCTTTAAGAAAAACGCCATAGGGTACCACTCGCCATTTAGGTGTAACTATAAGAGAACTCCTACTACTACTCTATTAGAGGCGTCCGTTTCTAGTATTAATTTAAGGTCTAGGTTATAGTAACAGAGAATTAGAGAGGAGGTAAGTTAGTTCTTTAACTCCTTAAAAGCTTCTATATAGTTATTATCAAAAATAAAAGGCGTGTTGTTCTTTATTAGTCGTATAAGAGGCTTAGCCATAACCCTATAGTTACGGATAAACCGACGGTAGAAGTTATAGAAGCCTAGAAAGGACTAAATGCCTTTTATAGTATAAGGGGGTTTCTAGTTGCGTATTACCTTAACCTTTTTAGGGTCAACTTTAATTTCTTCTATACTAACAATGAACCCAAGGTACTTTATTCGTTTTACTCCAAATTCGCATTTCTTAATATTAACTTATAGGCCTATATTCCGCAGCCTCTCTAGGACCTTTTTAACGTAAACTTAGTGCTTAAGTTTATTGTCTAAGTATATAAGAATGTTGTCTAGGTATACCATACAGAATTTGTTAAGGTAGTTGAAAAGAACATTATTTATATACCGTTAGTACGTGGCTGGCCCATTTATTAGTCCAAAAGGAAGAACTTTACATTTATAAGAACTATAGCGGGTATAGAACATTATTAGATCCTCTAATATAGGGTCCATCCTAATTTAGTAGAAAGCTTAGCGGATATTAAGCTTAGTAAAGATTTTAGCTTAGCTTAGATGTGCAAGGGTCTTATTAATTAGGGAAAGAGGGTAACAATCTTTCTAAGTAATAGCGTTTAGTTTCTAATAGTTGATATAAAAGCGGAGGCCTTTATTGGGTTTCTTTACAAAGAGAATAGGGGAAGTAAAAGGGGCCTAACTTGGCTTAATAAACCCCTTATAGAGGTTATTAATTAAGTACTACTTAGTTACTTTTAGTTCCTCTATAGTTTGCTAGTAAAGGGGGCTATAGCCTAGAGAGTTATCGGCCTCTAGTTAAATCTTATAATTATAGGTTTAATAGGGGGGCAGTATATCTAAGGCTGCTTTTAAGAACGCGTCTCTATGGTCTAAGAGGTATATAGGAAGGAGGCGCTTAACTAACTCCTTATTAGTTTCCTCTACTAGCCCTTCTTCCTTCTCATTAATAATCTAGTTAATTTTATATAAGCTAGTTATAAAGACCTCGTTGTCCTTCTAATATATATTAAAGTGGAAACCTATAGCGCTAATTGCCGCGATATCTACTATAGGGGGGTTGTATGGTAGTAGGGGTGTCCGCGGCCTTAGGGGCTTTTGGCGTATTAGCGTTATCTTTACTCCTTTTAGCTCTTATTACATCTTCTAAAGGTTATCCTCTAAGTCCTATTAGTATATCCTCTTCCCTATTAGCCAGATCTCCGCAATTTGGAAGTTATTTATATTACTATCCGTTCCACTTCCATAAGTAGAGTCTTCTTTAACTGCAGTCCTTTAGGGGAGTATCCTTATCAGTACGGATTTCTTACCGGCCTTGCGATGGGCATCTTCTTAAGTAAAAGCTAGGTTGCGGTCCCTAACATCCTACTAGTGGGTAGAATCGGCCTTCGCGGCTAATATCTTACGGTCGGTACGGATCTCTCTAATAAAGGAGGGTAACTTTGGTTTACTCTCCAGCTAGATAAACTGTCTTTATTAAATATTTAGCCAAATATTAAAGTAGGACATCCATTTTCGGCTAAGGATTATGTTATAGGACCCTAGGTCTAGAATACAAAAAAAAATACCAAACTAGCGTCGTCTATTAATAGCAATATATAGCTTTAAGATATGGGTAACCGGCTTACCGGCTTGGCCGTTATAGCCTTTTACTTAAACAGGCTTCTTTAGTCAGGTAGTATTTACATTTAAGAACTTAGCAATGTTATTTATATAAGCAGTGTTTATAAAGGTAAAGCCATTTACTCTAGTGTTAATAAGGGTAGTTATATTAACTCTATATCCATTTTAAGATACTGTACATGGAACTATAAAGTATTTTCCACCTATTAGCTAACTCAGATCAATCTTTTTAAGATTAATAGGATACCTTAGGGGGGAGTCTTTCCCTAGGGTTCTTTTTTTTTTAATTTATTAGGCGTTTCTTCTTCCTCTATCTCCTTAATATTACCCGTATCCTTTAGCTCTGGGTAGGACGTGGTAAAGTAACTATCCTTTCCATAATTAAAGCACGTGACCATGGCAGGGTTAATTAAGGTATTGCGATAAGCATTAGTTAAAGGTATAGTACATAGTAGGTTAGGTAAGGTTCGCTAGTAGGCAGTTATAACCGCTTTTAGTATAAGGGCGGTTATGGTTTGTCTTCTAACGCTAGCTCCCATTAGTATAGCGGATAGGTTACGGTCGCTATAGGACCTCTTTAGTTAATTAAAGCGAGTATTAATTTATTTTAGTTCTAAATCCAGCGACAAATATTAGGCTATAAGTCTTTAGTAGGTTAGTAGGTTGTCTAAAGCTACCGCAATCTTCTCTTATAGTTGGACTGTTAGCTTATTATATAGGTCCAAACAATAGTTCTTAGGGGGGACCTGGCCTTTACCTACTAGGTATAAGAATTAAGTCTGGAACTTAGTAAAGAATTAGTTTAATTTTATTATTAGGCAATTATAGTTATAACAGGTATCCCGTACTTTATTTAGATTAATATAAATAGTAGCCAGGTACTATATTATCTCGTTAATAGATATAAACCGAACAGGTAACTTGTCCTCAAACTTGGCCTAAAGGTATTGCTAGGCGTCCCCAATAGTTCAACCAAAGAGGTAGAGCATTTTAGCTTCTTTAGAGGGGAAATAGTTATAGTTAACACAAAGCTTTCCTTATACCTGGATTCTCCAGTTCTTAAAGGTTAGGTCTACGCCGTCTAATAATAGTAGGGGGTTAGGGAGCTTAACGGACTTTAATTGCTTTATTATTATATCCGTACTCTCTGGTATATTGCATTTAGTAAAGCGAATAGGTTAACTAAGGCTTTGTAAAGGGGAGGCTAGGCTATTTTATAAGGCAGTAAGGCTTTCTAGGATCTCCTTTAGAGTCTCTTATATACTTTAGGCTTAAAGACAATTGACCTTCTAATTGGCTGCAAGGGCACAAATCTGCTCATATACACCTATAACGTTGTTATTGTCTTTAATTTCTGATCCTAACTAGACCTCATATTCCTCTCAGGTAGAGGCAGGTCTTTTAAATAAGCTTACTTTAGGTGCCATTATTAGCTTCCTAAGGTTCGTCAGAATCATATAATTCGGTTTTAATTCCAGGGTTCTTTTATAGGTGCAGGTCAAGTACAGTCTAGCCTATAAAGTGGGATATTATCAGGGCCTTCTTAGGCGTAGTAGTGTGGGTTTTTTAATATCTAAGTATAACGCGTTAACGCGTCATTGCAGATAAAGGTCTTTTTAGGGTGGGATATTATTAAGGCCTTCCCAGGCAATATAGGGAGAGCTTAGTATAATATAACGGGCTTATATAAATGCTTCTAAACCGAAGCTTATAGATTGCTACTATACAAGAATACTAAGCTAAGGAGAAGAAGAAGTCTGTTAGAGACTAGCAAGATACAAAGGGGTCGCCAAGGCGCTAGTAGTAAGCGAGCCAATGGCGATTTTCCATCCCGGGGATGGAAAATCCTAATTGGTTGGCAGGAGTCAGGGTCCACTAAGTATGGCAGGTAGCGTTGCCCTAGCACCGTCACATTTCTACTATAACTAGGCTAGTCCCGTTATAGTACCCCCCCTTTGGCCGAAGGTCCAAAATAATACAATTTTATTATGTTGTATTTTACGTTAGGTAGTATTATAGAGTTTTACTAGTTCTAATTATTAAATAGACCAATTAGGATTTTCTATCCCCGGGATAGAAAATCGCTATTAGTTCGGTAAAGGCGGTAAGCCAAACTAACATCTTTATAGTAGGTCTTGGCAAGGTAAATCTAACTAATTAGATAACTTTAACCGCTAGTTAAAGTTCCTTAATATCTTACGCGTTATATAACCGTGTCACAAGCGTTATAGTATTCTTTAAGCTCTTTTTAATTTCGAGTTTCCTGCTATTGTATTTCGTGTATTTGTGTTAGGTGGTAGTTATTTACCTTTATATCGTATCCATCCAGCTAGAGTAGGCCGCGAAGGATGGTCCTTATAGAATTCTTTTACTAGGGAAGGCGTATTGGTTTTAACTTACTTATAGAGCTCCTAGGTTCGTGTTTCGTATCCTTCCTACTTAATAAGAAGTTTAAATCGTTTAGATTGTGTTTTTTATTGCATATTATTAATCGAGTTAATAAAGTAAGAACCGTTACCGTTATTAATAATTATAGGAGGTGGCGGCGGCACTTCGCGAGTTATAGGTTCGTCTTTTAAGGGTTGCAATAAGCTTACGTAAAACGTCAGATGTATTTTTATCTCAGTTAGCAGTTCGAGCTTATAAGCATATAGGCTTAATTTCTTCTTAATTTAGTATAGGCCTATAAACTTCCAATTAAGTTTCTTTAAGGGCCGTTAAGTCTTTAGGTTTTGTATATTTAGGTAAACTATATTACCTTCCTTAAAGTCCTATATACAGTGTTCCCAATAATCGAATCGGACTTAGTTAATCGGACTATCCATAATCCGTAATCCGAGCCAATTGGATTGCAATTGGATTGCCTAGACCGCAATCCTAATTGGCTCGATTAAATTGTGATTAACAATCGCAATTGCAGGACACTACGCACATCCAAAAAATCTTCTAAAGCAAGCACTTATCTATCAAAATTCCAGTGTAAAAGTGCTTATTTTTTAAGATATTAACTGCTAATGGCTTCTGAGACCGAAGAAACCAAATCTACCTCCGCTTTAACCTTGCTGTCGCGTCAGCTCCAAAATTGCTCCATTAGTACCCCTATCGAATTTTCACCTTTAGATCCTTCAAATCCTTCAAATAATAATAATTTTACTCTTTAAGAAGGTGGAAAGACTTACTTACGCAGTAAACGAATGCTAGCTACAAAAGGAAAGAAGAAAGGCTGGTTTTGGAATTACGGTAAAGAAATATACTGTGAGGATAATACGCAGTGGTTCTGGCTATGCTTAAAATGCTAGAATAACAAGCGGTTTAAGGCCTATAAAACAACTTCTACATTCCATCTAAAAAGCCATCTTGAAGCAGATCATTCTATTACAAAAATAAGCTCTCAAACTAATGAGTTTACTGTCCTCCCTGCCCTCTATACCGCTGACGCTAGCGATAAAACACTGTTAGAGCCTCTAGATAATAATATATAGATTAAATGGGTTACACGTTTTACTTTTAAGACTCTAAAGTAGCAGCTTATCTAGTGGATTGTTGTAATGCATATCACATTTTTACAGGTTAAGAATGACTGGTTTTGAGCCTTTCTTGCTATCTTTAATACGAAGCTCGCAGAGTGGATCCCTAAAAGCAGTGATACTATACGAGCATAGATTATAGAGGATTTTCAGCAGCAATAATCTAATATTGTAAAGCAGCTTTAAGAAAGTAAAAGCCTTATCCACTTATCTTATAACCTTTGGACCTCACCTAATCATCTTGCATTTATTGGAGTCTTTGGCCATTATATAAGCTCTAAATACAAAGTAGAGACTACATTGCTTGGATTACGTCGTCTTAAAGGCCCTTATTCTGGAGAGAATATTGCGGAAGCTATTATTGCTGTCGTTAAGACCTACAAAATCATTAATAAAATAGGCTATTTTGTCCTTAATAACGCCGGA
>Ga0307507_10008053_pt1 | contig 14837 bp, 14 predicted proteins | sample 7_EM_MG_FD_207223 | JGI IMG/M metagenome (GOLD analysis project Ga0307507, IMG submission 207223) | Populus trichocarpa ectomycorrhiza microbial communities from riparian zone in the Pacific Northwest, United States - 7_EM | ecosystem: Host-associated > Plants > Roots > Unclassified | place... | reverse complement strand
GGCCTCATGCAGAACCCCGTTCTCCACCCGCAGCCGGTCGAGCTCCCGACGAAGTCGCCGCAACTCGGCACGAAGTTCAGCATTCACGGCCACAAGCTCACGGTGATCAATTCGACGCGGCACGACCGGCGAGGCCGACCAGCAGGGCCGCCGCGGCGGCGATCCGGCCCGTGCGGCGTGTGATGCCGGGTATCAGCATGATCTCAGCTCCCTGATGGTTGGTCTGGACGCTGATGCCCTTCCCGGATCGGGCGTCGCTGTAACGCAGAACGCTCAGGATCCCGGTCGCCAGGACCCCGAGCGCCTGCGACCGTCGGCGACCAGTCCCCGTCCGACAGGCCGCCACCGGATCGCGATGGAGAGCGCAGTGCCCGTCGCCTGTGCTGGTCGAATACGCGGCCGCAGGTCTTGATCTGCGCCTTCGGCGCCGAGGTGATCAGCGCTCGCGCGTATCTCACTGGTCTGCCGGCTGTTGACCACGGTGCTGTCCTGGCTGGTTCTGCCGGCCAGATCGCCGGCGTCAAAGGATGCGGAAATACCTGCACTGCGTCAAGAGGTCGCGGTCCACCGCGCCTGCGTTCCCGGATCTGCCTCAACTCGTCTGCCGGCGGCGGCTGAGGATCTCGGCGCGCAGGTCGATCCCTGATACGCCGATGGCGGCCAGGATGCGGGGCGGCACGCCGTCCGGTATGCCGAGCAGCGCGGTGGCCAGGTGCGCCATACCGATCGAGCCGCTGTGGACCGCCTGCGCCTCGCGAACCGTGAGCTCGAGGCACTTCTTGGATCGCTTGGTGAGCGGGATGTGTCCGGTAACCGGGCCGCAGTCCTGACGGCGTGATCGCGGCCAGCGTCGCCGTTGCGGTGCGCAGGACACCAGGGCGTCGGGTCCGAACACCGCCTCGATCCGTGCCTGCACGGTGTCGAGGTCGATGCCGATGGCGGCCAGAGCGTCGCGGTCCAGCGCGCCGTGACCGGGTCCGATCAGCCGGAGGAACTCCTGCTCGACCTGTTGCGGCGTGACGTCCCGGCCGCGCAGCAACTCGCTGATATCGCTCTGGGAGGCGGCGAGTGCGTAAAGGATGTGCTCCGTGCCGATCCAGCGATGCCCGAGGCGCCGCGCGAACGCCTGCGCGTCGAGGACCACCTGCCGGGAGTCCGCCGTGAAACGTTCGAACATCATCGCCTCCCGGCCCGGTGGCCGTGCTTGCGATGCACGGTCTGCTTGGTGACGCCGAGGCGGGTGGCGATCTCCTGCCACGACCAGCCCAGCTTGCGTGCGTTGTCCACCTGGAGGATCTCCAGGCGTTCGGTGAGTGCCCGCAGCGCCGCAACCGCGCGCAGTCCGATGTCGGGGTCGTTGTCTGCGGCGCCCTCGGCGAGCTCGAGTGTGCTCTCCATGTGCGTCAGCATATGCTGACGATCGGCCCGTCGTCAACATATGCTGACGCCTTCAACGCCCGCTGGTGCCCCGGCGGCGCCGGCGGTGCTCAGAAAGTGCTGCCGGGGTCGCGCCGAGCGCGCGGGACCCTGCGATCCTTCGACGTGGGCCGGCGTAGGTTGCGATGTGGCCCACGCGGCCCGCCTATTCAGTTGTCGATGTCTGCTGGGTGCCGGAGACTGGCGCATTTGGGAGCCGATGGAGTCACGCCGACCTCAGTTGAGGCGTTCTCGCCGGTCGTCAGCGGGTTTTGGCGCGCGGCCTTCTCGGGCGAAGACGTCGTGCCCCGCGAGGCGGCCTTCACCGTCGCGGTCAACGCCGATCTGAGCGAGGATCGCCGGGCCATGGTGCTGCGCGCCGCCGACGGCACGGTCCGGGCGGCGTTGACGCCATCGCTCGCCGAAGCGGTGGGACTGTCTGCGCAGCGGCACGAGCCGTGGCCGCGCAGCGAGGCGGATCTGCGCCGCGCCCTGGCCGAGGCCGGCGTCGCACTGCACCCGGCGGACAACCTGTTCTACTTCTCCCGGGCCGGTCTGGACATGCTGCTGGACGAGGACCCGCACCCCGGCGTTCGGCAGCTGTCGGACGCCGACGCCGCGCTGTTCGCCCGGTTCCAGTCCTCGGCCCCGGAGCAGGACCTCGACGACGCGTACGTCGAACTGGACCACTGGGCGGTCTTCGGCGCCTTCGCGCAGGACCGGCTGGTCACCGCGGCCAGCATGTACCCCTGGGGCGACGCGCGCATCGCGGACCTCGGCGTGGTGACGCTGCCCGCATTCCGCCGACGCGGTCACGCCCGCGCCGTTGTCCGGGCCCTGTGCAGACACGCCGCGCAGCAAGGGTACGAACCGCAGTACCGGTGCCAGCTCGACAACCACGCGTCCCTCGCCGTGGCCAAGGCGGCAGGGCTCACGCACTTCGGGACCTGGGAAGTGATCTCCCCCGACTGCCGCCTCGGCGTGGCATAGCTGCGGAGCTCGCCCGCCTCGGCCGGGGTTGCCACGACCTCCCTCAGCGTGTTGTTTGCCTTCCTGGCCCGCTGAAAGCGCCCTGCGGCCATGCCGCAGGGCGTGGCTCTCAGCCGCAGTGCGCGCCGTTCAGCGTGAAGCTGGTCGGCGGGGCATCGCTGTTGGCCCAGGTCCCCTGGAAGCCGAAGCTGGTGCTGCCGCCGGGCGCAATCGTCGCGTTGTAGCCCATGTTCACGGCGGTCACCGCCTCGCCGGACTGGCTGGTCGTGGCGTTCCAGGCACTGGTGATCTTCTGATCGCCCGCGAAGGTGAAGCCGACGTTCCATCCGTTGACCGCGGACGTGCCGTGGTTCGAGATCACCACGTTCGCCGTGAAGCCGCCGCTCCACTGCGAGGTGGTCTGGTACTGCACGGTGCAGCCGCCACTCGGCGTGCTGCTCGCGGATGCCGATGCCGAAGCGGAGGCAGATGCGGAGGCCGACGCAGAAGCGGAGGCCGACGCCGACGCCGACCCGGACTGGTTGCCGCCCGACGAGATCACGTAGGTGACCAGGGAGCGCGCCGGAATCGTCGCGGTGAACGCACCGCCGTTGACCCCGATCGCACCCTGCGTCGCGGCGTTGTTGCCCGAGTTGGTCAGCACGGGCGTCGCGGCGCCGGAGGTGATGCCGGTGCCGCTGAGCGTGTAGCCGACGGAGTCGGCGCTCTGCGCCGTGTTGAGCACGACCACTGCGACGGTGCCGTCGGTGTTCTTGAAGGCGCTGATGTTCAGGCCGCCGTTCGTGCTCGACGCGCCGATGCGGACCGCGCCGGGGTGGATGTAGCGGCTGTAGTTGGCGAAGGCCCACAGGCGGCCGGTCGGGATCACCGAACTGCCGTTGATCTCCAGCAGGCCTTCGTTGTCGCCGTTCTCCGACGGGGTGGTGCTGCCCCACCAGTAGAGGAACGCGCTGAGGTTCGCGCCGGTCAGGCCCTGGTGGATGTGCTGCGCCCAGGTCAGCCCGGAGGCGTCGGAGCCGTCGTCCCAGGCCGAGCTGAAGCCCTCGAACGTTGACCACTCGGTTTCCCAGGCCTGCTTGTTCCAGCCGGGCAGCGGCGAGGTCGGCGCGCCGCTGTAGCCGTGCCCGGTGAGCACGGCGGTGTCGGCCAGCGCGGTGGGGTCGGACTCGATCGCGGAGGCGTACTGGCCGGCCACCGGCCACCCGGTGGCGGCGCAGCAGGAGACCTGCGCGGCGAGCCCGGAGTTCTTCACGGTGGGCCCGAGCACGTCCAGCACGCTGGCCATCTGCGCGGGGCTCATCGTCATGCTGTCGTAGTTGGCGCTGAAGTCGGGCTCGTTGGACGGTCCGAGGTAGGTCAGCGGCACACCGGCGGCGGCGTAGTCCCTCGCGTACTGCACGAGGTAGTTCGCGTACGCCTGGCGCCAGTCACCGCTGGAGCAGGAGGCCCCGGTGGAGCCGCAGACCTGGCCCCCGTTGGCCGCGGAGCCGTTCGTCTTCATGTACCCGGGGGCGCTCCAGGCGTCGGCGTAGACGTTCGTGACGTTGTAGCGGCTCTTGATCTGCTGCGCGAACCACAGCTGGCCCTGGTCCTGGCCCGTCTGCGACATCGGCACGTAGGTGGGCGTCGCGCCGGGGCCGCCGGGGTTGTTCGGCTCGATCGTGTTGCCGGTGTCCGCGCCGATCTCGTTGCGCAGGATGGTCAGCCCGGCTCCCGTGGTCGGGCTGTACAGGTCGGCCAGCGCCAGTTGCTGGGCCGCCGACGGGGCGTTCATCACGGCGCTCGCCTCGCCGAACGCCTCGGAGGCGCCGAAGCCTGCGATGGTCTGAAACGTCGTCGCCCCGTTGATCGACGCGGTGTCCGCCGCGTACGCGGGAGCGGAGGAGAGCACCACCGCCATCGTGCACGTGCCGAGCACGCTCAGGCACGCGGTGAGTGAGACGGCCGCGCGGCGGCCGGGGTGTTTCGTCGGGACGGGCATGCTCCCGCTCCTTTCCATGACAGGGGGCTGATCAGGGTGAGGACCAGGACTCGAAGGTTCGGGCTAGCCGAGGGTCCATTGCTGGTTACTGCCGCCGTTGCAGGTCCACAGTTCGACCAGGGCGCCGTTGGCGGTGGACGCTCCGGTCACGTCCAGGCAGAGTCCTGACGCGGTACCGGTGACCGTGCCGTTGGAGTTGATGTTCCACTGCTGGTTGGACTGGCCGTTGCAGGACCAGATGATCGCCTTCGTGCCGTTGCTCGTGCCCGCCCCGTTGGCATCCAGACACAGCGTCTGCCCGCCCACCGTCAGCTGCAGCGCGCCGGCGGAGGTGTGCGTCCAGGTCTGGCCGGCCTGCCCGTTGCAGGTGTAGATCTGCTGCTGGGTGCCGCCTGCGGTCGAGGAGTTCGGGTCGTCCAGGCACTTGCCCGCGCCCACCGCGTGCAGCGCACCGGTGCTGGTGCCGCCACCGCCGCCGGTGGAGCCGCCGCCGTCCAAGCCCATGAAGTGAATGGCGTAGGCGGCCATGCCCGACCCCTGGATCGGCAGCTGGTGTCCGGCGCCGGCGATGCTGTACGCCTCGACCTGCGTCTTGCCGGCGCTGTCGTTGTAGCGGGTCCTGGTCCAGCCGGACACCGGGGTGTCGGTGGACGACGGGGTCTGACCCACCCCGAGCACGTTAGTCCACTGCTTGATTTCCTCGCCGAGGTTGTTGTAGTTCAGCGTGGTGTCCGCGGTGCCGTGCCACAGCTGCATTCTGGGGCGCGGCCCGCTGTATCCGGGATCTGCGGCGCGCACCAGGTCACCCCACTGCTGCGGCGTCATGGACACCTGGCCACCCGCGCACGGGCCGTTCCAACCGCGGACCGAGTTGGTGTAGAAGCAGTGGTAGGGCACGCCCATGAACGCGGCGCCGGCTTTGAAGACGTCGGGGTAGTCGGCGGCCATGACGTTGGTCATCATGCCGCCCGAGGACTCGCCGGTGACGTACACGGAGTTCGGATCGCCGCCGTAGTGCTGCTCCGTGTAGGTGATCATGGACATCAGCCCCACGGGGTCGCTGCCCCCGTTGCGCGTCAGCGCCTGGCTGGAGGAGACGTCCCAGCAGCTGCCGCCGGGGTTCGTCGACGGGTAGATGACGATGAACCCGTACTGGTCGGCCAGCGATCCGAAATCGGTGCTCGAATACAGGTAGGGCCCCGAGCCCTGGCAGCCGTGCAGCGCGAGCAGGATCGGCGGGTTCGGCTTGACGCTGTTCGGCACGTACAGGTACATCTGCAAGCTGGTCGGGTTGTTGCCGAAGTTCGTGATCTGAGTCAGCGACGCCGCGGCGGCCTGCGGTGCGGCGTGCAGGCTCAGGCCCGCGGCGGCGGCGACCGCGAGGGCCGCGCCGAGCAGGCGGGATTTCAGGGACCGGGAACTGCTCATGGGACCTCTTTGTCCGGAGGGCTCTGGGGACCGATCGCGGCGGTGTCAGCCGCCGTCACGCACCGCTCGGCGTCCACTCGTACGTGGCGATGCCGTGGCTCGGCAGCGAGTCGCTGAACTGCTGGCCGCCCCAGCTGGTCGAGAACGGCTGGGTGGAGCCGGAGGTGTTGTCGACGATCAGGACGAGCGAGCCGTCGGGGTTCTGGAACGCCACGTCGTCGAGGTTCGCGGTGGTGCTCGAGGCGATGCGCTTGGCGCCGGGCAGCACGAACTTGCTGAAGTGCCCGACCGAGTAGTAGCCGGCGTCGTACGTCACGTTCCCGGTGCCCTGGTTGACCGTGACGAGCGGGGTGCAGGCGTTGCAGCCGCCGGGGATCACCGGGCCGTTGTTCTGGTCCTCGGCGATGTTCCACATGGTGGCGGACCGCGCCCAGCTGCGGGTGCTCTGAATGAAGGTCTCGATCGCGTTCTGCGGGTCGATGCCGTCGGAGCACTCGGTCTCGTAGTTGTCCTTGGCCGGGAACGCCGCGTGCATGGTGGAGAGGGTGTTCAGGCCGCCCGCGTAGCAGTGCCACGCGGTACCGGCCAGGTACTTGCTCGCGTTGGCGTCCTGCATCAGCGGCAGGGCGTAGTTGCTGTACACGTTGGTGTTGAAGTCGGTGCCCAGTACCGCGGGGGTGAGGTTGGCCTGGGCCAGGGCGGGGCCGAGGTTGTTGGCGATGAAGCTCGCCTCGTTCTGCTCGGGGAAGTTCATGCCGGGGTACGCGGTGGCGTAGCTCGGCTCGTTCTGCGGGGTGATCGCGTAGATCGGGACGCCCTGCGCGGCGTAGGCCTGAAGGAACTTCACGAAATACTGCGCCAGCGGCCCGTAGCTCGACGCGAGCAGCGATCCGGCGTTGTTGAGGTTGTTCATCTGGCCGTTGGACTTCATCCAGCCCGGCGGGCTCCACGGGTTGGCCATCAGCTTGAGGCCCGGGTTCAGGGCGAGCGCTTCCTTCAGGTCCGGGACGATGTAGCCGAGGTCGTGCGCGATCGAGAAGCTCGCGAGCGTCGGGTCCGGACGGGTCCACGCCTGGTTGCTCTGGCCGTTGCAGGACCACAGCTGGACCAGCGAGCCGTTGGCGGTGGCCGCCCCGGACACGTCGAGGCACAGCCCGGACTGCACGCCGGTGATCGTGCCGTTGCTGTTGAGCTTCCACTGCTGGTTGGTCTGGCCGTTGCAGGTGTAGAGGATGACCTTGGTGCCGTTGGCGGTGCCCTGGCCGTTGGCGTCCAGGCACTTGCCGGCGACCTGCAGCTGGGAGGTGCTGGTGTAGGCGAACTGCTGGTTGGCGTTGCCGCTGGTGCAGTCCCTGATGTCCACCTGCACGCCGTTGGCCGGGTTGCCGGTGTCGTCCAGACAGCGCCCGGAGCCCGCGCCGACCGTCGTGCCCGTGGAGACCCCGAGATTGTCATCGTACGAATACGGCTGCGCCGTGGCGGAGAAGTCGGACGAGCCCATCGGAACCCGCATCCAGCTCATCCCGATGCCCTGGCTCGGGCTGAACAGCGCGTTCATCAGGTTCGTGTGCGCGGCGGCGCTCAGCTTGTCCGACAGCAGCCAGGCCGAGGTGTCCGTCATCGCGGCGCCGAAGCCCACGATACTCTGGAAGCTCTGCGTGCTGTCGACGCTGATGGTGCCCGACCCGCCGGCGGCCGAGAAGCCGAGGCTCGCCTGCTGGGTCAGGTGCTGGCTCAGGTCCGAGGTGGTCAGCCACTTGTGGACCACCTCGCCGGCCGCCGAGGCCGGGGACGCCGGCAGCACCGCCAGCGAGAGCCCAAGGGTGCCGGCCAGAGCGCCGGCAAACCCGGCGCGGCGCATCGCTCTCGACATCTGTGTCAAGCCTCTCGGTTGGCGGGTGAGGGTTCGAGTTGAGGCTCGCTCGGGGCCGGCGACGGCGAAGTCCGGTACGACTGTGAGCGGTAACATCGCCAGCCCTGCCCGAGCGTCGGCCCGCTGCGGAAATTACATGGGATGTCTAAGTGGCCGCAGGTGGCGTGTCAAGCGGCCGGGCTGACCATCGGACGACTGCTTGACGTAACGCTCACTCGTTGCAGCGATCTGCAGTGGTACAGCACACAGAGGTGTCAAGGGGCTGTTTTTGTGTGGTTGTGCAACTTCCATCGCGATCCCAGGGGGTCATCGAGACCATGTCGGCGACATCCCATGTCGAGCGGAGGCGGACGGCTCCCTCGGTGCTTGGGCGGAAGCGTGCTGGTGCGCGGTGAGCGTCGTGGCGCTCTACAAGCTGGAGTCGTCACATCGCTTCACCTCCCTTTGCTTATGTTGCTATTGACATGCGGTCCTGCCAGGCGGTTCGCGCCTCAACGGGGGTCTGGTAGCCGAGCGCGGAGTGTAAGCGCCTCTCGTTGTAGCTGTTGATCCAGTTCTCGATATCGCGGCGCGCACAAGCGCGGTCGGGCCAGAAGCCGACGCCGATCTCCGCCTTGATGGTCGCGAAGAACGACTCTGCCGCGGCGCCATCGAGACACGAGCCGGTCCGACCGGTGCTCTGCCGGACCTCCAGCCGCCGCAGCGCGTTCCGGTAAGCCTTCGCATGGTATTGCCTGACCACCGCGGTCCGTATGCATGATCGCGTTGCCCGCGACCAGCCCGGTACCATGCGCAGCGCTGATCGCGTCCACGGCAAGGCCGGCGCGCATGTGCGGCGCGACCGCGTATCCGACCACTTCCCTGCTGCACAGGTCCACGACCGTGGCCAGATACAGCCACCCTTCGGCGGTCGCGAAGCAACTGATGTCGCCAACCAGCTTCAATCCGGGCATCGGCGCACTGAAGTCCCGCCGGACCAGGTCCGGAACCGCGGCCGCACTGGGATCCGGCTTGGTCAAATTCCGGCGCCTACGTCGCGTAACGCCGGTGATGCCACGCTCGCGCATCAGCCGGGCCACAATACGCCGACCCACCGGCACGCCTTGGCGCTGCAACTCACGAGTGACGCGCATAGCACCATAGGCCGGATGTACCGTGTGCACCTCAACAATCAGCTCGATCAGCCGCCGCTCATCGCGCCGCCGGTGCCGGCGTTTCACAAGGCCGCGCACCCAAGCGCGATAGTTCGCGCCGTCGGTGACCAGGACCCTGCACAGCAGCCTCGCGCTGAACCGGTCGCGCCGCTGGTGGATGAAAGCGAAGCGCTCCCCCGCCGGTGCGCGGTGGATCAACGGCTCCGCCGCCTCGCGCAAGACCTGATTCTCGCGGCGCAGCTTCTGGTTCTCGCGCCGACTACGGCGCAACTCCTCGCGCACCTGCGCGAGCGCGAAGGAAAGATCATCACGGGTTGGTCGGCGAGGCATGACCGAACCCTGGCCCGCCTCCATGGCTAACGGAGATCACGTTATCGAACCGTGCCCGAGCAGCGTCAAAAACGCAGCACCCCATCAGCCCTCTTGATCTCAACTGATTCCCAAGGCAAAGGGAGGTGATGCAATGTGCCGACTCCAACCTGGCACATGCTCACCGGCAACCTCGCCTACCACGACCTCGGCGCCAACCACTTCGACCAGCTCAACCCCGACCGCGCCAAACACCGCGCCCTCGCCCAGCTACACCGACTTGGCTACCACGTGGAGCTCACCGCGGCCGCCTGACCCGGCCCGCCCAACCAGAACCGGTCCGACGACATCGAACCGCCGGACCGGTATCCCGCCACGCCACTACCAGCCTTGCCCCACGTGCATTTTCAGATCAGACAACCCGCCCAGCCCCGGCCGGGGTCTAGCAGTAACCCCAGTGCTGTGACGAGATATATGCGGTCGCATCGTTGCTGACCTTCACGTACAAGTTGCCCTTGTTCGACTGGTTGTAATACTGGTCCCAGTTCCCCCAGATGTAGCTTTCGAATATGACGTGGTAGCACCAACCGGCATCGACCTGGAAACCGTCCCAATCCTGGCCGGAGGGCGTTGTGCCCGGCCAGGCCGAGACCGTGATGAACTGCTCCGCCACTCCGTCGGAGGTGCACGTCGGCCTGGTGTTTGTGGAGTCACCGGTGCCCCCGCCTTGGCACCAGTTCCTGAACGCGGTGATGGGCAGGCTGGTGTCGTTGAAGGTCTCGGAGCATCCGAAGGAGCAGGACGCCCCGGCGTGCGCTGCCGTTGCCGGGCTGATGACGGCCACGAGTGACATGGTGGCGAGGGCGGTTGCGATCTTGGATCTGCGTTTCATGGTTCCCCCGTGTTGGTGGAGCATGGTAGGTGAGACGGTGCGATCGGCCTCAGGCCCAAAGAAAGTAGCCCCCTGTCGCCCCGCCGACTCCGTGAGTGTCTTGCCGGCGATGAGAGTTGTCCAGAGCTGATTCCCCACAACTTCGCGATTTGGCCACTGGCAGGGCTCGATGACGGCTTTTACCGCGCCGAACTGGTCATTGCCGCCATCATGATCTGGCTCAGATGATCGCCAGGGCTAGGGCTGGGGGCCGGTCAGCTCGGCTTCGGCGGCGTTGTAGTGCACGATGTCGAGCAGCAGGCCGCGTCCGTCGGCCGCGCGGGTGATGGCGGCGGCGTAGAGCACGACGGCTCCGAGGGTGGGTGTTTTCAAACTCGCGCGGTCGTCCGTGGTGGGGATCGCCGCGCCGCAGCGGGCTTCGTGGGTCAGCGGGCCGTGCGCGTCGGACAGGGCCTTGATGATCGGTGCGCGCTCCCCCATCGGGTCCGGGTAGCGCTCCATCCCGTCGTACGCGAAGTGCGGCAGGATGCGCCGCGCGCGCACCAGAGCGCCGCTGGAATGGATGGCGGTCGGCTCGTAGAGGTGGACGAACTCCCCGCGCGGGCAGCCAAGTAGCGCGGCCGTGCGCGAGTCGGCGGCTCCCCGGCTGCGCTTGGGCTCCTCCACCGTGGTCAGATCCCGCCATGGGTCGGCCGGGTCGAACGCGATGGCGTGCCGGGGCACCGGTTGCTCTAGGACCAAGGTCCCCTTGCCGTTGACGGTGCGTACCCGGCCTTCCGCGCCCAAGATCGCCAGGCTCTCGCGCACGGTGGGCGCGGAAACGGCGAAGTTGCTGGCTATCAGCTTTTCGCTGGGCAGCAGCACCCCGGGCGGGTACTGGCCCGAATCGATCGCTTCGCGCAGGACGCGGGCGACGCTGCCCTTGCCGAAAATCCTATCCGAGCAGGTCAGGCGGCATGTTCGTATTCGTGTAGGGTTCCGCCGAGTCGGTCGCGTCTTCGGACGTCGAGGTGTGTGATGTGGCCTGGATCGGTGAGCGGCACGGGCAGAGGTTGCAGTGGGCGGGCGTTCGCGATGCCCTGATGCGGTCGGTGTTCGTTGTAGAAGTGCTCGAACTCGCGTAGCGCATGCAGCAGGTGGGCCTGGTTCCAGATCAGTGTGCGGTCCAACAGTTCGTGTCGGCAGGTCTGCACCCACCGCTCCATGATCGAGTTCATGCGGGGCATCCGGATACCGCTGAGCACGATCTCTATCCCCGCGTCCGCGATGATCGCGTCGAACGGGTCGGGGGATTTGCCGTCACGGTCCCGGATCAGGAACCGCGCCCGGCAGCCGGAGTCCTCGGGATCCATGACGAGGTTCCGGGCGGCGTGGGCAGCCCATGCCGCGGTCGGATGCGCGGTGGCGCCCAGGATCCTGACACGGCGGGTGGCGTGTTCGATCACTGCGAAGACGTACAGTCTCGCGCCAGATAGGGTGGTTGTCTCGAAGAAGTCGCATGCAAGCAGGGCGTCGGCTTGGGAGCGTAGGAAATCCGCCCGGGTGGTGGCGCTATGGTTGGGTGCAGGGTCGATCCCGGCGTCCTTGAGGATCTCCCAGACCGTGGAGGCGGCGACCTTCACCCCGAGCACGAGCAGTTCGCCGTGCACGCGTCTGTAACCCCAGCCCGGATTTTCGCGGACCAGGCGCAGCACCAGGGCACGGATCGAGCGTACGGTGCGCGGCCGCCCGACGCGCTTGGGCCGGGAGCGCTCGGCGTGTCGGCGCGCCACCAGATCGCGGTGCCAGCGCAGCACGGTGTCTGGCTTGATGATCAGGTGCAGGCGCTGGAGCACATTCCTCGGCAGCCGGTGCAGCAGCGCCGCCAAGAGCGCGCGATCGCTCGCAGCGAACTGCACTTGTTGCGAACCGAGCTGCCGTTGCAGGACACAGAGTTGATGTCGCAGCGCCAAGATCTCCGCGTCCTTGTTCCGATCGCTCATCGGCAGCAGCCGCAGCAACGCGAACGCGTTGCTCACCCCGAGATAGGCCAATCGCAGCAGCACGATCGATCACCATGCCACATCAGCGACCAGCCATCAGGGCATTGCGCAGACCGCCACCCCGCACAACATCAGCTCGACTCCCGGCAATGGCTCTGACCAGCACGGACGGGGTTATCGGCAAGGGCAGGTCGGGTCGCGGTGGTCGCGTCGGCAAGCGGGCATGAGTAAGGACTCTGCCGCAGCGATGCCGGAGAGCCGGACGGCGTTGCCGAATCGTGCCCGAAATCCACACCCGAATCTAGGAACTGAGTCCAACTCACACATGTCTCAACCAGCGCGGATGCCAAAGTGGTGTTGCGAACCGTGTCGACTCCAGCGCAGAGCCGGTGGCGCATCGTACCTGCGCGGATGAGGCGGTCGGCAAGCACGGGATCGGCGCCCGGAACTATCCGGGCGCCGACCGCGAGAATGCTTCTTCCGGTGATCGTCGGTTTACTGTCGATCTCTCAGCTTGCCGAAGCCTGGAAGGTCAGGAGGCTCTGACAGAGCCCTGTCTTACTCCAGTCCACCTGCCAGGTGTAAGTACCGTTGCTGAAGCCGGTGATCTGGCTGGCATAGTACGTGTACGTGACAGTGGCGGAGCAGAAGATTCCGTTGATGAATGCGGCGCCGGCGTTGTCGCTGCGGCTGGGATCGATGTAGTCGCTAGTGACCCCGCTGCAGTTGAACGAGTCGAGGAAGTGGTTGTGGTAGAGCTGCCACCCGCTGGTGGTGTACCACTGCAGGTAGCCGCTGGCATATGAGGCACCGTGTGTCGCGCATCCCGATCCGGGATTCCACTGGACCTCATTGGTCACATCGTTCACGTGGATACCTGGCGGGTCGTGGAACCAGCTGTGAATGCAGGCGCTGTGCGAGTAAGAATGATGAGTATCACGGTGTGGATCAGTACACGTCGCTTGCGCGGCCGCCAGAGTTTCCGTGAAGTTGGGGTCCGCTCCGATGGATGCGTCACCTTGACCGATGCTGGTCGCGGATGAATCCTGCTGAGCCGTCGACTTTCCTGCGGAGGCCGAAACGGCCGCCCCTGCCGGCATCGCGTCGATGAACGATTGACAGGTACCTGGATTGTAAGCCGTCTCGGTGTAGAAGCTCGGCGTTTCAGTATTTCCGCTCAGCTGGAACAGGCATCCACCGTTGCCGGCCTTTTTGCCCGTCAGAGTCAAATGACGTGCATTGGGGTTCTGGGCAGAATACCGGATCAAGCCGGTAGCCGCGGCTGGCTGTCGAGCGGTGACACTGGCACTCGCCGCGGTAGTCATGTTCGCTAAAGCTAGGGCGCAGGACGCGGCTACGATCGCCACGATCTGAAATCGTCTGCGCGTTCTCATTCCAATATCAACCCCCGGAGTAGAATGCAAAACAACGTGACGGTGTTCGGTGTTGCCATTTATGGCTGAACGGGACATGAGTGGAAAGCCCAGGCAATTATCCAGGCCACAACCCCTGAAGAACTCCCCGTCTTCCCCGTCGGACCCTATCGAGCCGTTGCTGCCAAGCCCGTACTTACGGCGATCCGGCTCGCGCTTGTGTGAAGCCTAGTCCCGCCGTTCAGCGGGGCGACACTGACGCTTAACAAGCTTCTGAGTGTCTATTGTGTCATGCGCGTGAAGTGATCGCAACGAGCTATTTGCGCTCTTGCCGATGTCAATCTTGAAACGCCGCGGATGCTGATCCCGGAACGCGAAAGCGCTCCTGGACTTGGGACGATCATGATTGTCTAGGTTATGAGGGTCCCTGAACCGGAGCACTTTCCAGGTGAACGCTACAACTTCGCGTCCGAGGCTGTCCGTGGCTGGCGATGGCAGGGGTGTCGCCGCGCATGCCGGGTCCCGGCTGCTGGCGGACCTTGGGCGTGCCGAATACTCCATCCGTGCAGGTAGCAGGCCCGAGGGTTGAATCCGTGCAGATGGGTGGCCGGGCTGGTGCGAGGGTCTCGGCGTTCATGATCCCTCTCACCATCGCGTTGGTGGGAGGGGCGTGACCGGTTTTCTCGGGCGCCGTGTGGGAGGGAAGTGGGAGGGGCGGGGATGGCACCGGGCGACACGTGGCAGTATCGTCGGGCATGGAGATCGGGCGGAGTCCGGACAGGATGGGGCGAGTCGGAATCAAGCAATAGGTGTTGATATATCAAACCTAGCCTCAACTCTTCAGTGGTAGCCGGTGGTTGATCTTCGGTTCTGTCTGGTCTTCGTTTTCTGGTTCCGGGGTGGCCGTGGCTGCGCGGGTCGCCGCGTGGCGCCGGTTCCACGGGCCGGCTGCTGGTCCTTTCCGCTGGTCGGGACCGGGTGCGCTGGTCAGGTCGGGGCGGGCAGGGCGTGGATGCGGTCCCAGGCCTGGGTGATCGCGGTGGCCCAGGGCCAGTCGGGTGGAATGCGCAGGATCTTGCGGCGGGCGTGGGTGACCAGGCGGGCGGGCACGGCCAGGAACCGGAAACGCAGAGTGCCCGGTTCGGCGTCGGCCAGGTCGTCCTGGTCGTGCAGAGCCAGGAGTTGGAGCCAGCGGCGCAGGTCGGTGGCTGTTTCGATGGCTTGGCACCAGGCCTGGTTGATCGGGTACTTCTTCGAGGGCATGCGGCGCAGGCCGGTGTCTTTGGCTGCTTCGACGCCTTTGGTCTCGACGCGGACGTGACCGCGGTGGCGCGCTTCGAGCCACTGGATCCGGCGTCCGGGCCGGTCGGGGGCGAAAGTGGCGATCAACTGGTAGCGGTAGCCGCGCTCCTGCTCGAACGCGGTCAGCGCGCGTGAGT
>Ga0307507_10008052_pt1 | contig 14841 bp, 16 predicted proteins | sample 7_EM_MG_FD_207223 | JGI IMG/M metagenome (GOLD analysis project Ga0307507, IMG submission 207223) | Populus trichocarpa ectomycorrhiza microbial communities from riparian zone in the Pacific Northwest, United States - 7_EM | ecosystem: Host-associated > Plants > Roots > Unclassified | place... | reverse complement strand
AGCAGGAGACAAGAGACTCACTCGAAACGTGGGGATCTTACTGCCAAAGGAAAGATACTGGGATATCCCAGAAACGGAAGAAATCAAACTCGAAGTATTGGAAACAACGGAATTCCAAGACAAGGACCAGGGAGAAATACAGAAGGCAAGCAACGTCGACAACGAGATCCAAGACATCAAGAGAAACTTGGACGAAGGAAGAAAAGAACGGAAGGGAATAGCGTTGGGGCTATGCCAATGAAAGGTCGGCCTCTTATGGTATCAAGGAAAGATTTGGATACCAAAGGACGAAGGGATACGAACCTCTCTTATTGCTAAACATCACGAACCCCCACAAGCGGGACATGGCGTGAAGGCAAAAACTACCGAATTCATCAGTCGACGATACTATTGGCCAAAGATAAGAGAAGATATCAAAAGATTCATAAAGAATTACGACACATTTCAAAGGACCAAGGTGGTTCGACATGCACCCTACGGATTTCTACGGTCAAACGAAGCCCCCGATCGACCATGGAAATCAATAGCCATGGACTTCATTACGGACCTGCCGAAATCGGAAGGATATGACACCATACTGGTGGTCATCGATCGACTGACCAAAATAAGCCATTTCATACCATGCTCAAAGGACCTGGACGCAGGGCAATTCGCCAATCTCGTCATGAAAGAGATAGTCAGGCTACACGGACTACCACAGGATATCATCACCGACAGGGGGACACTATTCACCTCAGACCTATGGAAGGAAACTACCGGAAGACTAGGAATCAACGAAGGCTCAGCACGGCATTCCACCCACAAAGAGACGGACAGACCGAAAGGAGCAATGCCATACTAGAACAATATCTACGGGCATACATCAACTACCAACAAGACGATTGGTGTGATTACCTACCACTAGCAGAATTTGCATACAACAACGGATATCAGGAAACCATCAAGAACACACCCTTCTTTGCAAATTACGGAATAAACCCCGAATACGAGATGATCGGTCATATGATACACGGAAAGCGGACCAAACCGGAAGAAATGACTCAATTACATGAGTCATTAAGAAACGAGATGGTTGCCTCAGAATTACGACAAAAAGAAGACTACGATCTACACAGAAAACCCGATCCGAACCTACAACCAGGGGATATGGTGTGGTTATTGCCACGCAATATCAAGAGCACAAGACCATCGAAGAAACTGGACTACAAGAAAATCGGACGATTCAAAATCTTGGCAAAGATTGGGACAAGCGCATATAAGCTGGCCTTACCACCTTCAATGGCCGTACCCAACACATTCCATATCTCTCTTCTCGAACCCTACCAAGACAACCACTTCCTCTCACAGATCAAACAACCCCCCCCTCCTATCCAGATAGAAGGAGAAGACGAATACGAACTTGACGAGATTATCGACTCACGACACCACTACCACAAACTCCAATATCGAGCTAAGTGGGAAGGATACTCACCAGAAGACGATAAAGTCTGGTACCCCGCGGAAAACTTCAACAATGCAGAACACACAGTCCCACGATTCCACCAGCGCTACCCAAGAAAGCCCGGAGTGGATACACGTCACGATCAACAGATCGTCCTCCGCACCTCCCCCCGTCGTCAGACAAGAACGACACTTACACAGGCCAGACAGCGACGCCCAGCGCATCGCTCGCAACGCTACCCACACTAGCCCAGCATACTCGTGCTCACCAAGGAGGGAAGTGGCACACGCCTCCATGAACTGGACGGACTGCACGCACGATGGATGTCAAATCCATCTCACCGAAAAACAAGGGTCAGGCTGGTACCCACAAATCACCAGGAGATCGAGAAAAGCAAGTGTCCCCCACGACCACGACTGGCGACAGGAGATGGAAGCGAACCCAGGAGAGGACTAGGCCCCACAACAACAACCTCGCCATCGAAGGGTTCGAAGGGCCCATGGAGATCTCACAAGCTGGGAGCATTGTTTTAACGACAATTGCAAGGAACACCGGTGGGAAAAGGTGGACGCCGGATTCTATCCCAGACAAGTGGGAGAAAAAGGGGAACTGTCAAAGAACGACAGATGGGAACAAAGGAAGAGAAAAGCCGTGAGGACACGGCTGGAGGGGCAGGGGAGCGAAAAAACCATGGAAACTCTGGAAACACAGATCTCGGACCTCCGAAGCCAACTCGATCGCACCGCCCAAATCATTGTGGCAAAAGACAACGACTTCGAACGGCTCGATAAACAAAAAGAGAAACTCCAACAAGCCTACAATCGGTGCAAACAAAGAATGCGCCAAATTGGGGGTATGCTGTAGAAGGGGGGAGTTTAGCATCGTGGGACCGATGCACGAGGGGGATGGGAGCCAATGTCACAAATGGTGACTAAGCAAGGCAGACTCTCTCATGACTAATAGTTATTAGTCATCGGTTTGTTATCATTCACACTATGAGACCGGTTGACTCATAGGCTTTCACATGACGATGCAACAGCGGGTCATCGGTTTATTGTTATTGGTTGATATTTGACATGATGCACGATTATGGTCATGTGGTTCATGTATTTCGCACATGACTCATAGTTATGAGTCATGGGTTTTGCGCATGTGACCCCTTTAGGGCATATGACTTGTTTTATGAGTTTTGATTGGTTGCGAGATAAGGCGCAGCGGACTCGAACGAGTCAGCTGATGGATTTTATACTATGACTCACGATGAGTCATGAGTCGCGTGACGCGAGGGAACGAGTCACGCAGAGTAAGGATTGAGGGAAGAACCCCTATATAAGGGCACCTCGGGCAGGAGATTTGAGTTCTTCACGCAACCATCTAAGTTCTTTCATGCTACTTACTTTCAATACAAAGATCTTTATCTATCACACGTTCGGGAATAGGGACACGACTGTCTCATAGGAGTCTAGCGATCGCCGTTGCCAGATAGGAGTCAACGGACTCAGCTATCGCAACAGATATTCGGCTAAGAAGAAGTGATCCTTAGAAAGACTATCGGTTACCTGCTGCAAGTATCACCCGTAGAGGAGAGGATTGTAACAACATACAAAAACCTTAATTCCGAACGTCTTTCTACCCCTGGGAAAAAGCCATCTACCAAGTCCCTCTGGTATGGGACTAACCGCACATCTCAAGCCGCCTTGATTGTCCTCCATTCTAAAACAAAACACAACTCAAACAACTAATCAAGAAAGAATCAGGAATACCCATGGCACATTCTCAAAACAATAATCAAAAACTGCAAGTAAATAACCACAAGTAGCAGTGTCTTAACAGGTGGTTGTGAAAGAGATTTATTGCAAGAGCTCTTGATTTCAAGATTACAGCCCAGTAAATAGCCCACCTCAAACAAAGGAAGGAAACACTGCAATATCATCCCTCTAAGGGGGAGCAAGAGTGGGTCATTGTCAAACTCTTGGTTGTGGAGTGCAGTAAGATGCTAGCTGGAGGGGAGGCAGTACCAGATCAAACTGCGGAGAAGTAGAGTAAAGAATGGGAGACCTCATCCCATCGTGACGACTATTTGTAACCATGTTCATGTCTGACAAGGCTGTTTCAAAGAAGAGAAAATGGAGAAATCGACCATGGCCTGTTGAAGAGTTTTCTCCTACTGCTAACCGTATTCCTAGTCATCTGAAGCATGGAAAAAAAAGGAGTGTTGCCTACTGTGGAAGAGCTTAGCCAGGCAAAGCAAAAGTCGAGTAAGGTAAAAAATCATCAACAAGAAGGAGAATCATCAATAACCCAGAGTAGAAGAGTCTCAAAAAATTAAATCAAGGTATATTCCAAGAGAAAAGAGGGGGAGAAGGGACCCCTCAGCGCAAGCCCATCATACGAGGTGGGGTGGAAGTAACGATGATTTCTTGAGGTTGAAATTTCAATTGCCGGGTGTGTAGAGGAGATGGAGAATATCTAATAAAATATCTTGCTCATACTCTTATTATTACTAGTGAGGTATCTACGGTTTTATATTAATAAGTGTAGCAAGTAGTATAATATTATAACTACAACTCTTGGTATATTGAGCAACTGTTTGTTGTAGAAAGATAGAAGCAGGCGGCCTGCTTCTATCGGGCCAGTATGATTATTATCAGAAACAGAATAATTTATTTAATAACCCCTATTATGATTTTGAAGAAGTTGAGAGTAACACTTCAATGTCAAATCAGTTAAATATTTATCCAAGAAATAGGATTAAACTTGTAACTGAGTTTGAGAAAGACTGGTAATATCGGAAGCTAAACAATAATTGTGTACTCCAGTGGAAAGATAGTAATTGAGCTCAACTAGTTATCAGATAGAAAGTTAATATTCTCATTTTTATTACCCATATATATGATAAGTATTATCAACCTAACAAATATCTATAAATGAGTTCTGATGATTACTATAGAGATATACTGCACACAAATAATATCAATATTTCCTTTAATTTCTGGTAGAGGTTTTATAGAAATCAGTTTTATATAAGGAAAGTTATGGGCTTTGAATATGATACCATACCAGATGTGAATTGTATAAAGAAGAGTTTCTCCTTTGTCTAATTGAATAAGCTTTGAAAAGTTGTTTATTGTAGCCAAAGTAGAGAGATTATAGTAGAGAGAGAGTGTGGGAACAGAAATTATAAGTAGAGTCACTCGGCAGAAGTGTTCGTGAAACATGTCTTGCCTTACTAGGCCCCATCACCAAAAGGCAAACATCTCAACCTCTCTGGCATAAACGGTGACCAAGCAAGGCAGAATTTCCCATGACTAATGGTTATAAGTCATTCGTTTGTTATCTTTCACGCTAGAAGATCAGTGAACTCATAGGTTTTCTCATGACGACGCAATAGCATGTCATTGGTTTCTTGTTATTGGTTGTTGATTGATATGACTCACATTTGTGGTGATGTGGTCTATGTATGTCACTCATGACTCATATTTATGAGTCATGGGTTTCACGAAAGTGATCCGTTTAGGACACAGGACATGTTTTACAAGTTGTGATTGATTACAAGGTATGGCGCGGAAGACTCATGGAAGTCAGCTGAGGGATTTCACACAATGACTCACCATGAGTCATGAGTCACGTGATACGAGAGTATGAGTCACGCAGGGTTAGTGTTGAGGCAAGAACCCCTATATTAGGGCACGCTCAAGGCTTGGGATTTGGGTCACGAACCATCTGCACTACATCTCTGGCAATTGAAATCTCAATACTATGAGAATTCATCGTCCATCAGCAAAACCAACTCTCACTCCAGACGTATAACGCCCGCGTCCGGTGTAAACCTATCAAATTGTCTGTATGAGTTGCCACCCTCGCCACTCCTCCACTTCCTGCCACCTGGATCCGTCTGCTTGCATCCAGGAACGCTTTCATTAGTAATCTGCCCCCAACCGTGATTTTATAGACATGCCTACCGTAGTATGGAGAATAGCCTTGCTATTACGATCTGCTGAGGCTAAACATACATTATCTAGATTTGTTCTTATAAAATATGCTCTTCACCTGTGGGCTCTGTAGCGTGCAGTAGTTTGATATTCGCATTAAATGTCTGCAGGTTAATCCGCTAGTACTCAAGCGGCCGAGCTGAAGCTGGATACTTTAGGTAGAGATTGCCATCTTAAGTGTCCGGCCTCAGCTCAACTGCATCTATATTTCATTAAACCTCCCAAATTTATTCTGTTGTACTCACCTGGCCTAGCTGAGGCCGCATTAATACTGTGCACAATCCTGCAGAATAATTTAATATAATTAATATATATCATTAAACATCCGCAGATCAATCCTATGATTCACTATCCATTGCCTCTCCCCACAAGGAATTTCCTGCGCCTGTCCAATTACTGCCACTCTACCGACTATTCGGATGTCTCAACTAGTGGACCACTTACTAACTAGTATATGTCCGCTTGCCAGGTGAAATCTACCACCATTGATTAGATCGGGTACGCGATCCAATGCCCGCCGATGAACTCCTACAGCTTCGCTTAGAATATTGCTTCTCTTAAGAAGTGCTCATAATTGCGCCACCACCCGTCCTCGCAAATTCCCATGAGCATCAGGAAAATGTCGGAGCGTGGTCCAAGGTGGTCCTGAACCCTCCTGGTCCACCAAGGGGGGTTGTGGTCCCCGTGGTCCACCTGGTCCACTCCCATCCATTCTGATCCACACTTTTTGAAATTTTGCCGAAAGTGTGGACCAGGGTGGATCAGGGTGGACCAGGAGGACCAGGGGGACTATAACCCCCCTTGGTGGACCAGGACTGGTTTTTACATTTTGCTGATGATAACTCTCCTCCCCACCAGTCTGGACCCATACCCAATCATTTCTAGCACTACTCTTGTGGGAAAGCCTTTGTACCAGTGCAGCGGGCCCGCTGGATCTGGAAAACGTCAGCTTCCTGAAAGTCAGCAACTGGAATTTGAAGCTGGGTAAATCGCTCTATAGGAAGAAATCCCAGTTCGGGGGTGTCAGTAGGGAGCCGCAGGTCATTTGCTGCAGTCTGCTCGATAAAACGGAGCATCTCCTCTATCATGTCGCAATACTTGATCTCATGGGCTTGGCATAGCTCAGAAAGCCTGCCAATGTTCGTGCGGCCTTTAAGCATTCACTGAAGTGCACTGCGACTTAAAGAAATCAACATTTCCATCCCGCTATTTCCTACCACGATCACACCTTTTTGCAAAAGTGCTTCGATAGTCTACAAGGGCATTCCGAGAGCGTGCTGGCGACCATATTGGGACAAGCTCTGTCAGGCGGCTTCATTCTTGTTTGACCTCAGGTAACTGTCTTTAGTCTGCTCCTTGTATGCTAGTTCACCGATCTCAGTAGAATACATCAATAGGGACCCAAAACGCCGTACCTGGGAGGCAAAATGACTCAGGTAGTGCCTCTTGATAAAGTTGAAGTGATTCGCGCGCCACATCAAATCCGCCTGCTGATTGGCCTTTTCAACCATGTCTGGATCCACCTGCTGATGGCGCTTGGCGGCAGTGTTGTGGTGGGCCTCATCAGCACGTTAATTCGCCCTTAGTTCTCTTAGATTCCGATCCTGACCATTTGCTTCTGCACGCGTAACCTTCGTGGTACAGAACTCAAGAAAAATAGGCTTGGTCCGGTAAAATGTCTGCAGAGACCTTTCCATGTAGACAAGTGTATGTGGTGTATGACTCCGATATTGGGCCATGAGAGAGAAGTCAACCAGCACGCTCACACCCTGCAAAGCACTCTTCAAATCGTGATACTGAGAAGTTTCCGTATTTCGCAATGCGGACGCCAATACGGCCACAATACAGCGGCCAAGGTTGCGCATTTCCTTTCCCTGCCATTGTGCAACTTGACCATAGGCCATTTTTGGTACGCTGGGTCCAGGATAAGGCAGAATTTCTTTCCAGGCATTCTCGAATGCCTGCTGCCGTTTATGCTTTTTCAGGAACCCCTTCACCCATTCCATCATGTGTTCGAATAGGCAGAGGTAAATGTTGTGTCAAAGGTCCGGCTTAACAAGGTCGGCGGGGTTTACTCAGTCTTGTCTGGCGAATACATTATTTCCTATTTTCACACCCACCTCCGCAAAGTATTCTGCAATACTGGCCACTTCTGCTGACTCATGTCTCAAAGGTTTCTCTCTATATAGGATGTAGTCGCGAGTCTTATACATAATTAGCTGATTCCCACCAAGCTTCTTGCACGGAACCTCACACTTTGGGCACAACTTGCTGCCTATTCCATGCAAGGCCGTATATTCAGCATGGTCCGCAATCCAGGCTAACAAGATGGGAACACAAAGGCGTGTTTTGCGGTCTGCACAATTCATAACCGTTCTTTCTTGGACGACCTGTTGTAATGGCGCAAGGACAAGATCAAAGACAGTCCTCAGGACATACGCATTCATATACTGATTGGCTTCGTGGGCGCAGGCTGATTCACCACTAAACTTTGGCGGTACCGGAAGTGATGCCAGAAGCAGGATTGGCATCTTGATAAGGCTGTTTCTCGTCCGCAAAAGGATATTGCCGATCATCACGTATACTGGCCAGGCTTTCTCATCTCCTGAAAAATTGGTAAGTTGAGTCTGGTCCGAAAATCCAATAATTGGTACGACTGTTGACCTAGGGGGCAGCGTTTTCTACCAAGAAACATAATGGGCTATTAGCACTTGAAACATCCACCACTTGAAACTTGTCATGACCTATTTCATACCTGTGTACTCCACCACCAATCCGCCATATGCATCTTAGAGTATCATTGGTCCCAACTCGAACCATATTCCCGAATAGGTGCGTAGACCATATCTGATCTATACACGACCTGGCAGATCAAGTCCCAAACACAGTCAATAATATTCCGATAATAGAAAGTTGCTGCATGTCAACCATCATTGATAACAGCTTCTGTCCACACCAGGTACTCACCAAATGGGTCCAGAACGTTGAGGTGTTGTCACATGGTATTGGCTGACCGGAATGATGATCTGCTATCTATGTCATCCAAACCTTCTGCCAAGTACACGTCGATCTACGACTTGCCTCCCTTGCTCCAGACCAGCCAGCTTGTCAAATTAAAGTCGTCTTCGGACGAGAAAGCGTTCCAGGGGTCATCCCTCATGGCCCTGTTCAGCTCTGTATAGCCAGCAACATCGCTGGGTGCTCTGCCAGCACCAGAAATAGGTTCCTGACTCAATGGGCACCTGCAGACTGGTGGGTAAGAAATGTCCTCCGCCTCTGAATTGTTTTGCATATTATCATCTATCTCATTGTTGGCTGTGCGGCAATGTGCGATCTCCAGCCTGTGATTGGATTCGTAGTCTGAGTCGCTCTGATTGTTGTTTTCATCGTGTAGGAAAGCAGGCGGCCCTAGCGAGATCAGGTCCGCATTCAGACGGAGGGATAGAACGATATCAAGATGCATTATCTGAAGGTGCTTTTCGTATGCAGCAGCCCGTTGATAGTGTCGCCTGCCATAAGGACACTTTGTTGTCTTTGAGGTCATTGTACTCATGTGGTATTTCTCTTTCCAGTGGTCTAGCTGACCTAATCTGTGGAGGCGGACTGCAGCTGATTTAGTCTTTCAAAGCCAAAGGCAGATTTCTTTCCAGGGTTAAATCGGGGCAAGCTGGAAGTTTGTTTGGTAGAATGACAGACGGCTCCCGACGTTCAAGCTGTCATTAACTAAGTTTTCAAGGGACAGGTCTAGAGTGGTTTAGCAAGGTCTTGGCTCTCAGACTGCGGCTCCTCCGTGGGTCTGTTGCGGCTTAAAATCTTGTCTGAAGCTTCTTGCCTTTATATGTGGATCACATGATCTTTCAAGATTCAAGATATCATTATTCAAGTTTGTACAGGGTATGATCATGCAAACCCCAGTGGCCTATATAAGCTCTCCCTCACCACCATCCATCCTTCCTACCTGTTCCTTTCCCAATTTACAATCACATCCTTCATTGATCAACTCATCCATCTCAATAGAACGCAGAAAGCTCTAGAAAAGCTCTCACTCATCCGCGGTATTTCTAGTATATCCCCAGACCAATTCAGTACTATTTATCTGTATATTCCAGGCTAATAACCTTCTCACAGCCATTTATCATCCGCAGAAGTCCCTTTATCTCCTGTTATCGTCCATCAGGCCCGCTCTTTTTCTATTCTGATAGCGTGAACCATTCACACTTTATCCTCCAGGCTAGTAGCCTCTGCTAGCGGAAATCCATCATTAGCGGGAAGACTATTGTGGAAAGAGAAAAACAATTCCGGATCCAGAAACCACCCCCTCGCCGCAACCGCTATTACAATGGCAGCCTCAAAAGTTTGACTTGAGTACCAAAAGTCCGATGCCTTCAAAGATGAAGGTGAGGTTACTTGGTGTAAGCATGTCTGCGGCTTTCCCGAACCAAGAACCTATAGTGAGGAGTATAAAGAATGGCGGAATGCTATGAAAGGTAAGATGGAGCAAGACAGGATTCCAGGCTGGAAGGGAAGTACGGCCGCCCAATGGGCTGCCATTCAGGCATATGCCCTTGCCACACCACCCGTTACAGTTAGGGTGGCACTCTAGCAGACAGATCCAGCCCCGAGCAAACATTTTCCTGAATGCCTTTGCCTTTTTACTAAAGGAGATAGTAAAAAAACATAAGCCCAGCTTAACACGATTGTTGGCAGCACAACCAGTTCCCGGTGTTGCTCCTGTTGCAGCCCCCATTGCGGCTCGAATTGCGGTCAGCAAAAATGGTAAGTTACCTCAAACCGTCTATATTGAATGTGCACAGTATATGCTAATATGCCCCCTACCGGTCTTGTCGGTCCGCGCTCGGTCTGTCTCTGGATAGATCAACCATTTGTGGTCCGCCCAGACAGCCCCCTCCATGCCGGGCTGGACAAGATCCAATGGCAAACCCATGGACATGTTTACTGGATGGAGATGACCGAACCCACAATGCGGAACCTGTTTGTATGCATAGCAAGAGTCCTTGCATGGGGATACGGATATCGTCAGCTCATTGGTGCGACCAGACATGGTACACACATGCTGCTTGACGATCCGGAGACGCCACTACCGGTTGCTGAAATGATCTCAATCGGAAACAGTAGGCATGTCCACATGTGGTGGTCAATGAATTCGCTGAGCGAACCATTTGATCTCCTCTTCTGTGGCTATCGCACCTGTGGAGAAGATGGGACTCCTCCCCCCCAGTGCAGTGAATTTTGGCCCTTGTGATAATAGGGGCCAATCTCCCAATCGGTCTGTTCATAGTGATGAGTCAGACTCAGACGGCTACCAGCCCGAATTGTCCGCTCCAGCCGCAAACAGAATCACCAGGGTGGGTACTAAAAAAACCGGGAGCAGCATGCGAAAGACTGGACAAACGGTGCGGAACAGTGCAGCAGACATCGATGAACCAGAGCCAGACTAAAACCGCAGTTCAGCCATCAACGTCGTGCAAGCCTTGGAACCCGGTATCACACCATCTCCTGGTAAGCAATCTTCTCCCCCTCCTACTGACTTGGGTATTCGTGCCTTGAGGTCTGGCTGACAAACAGGAAGGGAGACTGACCTAAAGAAAGCATTCCGGCTATCTACCCGGACAGCAGTTCATAGCAGTGGCAAAGGTGACCTAGCAGCCATGGCTGAGGCTGATGAACCGAACAGTCCAGCTGATGCTGCACAACCTCCATGGAAGGTCGCCCGCAGCTTGCCAATATTCGACAATAGTATTGAGAGTGAACCGGATTGACTTCATAAGGAGATTCATAGGAGTTCGCAACATACCGCCATACCTAGTCTACTAAACAGTCCTCCTCCATTGCGGCCAATCCGAGTCATGATCTAGCCTCTGCAGCCTCTAAGCAGCTACATCTGAGGCCATCAGCTAAGCATCTTTTGATGCTAGCCTCCGGCGCCCAGCAGCCTGCCGACACATCAGCGATTCAAGTTGGTACGCCCAGCAGAAGATATTCCCCCTCTAATCTCTGCGCCAACGATGCGCTTCTAGATATGGCAGCAGCCGATGCCGGACGAAAATTAGGCCGGGCCACAGCTTCTGCGCTAGCTCAAGTGGATACTTTACATCTGGTAAGTTGCAGTTACAACTACCAGGTCTTTCATCTGCTATGTTGGCAGCAGGTCCTACTGCTTTGTCAGCAGAAACAGACCTTAGGAGTCCGCTCCGGTCCCTTTCTGCGCACTAGCTTCTCTCCACAGAGCTAGTCTGCCTTGACCCAATGTGGCTAACGTGAAGCCACAAAGAGGGTAGTTCAGGGAATCATTATAGATACTAGGCCGCTGGAGATCCTGGGTTTTTCCTTTCGGTGTTTTTCATTTTCGCTCTTAAAGTTCGGCCGGTTATTCTCGCTTATTCCTAACCATTCCTGTTTTAGATTAGCCTGCGACGGGTCGGCCGGCTTGCCTTGACCCAGTATGGTAAATTTAGACTTGCCATAGTCTACAGATCCTACCAAGGCAAGAGAGGAGCTTGGACATTATCAGTGTAGGTGTTTTGGAGACCATTCTTGTCGTGTTCGGCACTAGCTGTTTTCGTCTGGGGGTGTCTTTTCTGGCGTTTGAGGTTTGCTCTTGGAATTTTTGCAGTTCATTCTTGTTTTTTCCAGCCTTTTTTCGTTGGGGATATGTTTCTTCTAGTTTCAAACCTTGCTCTTTAGGTTGTTGCGGATCATTCTTCCAGCTGTTTTTCATTCGGGATTGCCCTCTTCATTGCTTTTCCCATCCTACCTTTCACTTTATACCCTATCTGTTGAGGCTTAGCGGGAGCTTGTACTTTCTGAGATGAGCGTTTCGTGCTCTGAACCCTAGCCTTACCCGCATTCGTTATGGTCCGCTTGGCGGACCTACTTTAACTTGATCGGTCCGCGCATTCAATAAACCTCTTCATCTGCTTCATTAACTCAAAATCCCTGACACTCGTATTATGATTCAGCAAAACAGTTCCGCGGCTGATTTGAAGCTGGACGCCTCAGGTGCAAATTCTTAGATCAGGTGTCCAGCCACAATTCAGCCACGGGGGTGTGTGCCAATGCGGTCGAGTATGAAACTGAGTGACAAGCCGCGCACGTCCTGAGCACTTAACAGTGCCTGGACAATTTCATCTCCAAGATTCAAACCCCATATTGCCCTCTTAGCTACATATCAATACATGTTTCCTTACATCATCTATCTAGCAACTCTATTTACTATGATCCTATTCTATCACAATTCGCTTGCACTCTATGTCAGAACAAGAGCAGCGGCTTACGGCGGACAGAACGCGTCTGTCGAGGCAGGAGAGGCAAAGACGAAAGAAGGTCCGCCCCGCGCATGCCCAGAGATCTCCATCCAGGGACTGGTTAACTGAAATACTACCCACTCTTGAGTCGGTTACAGCTGGGTCTAGTGTAAGTAGGAGGAGGAATGCCGGGCTGGGGCCAGCTTCATCCCCACTCGAGATACCAGAGCCTGTTCCGGACCAGTGGGAGCAGGGCCCGGAGCCAGCGGATGATCGTATAGACTCTGATGATAGAGAATACGAGGGCCAGAGCCAGGAGAGCCAGGAGAGCCAGGAGGAGAACGAGTCAGAACAGCCTGGGGATGATGAAGATCTATTCGCAGATTGGAGCGGGGCACAGAGGCCGATCAGGCATGAGGTCCGTAACTTGCAAGCTTCGATAGTGACAATCACCCCTTGGAATACCGAGAGTTCTAGCAGGATTGGTTCACCTGGACGGAGATCACCTGCCCTAGTACATATTAGCCAAAATGGGTTTCCATCTGTGGTTCTCCCCCATTCGCCTGTAGTCTTGAATTCGCTTGCAACACCGGCCATAACTCCAAGCCACTCAGAGCCAACAACGCCGGAATTGGTGAGTAGAGGTGGAGAGTGGACCAGCAGCAGACGGAATATAGCCATAGGGCTTGAGCGTAGCATCCTGGCCAAAGCCTGTTTCCTGATCTGGGACAGGACAATCTTCATGAATACATTTCCGGACCGAATTACCCTGACCGAAGAAGTCTGCAGGTGCTGGAACGATGTCCGGAGGGAATTATGCTTTCCACACTTTGCCGATACTACCCCACACTCAGATGACCAGGCAAGTTACCCTTAATCAATAACCTACATCTTATCCCCAAACTAAATGGACCGGCCGGCGGCCACTGGTTTGCAGATCCTGTCAAAGCACAGTTCGTGCCGATCTCAGTATCCGCATATCGTGAAGAAGACTATAACAGAACTCCATAAGTTTGATATTGATGATCCTGCGGCCTGCAGATGAAGGGCGGAATACCCTCTCAAGGAGGATAAGTTCACTTGCCTACCAGAGGAACTATGGGGTAGCTTTTCACCATTTCCCCTGATTATTTCGAAGCGTAGTAAGACTAAGTCCATCTAATTCGGTCCAAAGTCAATTTCTCTTCGATTCGTAGCGCCACACATCCCTGACGCAATATAGGCACAATATCAATCTAGCCCTAGAAGGAAAAGCATGACGGATGCAGGGTTCCTAGGCAAGATCGATGGCCAGTTCATCTGTCTGACAGCAGTCATATTGTGCCATTCATTGGGATGCTGGCGGAATGGAAACTTTATTGATAATGTACCTTTGACACGTGTTATTTCCAAAGGTAAGACGAATAAGGCAGACTTGAGGTTTTCAGAAGTGTCCGGATCCCTTCGCGCCCAGGCACCCAGGCATCCGGATACTCTTGCAAACCGCAAGTACCTAAAGGGGTGATAAGCCACCTAATGAGTTGATAGGCCTGCTAGAACACCAAATACATTCCTGGGACAGTACGGGAGAGGTCTGCTGCGAACCAATAATGAAGCGGATCTGGACAACATTAAAGGCTAGAATCGAGAAGGAGTGGCGAAAGCTTGTTGTGAGAACGGAAGGATATTGCCCTGATGAGTATCCATTGAGGCGGGAGTTTAGAATCGATCCAGAGGTGGATGTATCAGAAGCGGCTAACGGCCCCAGAGATGCAGGCAGAGGACATGGTCGGCACAGACTGCAGTGGGATCAAGGGGCGAATCTGGGGGTATTGGAGGATGTAGCTCTGTTGCCAGAATCGGCGGACCCGCCATCACAGGTTGAAGAAACTGACCTACAGGGGGGGAATGCACCCATCAGTATTGTGTGATCGTAGATGTGTATTAGGAGAGTGTAATAAGGGCAATAAATGATATGTGTCAATAGAGTCCGGAAGTGACAAAACGTTAAAGTGTGTAGGCCAGTAGGGCTTGGCAGCCGGCAATTGTAGGTTCAGAAGGCGGGGGAATGTGTTGGGCGGATAGTGAGAGGCCGGAGCGGACAGTAGGGCATCTAGCGGAGGAGATGATTGGGGAGGGAGGAGGGCGAAAGGTTGAGAGGGGA
>Ga0307507_10008051_pt1 | contig 14841 bp, 15 predicted proteins | sample 7_EM_MG_FD_207223 | JGI IMG/M metagenome (GOLD analysis project Ga0307507, IMG submission 207223) | Populus trichocarpa ectomycorrhiza microbial communities from riparian zone in the Pacific Northwest, United States - 7_EM | ecosystem: Host-associated > Plants > Roots > Unclassified | place... | reverse complement strand
AAGGAACCTCCTTTGAAACCTCTAAAAGATTTTGTGGAAATTGGAATAGAACTGAACAAGTTATGGTCAGATTACTCTTGAGTGCCTTGAAATGGTGTATTTCCTATTAGATACTGTGATCCTGAAATGTAATGAATCAATACAAATTTGTATTAGTTCAGGGTGGCTGAGTACCCAATAGCACAGCCAGCTCTCGACTCTCAAAAACAAATATTCATACAGAAATACCGAGCTACTCAAAAAATTCCAAATTTTGCGTACGAGCTCTTTATATTTGAGAAAGTGTATTGCCAAATTTTCAGGCATTTTCACACAGTTTTACATTGGTAATGGATAAAATGGTCTTAGGTGGCTGAGTACCCAATTGTGTACAGTATTGGTATGAGTAATGAAGCTTGAAGGACAGAAACTTGATGAGTTAATTGTAATGCACTGTAAGGAAGATTGAATGACAACCACTATCTCAGGCCATTGGGCATTGCCAAGTCTCCTGTGCCTCTCAAAATCATTCACTCCCTTCCACCTTGTTTTAGTCACATGGGGTGCTGGCAGAGCGGATTGGGGGTGCGCTTGAGTTAGTGTATATGCAATGTTGCTTTGTTTTTGCATATGCCACGGAACAGACACTGAAGTGAATGATGCAGCCCCTCTGAAGAAGTTTGGGGCTTGTGGAAATCTGGATTCTGGTTATCAAGTTAGGTTAGGTTGACCCAAGGGACTAAGTGTGAAGTACTTACATTCTGCATCCATTACCTCCCTTGCGGCGAACAAAACCACTTCGAAGTCCTGGTATTGCTTGCTGACTAGCTCAAGAATATGCCAGTTTCACTACCAATTCACGACAGAATTATGTACTTACCAATCTTTTCATGCTCAGCAAGCCAATTTGAAGGGGCTGATGCACTTGGCCCTCTGCATGAGCAGAGCTTGTCTAAGCCTCTCATGGGGTGGGTTGATTTCACTGGATGCTCGGTCGCTCGCCCTTTGGGCTCTGGTGTCATGTCTGGGACAAGGACCCCTGTTTTTCAAAAATTACATATATGGTAACTGTGTGTAAATACTAAATATTGACGGAATAGTGCGCTTTTTTGTCAAGTAGTCCTCCTCAAAGAAATTTTTGACACATTAAATAAAGATTTCTTTGCCAATGACTACAGACATACTTTATTTTTAAGTCTCTTACTGTGGCAAAAGGGCCCTAAATTCTGATTTTGAAGCAGTATCAATTTTTTCTTTGCCTGTGGTGCCTTATTACCATTCAAAAAAAAATTCCTTGGCCATCACGAGGGCTTAAATGTCACCCTATTAATTTTGTAGCCTGCAGGACTTGTAACCATCTATCAGTAACTGGTGTGAGGGATGCCAGAATTATTCATTCAAACCTATAGCTATTTGAAAGATCATGTGGTTTTCTCTTTTTCTCCTCATGTTTTACTTTTTGTTCCCGCACCTTTCATCTCTAGTGTACCTGTGGCATTGGGCCCAAGCTATCACAAGGGTTGTACTTGGAGTTGTATCCCCAGTGAAAACCGGTTCTGCATCATTCTGTGCGGAGCTGCAAATATATGCGGCGGAAGGGAAAATCGGAGATGACCCTCTACAATCCACAATGCTGACTAGTAATTTCTCTGGCACCATCCATGATGCATGATGTTGAGATCCACTTCTGAAATTTTTATCTTTCACATCGACCAGAATTTTTCTGTGCCCCCCTCGAAGTTCTCTCCCCTCACGCACGTGATTCTGACCTTATTGAGCTTCGACTTCGCCAACCACTTCTTGCTTCCCATCCACCATGTTCCCCCAATGTTCGTTCCGTCTCCTCCCAGTATGTCCTCCCTCCTTGTTCCGCTCTCGTTGTATTTAAAGGTCACGATGGCCTCGGGACAATGTAAGTGTTCATCAATCTCGGTCTGCTACTCTCCTGACCGTCATGGGTAAACACAGGCACATACAACGATCGTGGTACTCGTATACAAGTGAGTCGATTATATCGGCCTTACGATTCACTATATTGACTATTTTAGGCGCATATATTGCGCATTGGTTTGGGTTCGTAGCGCTTTGTCCGTGCTTTTCAACGACGCTTCGGTTACCATCGACAATAGGTGAGTTATGTTCCCAGTTTCACCTGCCACAAAATTACCACCGTTCATAATACAGACCCTCGACCGCTCCTCTACGATGTATCCAATCCAACCAACCGCATTCAGAAGTATCGTCGCTCGGGAGAATTGAATGGGTTGGGTAGAAGGAGTTGGATGGATATCTGGACTTTGGGGTTTCGTGAGCGCGACGGCTCCCAGTATATTACAGGCCCTTGGCCCACTCCAGGGACTACGGAGCATGCATATATATGCAGGAATGCGCAGATATTCATGTATTCTATATTATGATATAAATGCTGTTTTGCCTACAGACCAGTACCGAGAAACGCAGAAGGGAACCAAGAAAACCAGAAAGGCGCAGACATTTCCATGAGCCATGTCGTTTTCTTATGCAAAACGAGCAGATCCTCGCAGAAAAAAATCCGCAAAATAGTCAAATTCCCATTTGGTTCGCGACTTTCCGCATAGCCGAAGATCACCAATATCTGCACATATTTTACAGATATCTGCGGCTGATGACAGAGTCAATTTTCACTGGGTATCCTTAGACTTTTTTTTCTTCATTCCTACTCATGTTCACTACTCTATGACTTACAAATTGACCCATTCCTATTTAAGGAGTGTCTACGTATAAAATGTGCACTATCTACAATTTTTCCAAGCCTCCAATCTACAAAGGAGAGCAGAGCAGATGTGTCCCTGGCGTGTGAATGATGGCTTATGTCTGTTTTTGGCCATGTCCAAAAGCGGGCATAAGTTATGTCCATATTTGGACATAAGGTGTCCCAGACTCTTCTGCCAAACACCCCCTCTCATGATCATACTCCAGCGGCGCGCTCATCGAAGAAGCTCGAGACGACGACTACTTCAACGACATATCCGTAACGTCTCATGCATCATGCTCCATCTAGCTTTACATTGAAAGGCAGGCCGTCTCTACCCCCAACATCAGCGCAAAGCAAGCTCTGCTACGAGCAGCAGGACGAGCACTTCTAGTGCTGGTTCTCGTTTCTCATTGGAGGTCAGCATACCAGAGGACGGTCGGACTAGCACGGAGAGCAGGACGCCTTCGAGGATGAGGCGGCCTAGTGCAAGTCGGACAGAGTCGTGGAGAGTGTCTGCGGGGTCGAGTACGGCGGGAAAGGAGGACGGGACGGCGATTACTACGCCCAATTCGACTGCGTCTACGCCTAGCATCCCCACGCCCGTTACGCCCCAGGCGAAAGGCCCCACATCGCCACCTTTGGATAAGGACAAGTCGTTGCCGCCGTTACCCGTCCAGCGGTACCCTTCCAAGACCCGGATTTCCCCTGTTGGTAACGTGGGGAGTACGACGACCAAGTATGCGTTGCCTAGACCGAGGACGTATTCTGCTACGGCTACCCACTCTGCTTCGACACTTTACCTGAAGCCCAACCATCACAGACGACAACGACGACAACGACGAATGTCGTCAAACCATTACAGCTCCCTCTCCTCGGATCGCGTATCGCCTTAGCGGGTGGGGGTGGAGACCGACCTGCTGTTTTTTCGGAGCTGTGGACCTATCTATGTTGGTTGGTTGGATGGCTTTTTATTTCATCTTTTTATTACTATCTCCCTCTCTCTCTTCCTCTAGGTCCCATCCTATCATCTCTCTTTCTTCTCTGCACATAGATATTTTCATGGTTTCCCTGTCTTCTACCTACTACCTACTACCCTTCACTCTTATTCGGCGTTTCTCTGGTTACATTTTCTACCTCTCGATATCTATACCTTGACATGTCTATATGCCCACTCTCATTTCTACTCGTCGTTATTATATCTACACTCTCATTGTACCGGTTGCTTCGGATATTTGGAACAATTCATTTGTTGTCTATTACTTTGGTTGTCACGGACTCGCATCTTCATGCAAATTCACTGATATCAACATAATATTAATTCTAGCAACGGCATTAGCAATCACCTCAAACAAAGAACAATCGGGCAGTTGAGCAAAGCGTTTGACAGATTCCCAGACAAATAAATCATTTTTGTACCGTTTATGTAATTAGGTCAGAGCCATGGGACAATTTTTATTGTGACAGTATGTTTGCCAATTGTTCAAGGGGGCTGACAGAATAAAAAGAATTAATGTGGTTATTGTTTAAATTTGTCTGAAAAGTGTGTTCCCTAGGTGAAGCTGTGGTCACAATAAAAGTTTTGCCTGTTGCCGAAGAGACAAACTGAATTGTTCCTGAAATCCGTTCCATTTGCAAATTTTAATTCTTGAGAGCATTTTGTCCAATGCATGTATCTTAAGACTCATTTTAAAAATAGCAACAACAATTTCTTTACATTTGTATGTCCCCTTTGAACAATAGCCAAAGACACTGTCAAAATAAAAATTGTCCCATAGGTCTGTTCTAATCACATAAAAGATGCAAAAATTATTCATTTGTCACGGAATCCGTCAAACACTTCGCTTAACTGCCCGATTGTTCCTTGTTTGAGGTGAATGTTTTAAATTAAATTTTAGAAAGCCCTCGTTGAGGCGCTTTTGTAGTATAATTTTTAATTTTATGCACTATGGGATCATGGAAGGGACCTCAAAAGCATGCGAAATTCACCTGTCGTCGCAAACTTTGCTTGATGAGGTCCACGAATGGAATGTCTTCTAACAAAAACTATAATCATATTTCAGAATGCTCATCATCTTGTGTGAGCAAATTTTAAAACTCAATTGTCGACTGGGGAAAGGAACATTGGAGTTTCTAGCACTAAAATGAGACAATTCAATCAGACATTACTTCAATGCAGAAATGCAGCCCCTCTCTCCTGAACCACGACATGCGCTCCTTCACTAACCGAGGAACGTATTCAAAAGAATCCCAAGGAGAGATATCCTCAGGTACTTCAACATAATTGTAACCCACATCGCTCAAAGGCATTTCCTCGTCCACGCAGCAGCTGCACTCAAGGCCGCCCCACTCTGAGCCAACGCTGGATTCAGTTTCGCTGCTCAGTCGAGGGGCTACAAGAATTGAAATCTTCAGCTCCTCCAGTGCCGGAAAACGCTCGGAACTCGCGAGAAGCTCCACAAACCGATCCCACACCGGTTGCGTCCTTGATGAGAATTGACCTCCGAGGTCGTCGTAATTCTCCATATCGACATCTTCAGCTATGGCACAGTCAAATGTAATGAGGATGGTGCGCAAGAAACTCATGGGTTTCTGGGGAGACGCGGTTTCCAAAAAATTGATCCATGTCGTGAGTGGGTGGGGTAGTGTTTCGCACCATATGAAGGTCACGATGAAGGATAGAGTAGTGAGGTTCCCCATCGTGGGGAGCGTGATTTCTTCAAGGGATGGATGCCATACTTCTGCCACTGTCAAAGAGGTCTAGCTTAGAACAGAAATAAAAACTTCAAAACGATCAGTCCTTACAGTCCTCCCATTCGTCATTGTCGAGTATACTGTCAGAGAAGTTCCACTCCAGAGAAGACAGCGTCTCAGCCGCATAGCGAATAATAAGCCATGCCAATTTGACGTCGAGTGACGATGTAGATTTTACTGATAACGACCGTAGTCGAGCAAACCTGTCCAATGATTTTTCTTTTTGAACATACTTTATAAAAAACTCCGCGGTGCCTCCAAAACTCATGGATTCGATGAACGAAATTCCAGGTGATAAGGAAAGAGGGGAACTGGGAGAAGTATCTTTCAAAGACCTGGTCTCGAGAAGTGTGACTGTCCCCTCATCGATGGCCTCGTCCGTGTCCGTGTCCTCGTGGTTGAGTTTGAAGACTTCACCGGTAACGTGTAAAGAAATCTTCCTTAACCCAGTCGAGTTCATGAGCGGGTGTATTGGAACTCTCGAGATTCCACAAAGCTTCAGTGTCATGAAATGGGATTGAGATATTAACCGGGACAGGGAAGACGTGAGATCAGTGGGTAAAGTCGTCCAGTACAGAGTTTCACCGGCGACGAGCACTTGAAGACTGACAACGTGCGTAAGGAGTCGTATCAAATTCGGTAGCTGGACATCGCACAATATCTTGGTGCACGAAAGGTGGGTCAGAATGACGTTTCGGACGAAGGGGATCAGATGCCGATTAAATGCAAGGAGATTGTGAAATCTATGGAGAGCCACAATCCCATCGACTCCGGGAATGTTGCAGTGGCTAAACGCTGCCTTTTCTCCGACTTTGAATGTCGAAAAGAGAAGTCTACGGCAGTGATGAAGAATTGAGCGGCAGAGGAAGGCGCATGTTTGGATGGTGAGACGATCGTCGCCGTCATCAACATCAAGTTCCTCAAGGATCGTGACTATAACGTCCTCAGGGAAAGGCACGGATAACATATGGATAGATGGATAAGACTGAAGCGCCGGGAAACGCTGGAGGTTACGGATCGGAGACTTGATGGGACCTAGAAAAGTCTCACGGGTCCAACTAATCTTCCAGCTCCCCTCGTCACCCCTTGGTTACTCCTACTTATTCAAGGAAGTTGTCAAACGCAATCGTCTACGCATTTTTTCGTCGGTATTGTAAAGTAGCGTGATATCTTTGTAGATGTGGATATCCTTCCTTATTCCGTTTCTTTGTCCAGGTCACATCTTCCTCTCACCTCGATTGAAACTATTATTTCATCAATTAGCACCTGAGGTGAGTGCTGTTTTTATCACCTTCATTTTATCTTAATTTCTTATTTCCTGTAGTACAATTTCGGACTGAGTCCTATCATTTCGATCAATTCGGCAGGCCATGTTACGCGTTACATGCCTGCCGAAATTTTGAATTTGGCACATGAGGGAAATGACCGTTACACGAATTTTTTTTTTGGCACCTAGGGGAGAACGGGTCACAGTGATAGTGACCGTAATTTGAAATATACATGCCTCGGATTTAATGCTACACGATATTTAAATACCACAATTTTGTGGATTAAATGAAATATCGCTTGTGACACTTAAACCTTGTTAGAAGGCCTATGGAGCGGGACATCTAGTCACCGCTACTTTTGTACAACCGACTACAACCGACATAGGTCACGGGAAAATGAACCAAATCCTTGTTCCTCTTCCCAAAATGCTCAATTCAATGAGAGGAACAAAACCTCCAGAGCATTCGTTCTGAAAGTCAAAACAACAGGGTTATTATCTTTTCGTGACGGCAATTGGCGCAATTATGTAATATACTTAAGATAAGATATATAAGAGAGATAAGATGTTATTGTCCTTCAGCTGTCGAAATCTGCTTGATGCCTCAATGGCTCCCTGTTCTCGTTCTCCCTGGCATTGCAAACTCTGCAAAAACTCATCTTTCTCCCTGGAATTGAAAACTCTGAGACAGTTCATCTCCCTCCAATTGCAGTCTCTATTCTACCTAACCAATTCTTTTGAGGTAGATATGAGTTGGATTTCTCGGCCAATAAAGTGTTATTGTCTTTTTTTTTTTTTTTCCTGGGCCAAATTGGCGGCTGTCCAAAAGTAGCGGTGACTAGGTGTCCCGCTCCATAGCTTACTCAAGTTGTTAGTTGAACGTTTGACGAGGACCCCTGAAAGTAATGTTAGGTGCCTGATCTCAAAATCCAAATTTCCTCCAGACAGAAATTCCCTAAATTCCCAAAAATTCGCATCAGGCATAGTATATGTGCACAGGCAAGCTCCGCGTTTGTCATATCTTCATTTTTATGTCTTGTAGCTTGGATCGAAGTAATACACCTTTTCAATTTAATTGAAGTTGAATCACTGCACGTGCGCTCAAAAAAGGGTGACCCTAACCCTAAGGCCTAACCCCTAGACCCCCCTTCGCTTAGGCAATTTTTATCCGGACATTTAACTCGCGGATTTTCCTAAATTTCTTCAATTTTCCTCCGGACAGGCCTGAGGCCTATCTGAATTTTTTTCCCCGGATACGGATCTTGAGACTTGTTGAGGGGGCGCCGTGTTCAGTCTTGTTGACCGGCGGCAGGGTCATTATATTTAATAATTTACTTATAAAGTTCAAGTTGTCAACCGTGAGAAATTATAGAATTTGAACTTCCTTCTGCACAACAACGTCCACATCCTCCTCCTCCATGTAATATGCCCAGCGTTACTTCCAGAGTATCAAGTCTCTACAGTGCATCACGCTTGGCCACTCTAATTGCCAGTCTCATTGTCGCTCTCGCCTCTGGAACCGGCTATGTAAGCCTAAGTTGTGTCGGCTTCTGTTATTTCGGATTGACGAACTGCACTGGCAGGTTTATTCAGGTGAGGTGTGGTTCTTGAATTGGGCCCTGCTATGGTAGATGTTGGGGCGGCGTCAGCTGTGGGCGGTCGATCACTTATGGCCATCTATTCTGATAAGAATGGATACCGATGTCGTTTTATTTCGTCCAGCCTACGCCCCCCAATTAGGCTCCCAACTCCGCATCACTCATGCTCAATTAAACATCATCGGCGGGGCAGGGAACGGTAAGATCACGCTTTCATCCTGCTCTGTCGTGCTAACTCCCTTCAGTCGGTGGCAGTATCAGCGGTCCTGTTGTGGGACGAATCGTTGACTCCCGCGGTACCCGAATCCTGTTTGTGTGCGCATTTCTTTTCCTTCTTGGAGGATACTCTGGAATACGATATATCTATGACAAGGGAATTCCAGAGGACGCTACGTCTCTTTCCATGTTCAGCTTCTCCCTCTTAATCTTGTTTGGGTTCATGACTGGCGCTGGCAACAATTGTGGTATCACGAGTGCACTTAACACCATTGCGAAAACTTTCCCTGATCGCATGGTATGTTGTATGTCTTGTCACTTTGTCACGTTTCGCAACCTTTTTCTTTATTTCTTTTGTAGCGCGCATCCGCAAGCGGACTGGTTATCTCGGGCCTGGGCCTGTCAGCCTTTCTGTTTTCCACCATCTCCCACGTGTTCTTTGCGGGCGAGACATCGTCCTTTCTGCTTCTGTTGGCAATCGGAACAGCACTTCCTATGATTCTGGGTTTCTTTCTCGTACGCCCCATCCCCCTACCACCGAGTGAAGAGGAAATACCCTTGGATACTCGATACCCTGAAGGTGATAGCAGCCATACACCATTACTCAAAGATAGCAGTGATGATGTGAGCGGCGATGACGAGGAAAATGGGCTAGGTGATGATGACAATATATCACTATTTGTGACCGAATTGTTAACATTTCATCCTTCGACAGGGCTAGAAGATGGAGATAGAAATTTCACAACGACCTCTTCCCGAATCAGGGGCTCAAGCCACACGCCAGCCACAAGCTCGGATCTGTTTCCAAATGTATATGGGAGGAGATTGTGGACTAGCGGAGATTTTTGGTTGTTGTTTACTCTCCTTTCCCTGCGTGAGCCATCGCCGTCGTATTTAAATTAATCTTTCATCTCATGTCTATGTTCAGTTAGTGGGACGGGTTTGATGTGTATGTATTCGTCCGATCCTTTCTTCACACTCGCTGACGGATTTGTAGATATCAATAATGTCGGTTCAATGTCCCAAGCCCTATACGGTTTCAAAAATCCTCAGTACAATCCAATCAGAGCTTCCCAATGGCAGGCTACGCAAGTCTCTACAATAAGTCTCATGAATTGTGCGGGGAGGCTATTCATAGGTCCGTATGTTCTCTGTGCATTTGCCTCAGCTCTGTAATTTGTCTATCCTTAGGCGTGATATCCGACTGGGGTAAAAACCGCTTCGGCGTGCCGCGTTCATACTCCCTCACGCTCGTCTCGTTTCTCTTCTTCATTTCTCAGTTAGCTACAGCCTTCATTGATGATATCAAAAATCTATGGATCGCCAGTACCCTCCTCGGTTTCGCGTACGGGAGTCTCTGGTCACTATTCGTAACTGTATGTCTGGAGTGGTTCGGGATGCGTGAGTGTTGTCATTTACTCGTTAAGAACACACATTCTGATCATGACGTTATTCAAGCCCATTTCTCCGAGAATTGGGGGTATCTATGTATGTCTCCGATGGTTTCAGGAAATCTTTTTTCTATACTATTTGGGCGAAACTTTGATGCGCACGAGGGTGTCCAGATGGAGGTCATACCTTCTCCGAGTGCTTCTCTCAAGCTAATCCGTGATTCTGATACCACAACCTCCTCCGATCTTAGATGCATCCAGGGTTTGGAATGCTACGTTGACACCATACGCCTGACGATAGGAGTTACCTTGGTGAGTATACTTCTCAGTGTGTGGGCTGGATGGAGAGACAAGCGGAGAATTCGAGATGGCGAGGCTGACGCACCTAGGTTTCTTGTAACTTAGATTGATTTCCTGGACGTAGCTACATGATAGAATTCCTTACAGTTCCTCGACTTGAATTAGGTCTTGCGTAAGGCTCTCATATTTCTGTCCAGACAATCATTCAATCAGTGGACCCCTTGTGTATGTAAGTCGCACCTCCTCTCGTTTGCGAACAGCACATTATTTATCTTCTTACATAGTGATATCGGGTTTCTCAAAGTTATGGATATTCGCACAAACCCTTTCGTCACACCATTCGACTTGTACGTGGTTAATCGTCCTCCGATCTTCTTGAAAGCCCTTTTTTGCATTCTGACTAAATTACAGACACTAAATTTATGTCAAAGAGCTGTACGTTTCTTTTTTGGGACCAACACATTTTAACCTTTCAGACGATTGGGCGTCATGATAAGCTGGCGCCTCCAACTGATTGACGAATCCACAACCACGATGACAACTCCTGAAATTTCAACCCCCTCCCAGTCAGCCGCAAAGCCAGTGAAGACCTCAGAGCTTTGTGCGTTTCAAAATTACAACGAACGCTGACATCTCACACCGCCTTTCACCCCAGTTCGCGATCCAGCCGCCGATCTTATTATTCGATCATCGGATGGGGTGTTGTTCCACATCTATCGCACACATCTTCAATCCACCACCGGAGGATTCCCTCCCTCTGAGATTCCTACCCTCGACGAGATCGTCGAACTCTCCGAGCCTGCGAGCGTCCTGGAGGTCCTTTTCCAATTCGTGCACCCAGCACGCCAGCCATCCGTTGTGAGTCTGGAACTCGACTCATTTTTGGTATTGGCGGAGGCTGCGGAGAAATACGAAGTGTACGGTGCGATGAATACTTGTAGAACCAGGATGTAGTGCGTGTGTATGCAATTATGATTCTATGGCTCAGGCTAACCCCTTCCGTAGCCAGATACTCAATCAGAGGCCGATGGAAATTTTGAACTACGCGATTAAGCACTATTATCGATCAAGTTGCGCCCATCTCAATTTCCAGACCTTCAGTGTTGACAGAAGCGGCAGATATGCTGACACATCCCGGCGCATTGCAGGTTTGGGTGCGAACTTATATCTGTACTACAGAACATGCTCTAAAATGCAACTGAAATGTCCTGTAGATGAAATATTATGCACAATGGGCTAGTTTGACAAAAGAGCTTTGCGGTCCCTGGCACAAGCGCCGTCCCACCAGACATCTGGTCTTCCGAATGACCATTCGCCCCTCGGTTGGCTCAAACTCACTTCCCAACACATCCTCAAAGTTATTGATGACCCAAGGAACTTTCGCGTGTGCTCGGATGACTACACTGTATGCTATAGATGCACCTCCCATTCGCCCAACCAAACCACCATAAATCAAGACTTGAGCAAGCGTTATGCCAAAATAGTCAAATTCAGGGATCTCATGTAATCCTATCAATTTTATTTTTTCTGATTGCATTCAACCACGACGTTCAGGGAGAGCGGATAATTTTGGTGAGCATGGCTCCTAGTCCTCCTCGCGAACCACCCAATGGCAAGAAAACGTTTCATAGATTTCTGCCCGGGGGAACAAGCCCGCTAGATAATCGCAAATGATCTTGACATTTGAGTGGCTCAATCGTTGGTTTACGATGGAAAGCCTGAAGCACATTCAAAGTTAGGATTGGGAACAGGAAGATATGTAGAATAAAGACTGCCGGCCTCCTTAACCGCATCTCCATGCCATAAGTCGTTTAACCTGAGGTAGACGGGCAGCATACAAGAAACAGGAATGATATCAGCACTTGATAAAATTACCCACTATCATACTCGGAATACCATGCATGTCCCGCCGAATTGTGAAAGAGAAGCAACAGCTGATAAACCCTTCCTCGCCCTGCGGTTCCCTCTCCACAGCCTCGTCGTTCTTCAGTGATTTGTTAGGTGGTGTTTTGGGGCTGGAAGACCCAACTTTGATCACAGGCTTGTATCGCAGCACGCACGACGTGAGGACAGCTTTTTGGCTCGAGTCGAACGCGACGTGACCATATTTCTGCGTGGGGGGGTCAGGAGAAGGACATTCAGACCGAAGGTGAACTGACCTCCCAGTAATTGACGGCTGATTCTTCAGCCATAAGTTCGTAGATGCATAGCCTTCCCTAAGAAAAGAAACGGTGATCAAGAGGGACAGTAAAAGCGTGAAGCGGACATACGTCACGCATCATATACCCATCCACTCCAACGAGCTCCGTGAACTCCCTATTGCCCTTGTATATTTCCCCCGTCCGCCTCCACAAACACGCTGGAACGCCCATCGACGAGAAGACACGGTCGTAATCGAGGAGCATCCGCTCAAACTCTTCTTCGATGAACACCAAATCCATATCCTGAAGCGACTGCGCAATAGCCTAAATCCTATTGCTTCAACAAAAAAAAAAAAGACCAAGCGTAGGCACGAAACCACTCACTCTGAATTTCGGGCGTAACACAGAAAGTGGCTGGAGAATCTGCTGCTTCGACTCCAGAGACACATTCCTGTCCATCCACTTAGACAGCCGCGCGTAACCCTTAACATAGTTGTACGGCTTTAATAGCCCTGCCTCGTATTTTGCGCGGATGACCCTGTTCAGCCGCTCGTTGCGCGAACCGGGCTCCTGGTCTGCAGCTGTGAGGAGGAATTTTTCGGTTTTAGTGGCGGCGGGAAGGATAGTGGGTGTGGTTTCTTCTAAGGGCTTAGAGGGGGCTGCTACTGTGGTGAGCACGGAAGGGTGGGATGAAGATTGGAGTGGTGGAGGTGGTTGACTGGGCGGGACGAGGGTGGTCTGGGTTGGGAAAGCGGCGGATGAGACGAGTGTGGGCATGATTGTTGTAGGTGGACTGAAGAAGAATCCGTCGTCTAGTGTTTCCAAAAAGTCTCTGTGAAATGATCAATAGTAATAAGTATCATGAAGAGGAAGGGATTGACGTACGTCAACACCGAGAATTCATTCCCAAAACTTTCTGGCTGGTATGGAAAAGTCGACGGCCACGACAATGTAGGCTGCGGTGGAGGGGTCTGGTACGCAGTCACTATACGATGATCATCAGTCCGCATTTTCACTGACTTTTGTGTGCTTACCCGGAGCGTAAGTTCGTGGTACATCCACACTAACGCCGGTTGTTGTTCGGCGTTGAGTTTGTGTGTCTGGAACTTTTGGCCCCCGTTCGTCGTGACAGAGGTGCCCTATTTCACGTTTGATACTATCTCCGACAGCAAGAGTTTGTCAGATGAATCAGTGATGGACAAACGAAGCTCACCAACGCTGACAAGGTCTTCCTTCATCGCAAGTCATATGGCTACGTCGGCAATACAAGCACGCGTGGTTCACCTTCCGCCTTTTCATCGTCTTCTTTTTCTTGCCAGCATCGTCTGCCGGAGGCTCAATCGTTTGAGATGTGTTTTGCACTGGTGCGTTATCGGCGTAGGTGGCCATGGAGGTGGGGTATGAGGAAAGGCGTAAAAAGCGGTGAGAAAATGTTATAATGCCGTTTGAATCGGAGGACCCCGAACACCTCACCGTCAAAATTTCCGTTCACGCGACCTCTACAACAAAAGCTGCCTACAAAATCACAAACGCGTGTGGAAACGTTCGAAAATGGATGATACAGCCATATTATACACTGCCCCTGGCTTACTTTATATTTTCACCTCACCCAACCGACAATGTATTTGGATTCTGGGAGGATCGTCTTCACAAAAGTTCGTAAAAAACAGTCTCAAACTGATACCAGTAACCTGGCCGAAAAAATTCCGGAACTCTGGGTACTATTTCTACACAGTCAACAAATTGGCCGCTCTCTGAGCTGCTATGCTGTGCGAGAAAAAATCGGATCCAGAGGCCAAAGTGATTCCGGTTTCCAACACGATAACAATCGTGAATCACGACTTGGTCTGTAGTATCTACATACCACGTCTTGGTTTGACATTTCTGATGCATCTAAGCATGCGAAATGCGCAATTCTGGTGATGATGCGGTTTTTGTGCCGTTGGCTTTCTTTAAGAAGGATTTAGCCCCCTGGTTTGCCAATTGCGATAGAGCTTCAAAATTGCTTTAAACCAACGATTGGCCATCCAAAAGGAGTTTATAGTGGCAGCACTGACAGTGACGAACTACCAGAAGACTCAGTTTTGTTTGTACTTCATTTTGGTGGAACGTAATGTACACTCCGTTGTAACTTCTCCAAATATCATCAATATTTAGAGACTGGGAATTTTCGAACTGGGTTTGATAGTACTTTGTTTAAAACTTGGAATCATTTTTACATATTCCTTTGAGTTACATCCGCCGTAGAGGGGTGCGACGAGAAGTAACCTCATAAATTCCAAATTTTGGTCTCTCCGACTCTCAATGACACTTCGTGGCATGGAGCCCCTGATCTACAAACCTTGCAATCGAACGCAATATAATAAACCGGTAGATCTCGCTGGTGAGGTTTAGCAAGGCTGAAGGCGGGTACTTAAGATGGCAGATCGGAAACGACGGGCAAAAATCGAAGCCATTTCAAGAC
>Ga0307507_10008048_pt1 | contig 14843 bp, 11 predicted proteins | sample 7_EM_MG_FD_207223 | JGI IMG/M metagenome (GOLD analysis project Ga0307507, IMG submission 207223) | Populus trichocarpa ectomycorrhiza microbial communities from riparian zone in the Pacific Northwest, United States - 7_EM | ecosystem: Host-associated > Plants > Roots > Unclassified | place... | reverse complement strand
CACTACGAACGGGTCTAAACATCATGGCGGTTTAAGGCATACTTTGCCTATTACTCCCTAGTCATTGCTGATCGCAACTGTAGTGCGACACTAAAAAGTCCTGAAATTCGGAATCAAGCGAAGGGATGGCCTACAGGATTGGAGTCCAGCTTTACCCAATTCTTCTACTGGACTAGGGCGTCTGGGCACTCCGTGGACTGGACGGACTGGGCGTTTGTGAACCCTGAGTGGCTGTGTTACTCATTCTCCTCTAATCAAGTTTCTCCAAAAGCAGTGCACGGACCAGGCTACAAGTTTGACCGTCTCATCAGTTCAAGGGATACGGTACTTAGGCTTGCATTGGGAATCAAAGAGCTGGTGAATAAATAAAGCTCGTAGCCTACCCAAACAACTAGTAGTCGACAGCGACTTAGGCCCTATTTAGATGTTTCTTGGCAATCTCCGAGAATCACAATATTTGTGGTGTTTGAATGTCCATTTTTTCAGAGATTTTAATCCCTGTTTGATCCCTGAAATCTCACGGATTTGGCTTTCACCTCTCAAGGTAAAAATCCCAGAGATTGCACCCAAGCGACTGCAACCTCAGACTTTTCATGAGCATTTAAGTTTTCGGTTGCATGCAACACATAGCACTTTAAGCCTTCTTTTCACAAAGTTTCTGCCACGGCCACGAAAAAGGATCTATGATTCTAATCTCTCATTTACTGTTGCGCAATCGATGGAGGAGCACATTGGCATGTACGGATGTTAGGGCATGAGCGGAGATATAGGGCTCTACATGTACGGGCTGAGTTTTCACTATCATACTATACAAGTACTTAAAGTGATCTTTAGCTAGTAACCTCCATAGAAGAACACACACCTCAACTTTTCCTCCAGTTAGAACCTGCGCACGATCATAGCACCTCCATTATAGATAAGATAGTTTCTTACAATGCACGGTAAAATGGGGGAGGGGTCAACGAACACCGGGGCTCAACGAACAGACCAAACAAAATCGCGGCTTGCTAAGACATTGTTGGTGAAGTGTTCCCTGAGCCCCCTGTTCGTTGGCTCCTCTATTTTTACTCGTAATTCTCTCACGTTTGTGAACACGACTACCAGTGCTATTGGATAGGTGGTGTCTCGATTTATATATCGGCAGGGCGGGAGGGCTGCGGTAAATAAACACCACGGCCACTTCCCGTACCTCCCTCCCGAGCTCCCGTTTCTACTCGGGTACTAGGGTCAGTCCGTGAACGCTGCTGTATTGGTCAAGTCGCCCAAAATACCCCTCCTAGCAAATAGAAAATCGCAAACCGTTCACGGAATTTCTTCTCTTTCGCAAGTTAAGGGCTTGGCTACATACAAACTACGGCCAGTTATCGGAAGTGTTTACGGACTAACCCTGGTACCCAAGTAGAAGGGTCATTATAACAGCTACCAGTATCACACCTATATGAGTTAAGGAGCTGTGTTATAAATGCCCACTAGAAGGTAGCTTTCGTGAATGCATTTTGGGAACACTCCAGCTGAGAAAATTCATCCTAGCCTACATACATCCATCTATACGCGCAAGCAAAACGAACCCATCTCCAAGATGAATGAACTGGTAGGAACCTCCGACGTGCCGTCCCCCAGCCTGCCGCTCGGAGCGCAAAGCCTAATCGGCGCACTGAGTATCACTACGTTCCTCATGGAACGCCTACCAGGTTACGACAAGATGCGGCGTATAATGCGCGGCCTGGGCATAGATATGAACAGCACAGCAGGAGCAGTGATGATGGTAGTATCGCCCGTGCTAATAACCTGCTGCAGCCTCAGTTACCCCACCATCACTGCGCTGATAGACAAGTACTATCGCACCTCCGTGCCGATAAAACCCGAGGACATGCCCCCCGAGAACACGCCCCCCGAGGACTCCCCCACCCGGCCGTCCGAAAAGCAAACCGCAGTTGTGAACCCGAGCGGTACCCCCAATGCGATAAAAATTGCCGGCGATCCAGCTAACGCCGGCGGCGGCACTGGCAATATGAAGGAAGGGTGCTACGCTCTCGACTACCCTCGTGACCAGGGGATGACCACCGTTTTTTATGCAAATATGAGTCCCTATGGTATTCCGCCGCGCTGGGAGAGGGCGCTCTCTAGGCCGAATAGGTCTATGGAGACGGTGACGTTGGAAGGGGGGCAGAAGGAGTTGATTATAAGGGATATTGAGGAGTACATATTACCGGTCACGGCGAAGTGGTATGCGAATCGGGGGTTGCCGTACAGGAGGGGGTATTTGTTTTATGGCCCGCCAGGTATATTCCCGCACTGATTCAATTATTTGAGATTGTTTCCTCGTGCTAACATGCATTCGCAGGAACCGGAAAAACAAGTCTAAGCATGGCCCTAGCTGGCCGCTTCAACCTCGAAGTCTACGTCCTCTCCCTCTCCGCTAGGAGTCTCACAGACGGTGCATTAGCAATGCTCTTTGCCGGGTTGCCAAGTAGATGCATAGTCCTCCTCGAAGACATCGACGCTTCAAGCGTGAAACGCACCCCAGACACCCCCACCGACCTCTCCTCCTACCCCTCCTCCCTAGTCCGTACCCTCTCATCATCTCCCTACTCTGTCACAAAAGCCAACGTCTCCTTCAGCGGCCTCCTAAACGCCATCGACGGCGCGGCCTCGCGCGAAGGGCGCATCTTGATAATGACCACGAACCACCGTGAGCGACTAGACCCCGCACTCATACGCCCTGGCCGCGTGGATTTGCAGATCTCCTTCAAGTACCCTTCGCGCGACGCCGTCAAGTCGCTGTTCTTAAATATGTATAAAGAGTATGAGGGCGATCGGGAGGCGCTCAGGATTCCGGAGGGGTTTCCGTCCGTGGAAAAGATTGTGGATCTGGCGAGGGAGTTTAGTCAGGTATTGCCGGAGTGTGTGTTCACACCGGCGGAGATTCAGGGGCTGTTGTTGATGCATAAGAAGGATCCAGAGGCAGCAGTTGGGGCCGCCAGAGAGTGGGCAAGGGAGAGGCGGGTTGAGAAGCGGGCTGAGAAGCGGGCGGAGGAGGGTGAAGAGGTGGAAGTAAGGTTACACCTAGCCAGAACAAAGGAGTAATAAAGGGAGGAGAATCGGAGGAAGCTTGTCTACCAAATGGCGTTGAGGATAACCCTTAGTCACCATACATCACTCGGATAGGGCAAAGTGGAGGAATTTCTAACTGTTGGCATAAGGTTTCTCCTCTCAAATGCTTCTTTCAGCTTTCAATGTTTTTGTATCATATTCAAGCCGGGTACCAGTTTGGGCTTCTTTATGCGTTCCTTTATTATTCCTTTTGTTCCTGCGCGGCCCCTTTGAATGTCTTTGTTCCTTGTCGCGCCAGTGGTAGTGGCAGGACTGAGCCACTTCTCCATATAGCTAGGCTGTATCTTTCTTATTTTCCTAGTGGCAGTTCCCTCAATCAATAGTCTTGATTATTGGCTATTACCACTTCTCTATTGAAACGACCGCGCATTGCTACACTAGCCTTCGGGGGAGAAAGGGATTGGAAAGATATGAGTCTATTAGAATGCGGATTTCCTATTGCTTGGGTTTACAGTTATATCGTCTATCGCATAATCAGCCCCTGTCTGGGGTGCTACATACAGCTATCGTACTGTAGGTAGGAACACACCCGTTGTGGACTATGTATGTAAGCATTCCTTCAACTAGATGTCTTCCTTAGGTAATGTGGAGTTTCTTCTCCATTCTCCGAGATCATTGCTTTTCCTCTGGGTAATCAATAAATCACCCGTCCCCACGCACCGTATATATACCTCCGTTCTCTAACTCGAGAGAAAGCTATTATATGATACCTTACAGTGCAGCACCAAGGCAGTGATACCCGGGAATTCGGTTGGACTTCTGGATAAGCGCCCAAACACTTTGCTCGAGAATATCTGTTGAGATTCGTTCGGCTACTATGAGACTTACTGGGACGAGAATGCAGTCTTTATTGAGAAACTAAAAACAGGATGAAGAAAAGGAGAAGAATAATGTGTAGAAGTTGAAGACGGGTAAAAGCATTAAGCAGTTTTTAATAGATAGCGCGGTTGCTCTGGTACGGTCCTCGCAGTGAGATCAGTCAGGTGCTTAGGTGTGTACGTCATCCACACCACAAACACAGAACTTTACGCATGTACATAGTATCGACTATCACAGAGGTCTCATGTCTCCGGTGCCTTCAGTTCTCGCTAGTGGTATTTCCTAACAATATCCCTCGTCAGGGTATCCTGGGATCCTACGGTACTATTCTCAAACGTCGGATGTGACGGCCGGGGGGGGGGGGGTTGTATTCGGTATTAGTCATTATGCTACCTTAAAAAATCGAATAATCGGACTATGTGCTATGTAGTCCGGGGTTTCCTTCTCTGGAAAAGGAGCAAAAAGCACACCAAAACTCTGCCCCCGAGATAAACAGAAAAGAAAAAAAACCCAGCCCTTACTAAAAGAGGAAACTCAAACGTCCCAGCACAAGGCCCGGTATCGGTATTATATGCGCCAGTTTGTACAGTACAAGTAATGCGAGGCTCTATGAGACATACCGCAGTTCGCGGCCTTTGGCTTTGTTGAAAATCTGGGTAGTATGTAGAGCATGTGCAGTACAAGTTTTTGCGAAGGCAAGCGGAATAAGGTAGAAGCACAATTGAGACCTGTTTTTTTTTTTTTAACCCCCGAGTGTAAATGCGGCTGCGGTAGTAGTAATGTGAACTGGCGTAAGGAGACTACAAGTACATAAATTAGAAGGGAGCAAGCTTCCATAACCCAACAAGTAGATGAAAAGTAGTAGCTAGAGCCTGAAGGTTTTAGGTGTGATATGCAATACTTTTGGAATTTTTCGCCCTTATAGCTATTATAATATTATTATCATATTATCATATCATACTAGAATTTCGGGCGATGTGGGTTTGGGGTATATACGGGTAACGTACCTCCCAGGGAAGCGGGACAGCACCGGGAGGCAACAGTAGACAAAAAGGCAACAACCCAAAATCAATTCTTAACTGGAGGGCTAGTTCAAGCTTGAAAAGTATAAAAAAAATCACCCACTGAAGAATATTATGCTAGAAAAAAGAGAGAAAATCTACTCAAAACATCCTACCCTCCAAGACAAATACAAAAGGAAGGAACTCCAGCCCCGGCCGTGCTCGTGCTTTTCCGCCAAGATTTGCCTTCCCCATTTATAGTATAATAGTGAGTGTCGGCCATTTCCGTCGAAGAAATAGTGTATCAGTCGTGCTTGACTACCGTAGTACCCCTAAATGTTGGCAGGTTATGAATGGCACAGTGGTAGGCAATAGAAGGTGAATTCACACGGAACTTAGACACTTCCCTCGCGCTCTCAAATTCGCCTTAACTAAGAAAACAAAACTCACGGTAGAGGCAGGTGTATAAGTAAAACTTAATACCATGTCTCGATCCTTCCATAGATCACCACAGCAGTCTCTCAATTTCCCTCCATGTCCTTGTTCCTCCGCACGCTTCCGTGATAAACAAATAAAAGAAATATCATTCTAATCTCCTGAATCATCCACAACCTTCTAAGGAATCTCTCAGACTCTCCCGCTTCTTCTACTCGTGTCTCCGCGCCAAGAATAGGCACCTGTTTTGGAATAACCACCGCGGGCCCGTATGGAGAGTAGCGTTGAGGCTGCTTTTCTGGAGAAGCACTATGTGTCTATATATCAGCCTTAGAATGAGAGGAGAGAAGTAAGGGAAGAAAAATCAAAGGACGAATGAAGGAGAAAGAAAAACAAACGCCACTCGGAGATTGACTTGCCTGATCTTATTTCTCACACCCAAGCAGTTCCCCCCCCCCCCCAACACACATGAAAACAGCCAAGTATAGTACTACATAATACAAGTATAACTCGACGAGCTTTTAGGCACGTTGAACCTTATTTGGCTTGCCTTCCACCAAGCTTAGAGAAAAAATGTGATTGCTGGGGGTAAGGAATGAGTATTTTCCATTCTCCTATATTCCGTACGTTTTCCTCTAATAGCTTTTCTCGAGCCGGATTACATCTTAACTTGTGCTTCCCCCGTTAAAAGATCTAAAATCCTGCAGTCCTCACCAGTACCATCGATGTCTGCCTTCTCAACTTGAGCCTAAGTAAACCCGATTTCCGTACTGGATTGTACTTGCCCTTGCCACGTTACTTATATTGTGTCATTAGCGATAATATTCATAGGAATGGGCTTCTACGTGTAGTGTCTTTGCCGTAGTTAATATATTCTTGAACAGGAGTTTTTCGGAATGTGGGTCTGATTAATATAACTAAATATTCTTAGGTTCCTCTAATCGCGTGTCATAGGGGGAAGCTCCGTAGACTACTACCAGCTGGAGGTTTAATCACACAATTTGGGAGCGATTAAAATGGAAGGGAGTAGTGGTGAGGTTACCCGTGGGATGGCATTGCGGTAGCAATAGGCCAGGCGCATTCAAAGGGCTTCGGGGGGTTGTGCTGGTAATGGATATGTAAAGCAGAGGCAATGTTAGAAGGCTTAGGGGAGGGGTAAAATGCACGAGTAGGGAAAAAGAAAAGTAAACGAAATTTAACGCTGGGGTCATGGTGGTAAGGTAAGAGTTGCAACTCTTGATATGACTACGATATCAGAATTCTTTTTCAGATTTTCTGTTTAGGGAAGACCATGCTTAAAATTCGAAAGGGAGAGATTATTTTCGACCAGTTCCGATGGTCTAACGGCTAAGGAACTGGTCCGCCTCGATCCGAAACAGCAACCAGCGCGAGTTCGAACCCCCCGGTGAGAACGAGGGGATGTAGTCGAGCATTGAAAAATGCTCGGCAAACCTCTTTTGTTGCGGGTGAGGGTAGAGGGTGGTAAATGCCCTAACATCTACTCGTGCCTTCGCCCTGAGAATAGGCACCTCTTTAATAACCACTGCGAGCCCATATGGAGGATAGCGTTGAGGCTGCTTTTCTGGAGAAGCACTATGTGTGTAAACCCCGAACTTGTTGCAAGAGTCAATGAGTGAGATTATTATCTTCTGATCCCGGAGCTTCACCATGAATTTAAACTCTTGAGTCCTAATATTCTCTCAATGCTGAATACTTATTATACCTCCCAAGAAAAATCGAAGCCCACGGGAGTCCACAAAATGTCCAATACTGTGGTCAATCATGAGGATATGACTTTCACCGGCTACTGGCACTTTTCGCCAGACTTTCAAACAGCTCCAACACTATACTTTTTATGGGTTGGTGGTGGCTATTCCAAAACAGGTGCCTATTCTTGGCACGGAGACACGAGTACAGCCGACCACATCCTTCCAACAGTATTAATTAGGGAGATTGGAATTGTGTAAATATGTGGCGAGAAAGTTCAATCCACGATACCCCACGGAAAGAGCCTTTCTAACTCGACTAAAGCAGCTATTGTTGTTCTTCATGTGTGTCGGGACGACCTTTGATTGGCCGTTAGTCTGCCTGCAGGTAGTCTAAGAAAGAAATAGCCCGACGAGTCTGTTGTCCGGAATGTATTGAAGTTGGTATTGGAGCGGCTGGTTTCCCAGCCATAGTGGTATGGGCTGTATACTGGGAATGATCACTGGCACGGGAATGGAGGAATGGCAAAATGTCTGGAATGCGAACTGGTGTGTGTGCAAGTATGGAATGTTGGAATGATGGAATTCTGGGGGCTGCACTGAACTTGGAAACTTGTATATATTTACTGTTGTTGTTGTTGTTATGAGTGATGATAGTGATCGAGATGTTATAAGGGTTTATTTCGGATTTCAGAGTCTTCAAGAGGATTAAGGTAGGTGCAAAGTACTCGTAATCATTGAATCTTGCAATCAGACAATCCTCTAGATAGTTAGACCCCCACTAGTCATTCACTATTTCGACAAAAAAGGACTGGCCGGCACTCGCTACTACTGCTAGTACAGATGGGGAAGGCAAATCTTGACCGAGAAGCTCGAGCACTAGGAGAGGCAAAAGGCATGGTACAATATAATAGCAATGGTTTCCCTCGGGTTTTCCCCCATCTTACTTACTACTTCACTTGAACGGAGGCTCATTATCAATTTCGGAGGAAGTCGTCAGTCTGTTAGTTCTCCAACCTTTCCAACATCCTCAATTTTTCCTTCATTTGTTGCCACTAAAGGGCCTCATATTGGCTCCCCAAACGAGAGAGGTAAGGCCCACAGCTAAATGTAGGAAGGTGGGCTGTGGGAGATTGCGTTTAGGATGAAAAAAACATTCTTTGAGAAGTTCTAGCACTGACAACCTATTCGCTCCCAAGTAAATCCGCAAATCAATTGTGTTTCAGCGCATGATACATAAATGTGTGAAGTTTTTAGGGCGAATGTGTGACTGCCGTTTTATTCACTTCCGTACAGGAGCAACGGTGCGAGCGGGAGAGAGAGACCAGATTTGTATCTAAAGAGTGAATGAAAAGTAGACGATATGAATGAGAGTTATCATGAAAAGAAACGCGAACAGTAGGGTCTCTTATAGAGACAGGGTCGGCAAAAATCACAGAGACAGAAAAGGAAGGGACTGAATGAAAAGTAGGAAATCCTCCGCTGTCTCGCATCTCAAACAATACAGATACTGTACATAGAGAGTGTCGTAGTGGGTAGCTAGTGCTAGTCTGTTCGATTTCTAACATCCAGTGTTTCCGCTATATAAGTCAAACATAGAAAAGAATTTTTCAAACGCCGGGTGGTTCCAGTGAGAGTGCGAAACACTAGGCCGGCCGTAGTAGGCTTCAACAAAAAGTGCCAGCACTTACTTACTATGTTATGTGGCAGAATAGAAGTACTCTACCAACGGGAGCATTTCCGAAGCGCTAAATTTGGCCAGCCGGATCACAGAGCTAGAAATAAAAACGGTAATGTTTTGTTATGATAAAATTAAGTACTTCGGGTTGGAAATATTCTAACTGTCTTCGAGTCCGCTATGGAGGACACTGATAGGTTGGAGGGGAGTTTGAAAAGGAGTTCTGAGGCAACCTATGATGATATCAACAATCTCCGCTCATGGATAAGATTGATTTTGGGACTACCGTAGAATCTCAAATAATTGAACCTTGTGCTATGTAGTCGAGAATTCCCCACTCTGGAATAGGGGTGAAAAACACCGCAAAAAAAGAGCTGCTCGGCCCCTCTGAGACATAATAAAACAAAAAAAGCACCAGACCTTACCCGAGGAGGCAACTCCAACGACATAGCACAAGGTTCAATTATTTGAGATTCTACGGTATTTGTTTTTGGGGTAACGTTATTGGTGAATTTTTGCTGTACAAGCACTCGAGTACATGACCTTAGGCTGACAGATAAACTAGCCTTGCTTCATCGATTCCCGTATTCGTTTCGCCGAGGAACAGTTTAGGAAAGATCAAAGGAAGATGGAGGAGAAGCTCACTATAATGATGCGAAAATCCGCAAGCTAGATTACAACCTAGTTTAAGTTAGAGTTGAAGGATGCGCGCCAAGAAAAACTCATGTCCGACCGAAATAATAAGGCCTTTGGCCGCGTTTGGCATCAGAGCTATGTTTTAGAGACTGGAGGAGGACTTGGGATAACTGCTGGTCTTGGCTTAAAATGGGTATCATACATAGATTCATTCAAATATACTCGTAAGAAGTCCGTCTATTATTTCGGTTATCATAGGTCCTTATTTTCTTGCTACAGTATTCGGGGCCCGCCAAGCGGGGGCGCGAAGCCTAACGCGCGTACCCCACCATCCGTCCGTCCCCAACGGGCCCCGCTACCTACAATCCCCGGATTCACAATAGTTCTTGAGAAGAATTGGGCCTTTTTCCTATGAGTAGCTTGTTAAATTAAACCTATCCTAGGCAGACAAGCTGATTCCCGCCGATAATCTGATAGTGGATTTCAGGAGGTTTCCTACGTTACCCTCTTAGTTTCGCTAGAACACGGGATAAGGTAGGACAAAAGGTATACTGCCCCAGAGGGTGATCATTTATATTTTCGGCGTGGGAAGGTGGGCATGAATGTTTTACGGCGCCAGCAGCGGAACGGTGCCGATACTCAAGCCTGCATTGGGAATCAAAGAACTCGTGAGTACGGTACGATAGAGCTCGTAGCCCACCTAAACTAGTCGACAGGGGCTTAGATAAGATACCGGTAGAGTTTCTTGCAATGCACGGTAGCCTAAGAATTTCCAAGGCTGAGATGCTTACACAGAGCCAATTCCCCCCACGCCTTGTGTTCCAACTCGAGAGGGTAAAGGTATTACCGTATTCCACAGAGTTAGAAATGTATTGTTTATCCAGAGAGGCGTTACACACGCCAAAGTCTTCTTCGATCCCTACCGGTAGGGACGAATTCCTGCAGCACCGCACGTACCTGTAACTCCAAAAGTAGGAGGTCAGTGCCCATCTGCAAGGAAAAGTGCACTTCTGACTGGGGGTGAGGCAACACTACAGGGCAGTTCGCTCGTTTGCTTTGAGAAGCCTTCTGTAGCGCAGCAGAGTACGAGTACCGGTACTCGAGTAATCGGCATGACAGGGGGGATGCAGGGTAAATAAACACCAGCGCCGCCTCCTCCTGTACCTATCTCGCTAGCTCTCGTTTCTAGGTGTCATTGTAAGAGCTATCACACCTATGTGAGTCAAGGAGCTGTGTTATAAATACCCGTTGAAAGGTAGCGTTCGTAAATACATTTTGGAAACACTCTAGCTGGGAAAATACATCCTAGCGTACATACATCCCATCCCATCCATACGCACAAGCAAAAACGAACCCATCTCCAAAATGAATAAACTAACAGGAACCTCCCACGTACCGTCCCCCAACTTACCACTCGGAGCGCAAAGCCTAATCGGCGCACTGGGTATCACCACGCTCCTCTTTGAACGCCTACCGGGTTACGACACAATGCGGCGCATAATGCGCGGCATAGGCATAGACATGAACACCGCAGCAGGAGCAGTGATGGTATCGACCGCGCTGATAACCTGCTACAACCTCGGTTACTCCACCATTTCCGGGCTGATAGACAGGTACTACAGCACCTCCGTAAGGATAAACTCCGAGGACACGCTCTTCGGGGACTTCTTTATTTGGCTGTCTGAAGAGCAAGCCGCAGATATGAACCTGAGCCGTATCCTCAACGCGAAGAAAGTTGCCGGCGGTCTAGCTAACGCCGGTGACGGCGACGGTGCTGACCATATGGATGGAGAGTACTTCCGCGGCCGCGAGCGCCCCCGTGGAAAACAAGTCTATCGGGTTCAGTACCTCCCGGCGGCCGGGTCGAGGTACTTCCTCGACTACCGGGGGCGTAAGATCAGGATAATAATGGAAGAGGTTAAAGAAGGCTTAACGATGCACGGCATGCCACAGCGGAGGATTGTCTGGCTGCGCTCGTATGGACGGGATCCGGCCCTCCTAAAGGAGCTACTAGAGGAGGTTCTACGGAAAAGTAATGCTCGGGACCAGGGGAAGACCATCGTTTTTCATGCAAATATGAATCCCCACGGTATGCCGCCGAGCTGGGAGAGGGCTCTCTCTAGGCCGAATAGGTCTATGGAGACGGTAGTGTTAGAAAGGGAGCAGAAGGAGTTGATTATAAGGGATATTGAGGAGTACATATTACCGGTCACGGCGAAGTGGTATGCTAACCGGGGGTTGCCGTACCGGAGGGGGTATTTGCTTTATGGCCCGCCAGGTATATTCCTGCAGTAATTCAATAATTTGAGATTGATTCCTCGTGCTAACGTGCATTCGCAGGAACTGGAAAAACAAGTCTAAGCATGGCCCTTGCTGGCCTCTTCAACCTCGAAGTCTACGCCCTCTCCCTCTCGGCTGGGAGTCTCACAGACGATACATTGGCAATGCTCTTCGCTGGGTTGCCAAGCAGATGTATAGTCCTCCTCGAAGATGTCGACGCTTCGAGCGTGAAACGCACCCCAGACCCCCCCACCGACCTCTCCTCCTCCCCCTCACCCCTAGCCCGCTCCCTCTTACCATCTCCCCGCCCCGTCACAAAAGCCAACGTCTCCTTCAGCGGCCTCCTAAACGCCATTGACGGTGCGGCCTCGCGCGAAGGGCGCATCCTGATCATGACCACGAACCACCGTGAGCGACTAGACCCAGCACTCATACGCCCCGGCCGTGTAGATTTGCAGATCTCCTTCAAGTATGCTTCCTGCGACGTCATCGAAACGCTGTTCATGAATCTTTATAATGTGGATACGGGCGATCGGGAGGCGCTTAGGATTCCGGAAGGGTTTCCGCCCGTAGGCGAGATTTCGGTGCTGGCGAAGGAGTTTGGTCGGGTATTGCCGGAGGGTGTGTTTACGCCGGCAGAGATTCAGGGGTTGCTGTTGATGCATAAGAAGGATCCAGTGGCAGCGGTTGGGGCCGCCGGGGAGTGGGCGAGGGAGAAGCGGGCTGAGAAGGGGGCGGAGGAGGATGGGAAGGTGGAAGTTAATGGGGTTACACCCGGCCAGGACAAAGGAGTAATAAAGGGAGGAGAATCGGAGGAAGCCAGTCTACCAAATGGCGTTGAGGAAAACCCTTAGTCACCATACATCACTCGGATGAGGCAAAGTGAGGGAATTTCTAACCTCCCGAGGAGAAAGGGATTGGAGAGATATGAGTCTATTAGAATGTGGATTTCATATTGCTTGGGTTTATAGTTGTATAATCAGTCCCCCGCCGCGGGGTACTGCATACAGCCATCGTAGGAACGCATCCATTGTGGACTATGTACGTACGCATTCCTTCAAATAAATATTTTTCTTAGATAATGTGTAGTTTCTCTTCCCTCCCTCCCTTAGATCGTCGCCCACCGCTTTTCCTCTGAACAATCAACAAAGCTCTTTCTTAACCTTTCGTTTCCCCACAACATATACCTCAGGAGAGTTAATGCCGGTTACGAATTACGCAATAGAAGCCACTCCTCCCATCCCTTCACGCCTAGCACATTCCATTTTCAGTCCCGAGTAAAATTTCCCCGTTCTCCGGTAGGTAGCCGACCAGACATCCGCGTTTCGGGGTATGATATGATACACGACCACACACCGAAAATGTACTAGTACCTCCATTCCGTGACTCGAGAGAAACGTATAATACCTTATAATACAGTACCCGCCAATTCTTGAAGTATCCGGATATAGAAAAAATGGGTCGGCGCCAAGAGAGCCTGATTATCCGGGATGGTTAACACAATTTATGACCCCCATCAGTCCTCATTGCGGGGAAGGAAACTCTCACATACTGCATGACCAGCCAGCCTGGCGCCAAGAGAGTTTCTCTATATCCCGACACTGTAGTACGAGTTGGCGAGTAGTGCTCGAGCAAGCTAGTGCGTAGACTGGGTGAGAGTTCAGCGAGGCTTGGCAAATATTCGCGAGAACCATAGCTAAGCTTTGCTGGGGGTGTTGCCTCGCTGAGCGCTCACCTAGCTTATTTTTCTTTCATTTTTATTTTTGGCCTCAACAGTTTTGCTATGGCTTCGGATGGGGAAACTCAACGGCCTAGCACATGTTCCTTGTATTCGAGTATAGGTACAAGCACCAGGCAAGATGTTTTCGTACATGCTCCGTCACCGCTACAACCTCAGTGTTTGAAATTTAACCTTGTCGCACAAGCCTACGATAGTGCTTCCGACCTATTAAACGTCACCGTCATAAGGTGTCACATTTTTAAGCTGTAACAAGCGCTATGGACCCTTCGATTGAAAGTCTCAAGAGGGAAGTTGCCGCCCTGAGAGAGAAGCTAAATGATACAGAGAAGAAGTTGGAGATCAAAGAGGCTCAACTTCGTACATTCGTTCGGAATTCTACCCCTTTTACGCCGAAAAAGATGGAAACAGTTCTAGAAAAAAGACCGGAGACGCCAAAGTCGATGAAGCGAGAAAGAGAGTCGACCACTTTCGGAGCGAGGGATGGGAAGAGATTTGAGGGAGGGGGGATACCGTTTGACCCGGTGGGTTTGAGGGGGAAGAGGACGGTGGTGGGGCTGAAGGTGAACGGAGTGTTGTGGGAGGTGGGAGTTGAGGGATTATTGGCTGCATTGGAAGAGGAGGGTTTTGTGATTTGTGATGGGGCGAGGTGGTTGGTGAATGAGGAAGAGGTGGTTCGGAGGAAAGGTCTTGGCAAAACGTCATCCACGGTGGTGGTGTTTTTGCGTGGGGCTTCGGATGTGGCTGGGTTGTTGAGGAAAGGGTTGTGGCTGGGTGGCAGATGGCACTCGGTTAGGAGGTTTGAGGCAGTGCAGCCAGTAAGGAAGAAGGGAGGATGGGTTTGGTTGAGGGAGTGGTTGGAGAAGGAGGGGAAGGCGAGGGAGGAAGGGGGTAGGAAGGATAGGGAGAGGATGGAGAGCATCAACGGGCAGTTGGCCTATATGAGGAAGAGAGCCGAGAAAGTGGAAGATGAGGAAAAGAAGAAGAAGTTTGAGGGTTTCGGGGGTATGGGTGTGGGTAGTTTTGGTAGTTTTGGGGGGTTTAAGACGAAGGAGAGGAAGATAAAGCCGATCAAGGGGTTGGTTTTAAAGAAGGACATGGATAAGGAGGAAGGTGATAAGTTCGAGTCGGAGGTGGAGGCGTTTTTCGGGGTTGGTAGTAGTGGGGCTTTTGGGGATAAGGCGGAGCCACCCATTGCAAGTGGCTCAACCTCCTCCCCCGAGGCGAAAAAGTTTGAGGCAGATAGAGCGTGGCAGATGGAGTTTGGGTATAGGCCGTAAAGGGGTTGGGGTAGTAGATGGGGGAAAGGTGGAGGCAAACATCCTGTTTGGATATAAAAAGCCTATAGTGTATTAGATAGCGGTTAGAGTAGCTAATAAATACCGAAAAGTTTAATAAAAAAAATTAAAAAAAATGTTTTCGCACAAGACAGGGAT
>Ga0307507_10008047_pt1 | contig 14843 bp, 11 predicted proteins | sample 7_EM_MG_FD_207223 | JGI IMG/M metagenome (GOLD analysis project Ga0307507, IMG submission 207223) | Populus trichocarpa ectomycorrhiza microbial communities from riparian zone in the Pacific Northwest, United States - 7_EM | ecosystem: Host-associated > Plants > Roots > Unclassified | place... | reverse complement strand
GCGGTGTTCGCCGTGCCCTGTTCGATCAGGCCCCAGTGCCCGTGGAAGGCGAGGTTCTTCGCGTAGGACAGCGTGATGTACGTGTCGTCGATGAGCGAGCCCTTGGCCAGCAGGAACACGATCGCGGAGGCGACCGCCGCACCGGCCGGGAGGGCCAGCGTGCGGGCAGCGGGCATGGCCACCGGCAGCGCACCGGTGGCCTCGGGCAGTTCAGCGGAGGCGCTTCGCATCACGAGCACGGTACACGTTCGTGATTGATCCGTTACGAAATGGCCCTCAAGTTGGTCCGTGCAGACCCTCTTGACGTGCCGTTAAGGCCACTGTCTTTTCGCAGACCCATCGCCATGTTGGCGATGGGTCTGCGAGCGACAGACGCCCGTAAGGTGGCCTTAACGGCTCAGCCGCCATAGCCGCCGCGGCCGTCGAATCCGGGGCCGCGGTTGTCGAAGTTGCCGGGGCCGCGGTTGTCGCGGCCGCCGTCGTAGGAGCGGTGGATGCCGGGGCGCCCGCCGTCGTGGAACGTCGCGGCCGCGATCCCGCCCACGATGCCGCCGCCGATCAGCATGCCGAGCAGGCCGACGCCGACGAGCTGGGTCGCCCGATGCCCGGCGAACCTGCGGAAACCGCCCTGACGCGGCGGAGCCTGGAGACCGGCCGGGACCCAGCCAGGGGGCGGCGGGCCGTAGGCGGCCTGTCCAGGCGCGGGCGGAACCTGTCCGGGCGCGGGCGGGGCCTGCTGGGCGTTGGCCGCAGTCGTCTCTTCGACCGGCTTCTCGGCGTCGTCGGACTTCGCGGACTCCACCGGCTTCGCGGCCTCAGTGGTCTCGTCGGCGTCCGGACGGGGCTGCTCGACGGTCGGGTCCTCCGCGCCCGCGTGCGGCGGGACCTGCCCGGACTCAGGGTCGCGGGGCTGGTCGCTTCGGTCGTTCATGGTCGCTCCTGTGGTCACGGGGACGGGCGCGCTGCCCGCCCCCACGACTCAAGAGTGCGCCCGGTTTCTGTGCGAACGCTGAAGCAAACCTGTCGAAAACCCATCGAGGAGGCTGAGAGAACTCACAGGTAGAACGACAGGAACAGGGTGACGACCCAGCTGAAACCGAGCACCTGGAGCACGCGGTCCTTGAGCGCGATCTCCTCGGGCTCGCCCGCGATGCCGCCGTCGACGTCCACCGCATAGCGCAGCACCGCCACCACGAACGGCACCAGCGAGATGAGCGCCCACACCGAGTTGTGCTCGGTCTGCTGGATCTCGAACGCCCAGAGGCAGTACGACATGATCAGGATCGCCGCGGACAGCGCCCAGACGAACCGCAGGTAGCTCGCCGAGTACTTCTTCAGCGACGAGCGGATCTTCGCCCCGGTGCGCTCGAAGAGCATGATCTCGGCGTAGCGCTTGCCCGCCACCATGAACAGCGAACCGAACGCGGTGACCAGCAGGAACCACTGTGAAAGCGCGATGCCGGCCGCGACGCCACCGGCGATCGAGCGCATCAGGAAGCCCGAGCCGACGATGGCCAGGTCGACCACCGGCTGGTGCTTGAGGCCGAAGCAGTAGCCGAGCTGGACGGCCTCGTAGACCGCCAGCACCACGGCGAGCTGCCAGCTGGCCGCGAACGACACGCCGAGGCCGGCCAGGAAGAACACGACCGAAGCGACGTACGCCACCGAGACCGGCACGATGCCGGCCGCGATCGGGCGGTTGCGCTTGGTCGGGTGGGCCCGGTCGGCCTCGACGTCGATGGCGTCGTTGATGAGGTAGACCGAGCTCGCGGTCAGCGAGAACGCCACGAAGGCGATGATCGCGTCGACCAGCAAGCCCGTGCGGTCGGTCGACTTCGAGAAGGCGAAGAACGGTGCCGCGAAGACGAGCACGTTCTTGACCCACTGGCGGGGCCGTGCCGTCTTGATCACGCCGCCGACCAGGCCGAACCGCCCGGCCTTGGCGGTCACCTGCGTCGTCTCCGGGGTCTCCGGCGTGACGTCCGCTTCATCGCTGGTGCGGTGCTCGGTCGTTTCACTCATCGGTTCTTATTCAACTTCCGTCGTATCAGACCGCCGACAAGGCCCCCCAAGGCCGCTCCGGCAAGAACGTCTGTCGGATAGTGAACGCCGAGCACGAGGCGGGAAGCCAGCATCGGCGGTACCAGTGCGGGCACCAGGTTACGCCCGGTCAATCCGGAGTAGAGCACCGCCGCCGCTGTGGTGGACGTCGCGTGCGAAGAGGGGAAGCTGAGCTTGCTCGGCGTCCCTACCAGGACCTCCACGCTCGGGTGGTCCGGTCGCGGGCGCCGGACCACCCGCTTCACGGCGATCGACGCGGCGTGCGCGCCGACCACCCCGGCCGCCGCGACCAGCCAGTCCTTGCGGCGTTTCTTGTCGATCGCGGCACCGGCGACGCCGATGGCGAACCAGCCGATGGCGTGCTCACCGAAGTGGGACATGCCCCGCGCGACCTTCACGGAGCCCGGCTTCTTCAGGAACGCCTGGGCCTTCGACAGAACGGCTACTTCCCCGCTCGGGGTCCCCTTCTCAAGCATCGAGCGACCCGTCCAGCGGCGCGCCGTCGGTCAGGTGCGGCGCGATCTTGTTGTCGAACGCCGAGAGCGCCGACCCGATCGCCATGTGCATGTCGAGGTACTTGTAGGTGCCGAGCCGCCCGCCGAAGAGCACGTTGCGCTCCTTCGCCTCGGTCTTCGCCAGCTCGCGGTAGCGCTCGAGCTTCTCGCGGTTCTCCGGGGTGTTGATCGGGTAGTACGGCTCGTCGTCTTCCTTCGCGAACCGCGAGTACTCCCGGACGATGACCGTCTTGTCCTTCGGGTAGTCACGCTCCGGGTGGAAGTGGCGGAACTCGAGGATGCGGGTGTAGGGGACCTCTTCGTCGTTGTAGTTGACGACGGGGGCGCCCTGGTAGTCGCTGGTGGAGACGACTTCCTGCTCGAAGTCCAGCGTGCGCCAGCCGAGGCGGCCCTCGGAGTAGCCGAAGTAGTGGTCCAGCGGGCCGGTGTAGACCGTCGGCGTGCCGGCGGGGATGTGCTCGCGGACGTCGAAGTAGTCGGTGTCCAGGCGGACGTCGATCAGCTCGTGGTCGGCCATCTTCTCGAGCCACGCGGTGTAGCCGTTGACCGGCAGGCCCTCGTACGTGTCGTTGAAGTACCGGTTGTCGAAGGTGTAGCGCACCGGCAGGCGGCTGATGATCGACTCGTCCAGTTCCTTGGGGTCGGTCTGCCACTGCTTGGCCGTGTACCCCTTGACGAACGCCTCGTACAGCGGGCGCCCGATCAGGGAGATGCCCTTGTCCTCGAGGTTCTGCACGTCCGCGCTGTCGACCTCGGACGACTGCTTGGCGATCAGCTCACGGGCCTCGTCGGGCGTGTGCGACTTGCCGAAGAACTGGTTGATGAGCCCGAGGTTCATCGGGAACGAGTAGACCTGGTCCTTCACCCGCGCGAAGACGCGGTGCTGGTAGCCGGTGAACTCGGTGAAGCGGTTCACGTACTCCCACACGCGCTTGTTCGACGTGTGGAACAGGTGCGCGCCGTAGCGGTGCACCTCGATGCCGGTCTCCGGTTCGGCCTCCGAGTAGGCGTTTCCGCCCAGGTGGCTCCGGCGCTCGAGAATGAGGACCTTCTTGCCGAGCTCGGCCGCGGCTCGCTCGGCGACCGTCAGGCCGAAGAATCCGGACCCGACGACGACGAGGTCGTAACCTGCGAAATCGTCTTCAGTAACCTTGGCGGGGTTCGTGTGCGCGCTCACGGGCGTCGAGGGTACGCAGGTGTCCGGCACCTCCCGCACCCGACTATCACATTTCAGCCTCCGTCACACCTGGAAAGCAGTGTCAGACACCTTCTGGAGCTACCTCGGCGCGGTACTGACGTATCTGGCCGTGCTCGTGATACCGGGCGGCCTGATCGGACGCGCGGCGGGGCTTCGCGGCTGGGCACTGGCCGGGCTCGCCCCGCTGCTCAGCTACGCCGTGACCGGGCTCGCGGGGCCCTGGCTGGCCACGATCCACGTCCCCTACGGCCCGCTGAGCGTCGCGGGCTGCACCCTGCTGCTCGCCGGGGCCGGGTTCGGGCTGGGCCGCCTGGCTCGCCGCTGGTCCCCGCCGGGTGCCGAGGAGCCGCCGGTGCCGTGGACCCGGCGGGCGCACCTGGCCGTCGCGGCCTGCGTCGTGGTCGCGGCCGGGGTGTCGATCACCGTGGTGCTGTCCGCGCGCGGCGGCACGACCGCGGTGTTCCAGCGCTGGGACACCGTCTTCCACGCGAACGGCATCCGGTACATCGCGGACACCGGCGACGGCTCGCTGACCGGCATGGCCACGCTCAACTGGTACCCGGACGGGTTGTTCTACCCGAACGGCTACCACCTGGTCGGCGCGCTGGTGTACCAGCTGTCAGGCACGTCGATCCCGGTCGTGCTCAACGCCGTCACGATGCCGATCGCGGGGCTGTTCGCGCTGTCGCTGGTGGCGCTGGTGCGCCAGCTCGGCGGACGCGCGGTGTTCGCCGGCTGCACGGCGCTGGTCGCGGCGGGAGCGACGACCGGGGCTTACGAGTCGGTGTCGAGCGGGCTGCTGCCGTTCGCGCTGGGCATCGTGCTGACCCCGCTGGCCGTGGTCGCGCTGTGGCGATTCGTCGTCCGGCCGGGCTTCGACACCGGTTTCGTGCTCGCGCTGAGCGCCGTCGGGCTGCTCGCGGCGCACTCCAGCGCGCTGTTCGGCGCGGTGCTGTTCGCATTCCCGCTGGTGCTGCAGCGCTGGTTCCGCGCGGTGCGGGGCAAGCGCCTGGACGGCGTCGCTTCGGGGACGCGCTGGCCGCGCGTGATCGGGGGCGACCTGCTGCGGATCGTGCCGGTGATGGCCGGGGCCGGGCTGCTGGCCGCGCCGATGATCCTGGGCGCGATCGGCTTCACCTCGAACGCCTACCCGTACCACCCGTGGGGCTCGAACATGCCCGTGTGGCGGGCGCTGGCGATGCTGGCGACGTTCAAGCAGGTGCTGCCGGTCCCCCAGATCTGGCTGACGGTGTGCCTCGCGCTGGGCGTGCTCTCGCTGGGCCGGCTGCGGCGGATGCGCTGGGTCGGGCTGTCGGCGCTCGGGCTTTCGGGGCTGTTCGTGCTGGTCGGCTGCTTCGGCTGGGCGGACTGGGTGGTGACGCTGTCGCGGCCCTGGTGGAACGACCGGTACCGGCTGATGGCGCTGGCGTCGATCCCGATGTGCCTGCTGGCCGCGCACGGCATGAGCGAGGCGCAGCGGTGGCTGGCCCGCCTGGCCGACGCCCGCGCGTGGGTGCGGGCGCGCCCGTGGCTGACCGGCCGCGTCGGGCTGGCGACGGCGTTGCTGCTGGTGGCGGTGATGGCGGTGGTGACCGGCGGCTTCTACCGCGCGGCGAACGCCAAGGCGGTCTCGCTGCTGTACTACAACGGCCTGCCTGGCGAGGTCGTGCCGCCGGTGAGCGCCGATGAGATCGCCGCGATGAACTTCCTGGGAACAATGGGCATCGGCGCGGACGAGAAGGTGCTCAACGACCGGCTCGACGGGACGGCCTGGATGTACGCGCTCAGCGGCGTGCACCCGGTCGCGGCGCACTACGACGGGGGTGCGGCCCCGGCGGACGCGGTGTACCTGGCGCTGCACTTCGGCGACTACGACTCGGACCCGGAGGTCCGGGCGGCGGTGCGGCGGCTGAACATCCATCATGTGCTGGTCGGCAGCGGCACGATCCGCGGCGACACCCCGATCGCGCCGGGCCTGCGGCACCTGGACGGCCACGACTTCCTGCGCGTCGCCTACCGCAACCCGGGCGCAGTCGTCTACACAATCGTCAAGTAAGGGCGCCTGGCTGGAAGTCCGTGAATGGCACATTGAGGGTCGTAAAGGCCCTCAATGTGCCATTCACGGACATCGGACATGCGAAAACCCTCGTGGCGCCGGCCTCCCCCGGCCGTCGCCACGAGGGCTTCCCGTCCCCCAGCTCACCCCCGGGGTGATCCCGGTGCCCCAGTGTGTGTCTCTTTCCCACGACGCTTGAGCAAGGGTAATCGGTTTCCCGCAATCGCAGATGTCACTCGTTCGGAGTAACGTTCAGCGGCCCTGGAGGCCCGGGAGGACGTCACTCGCGACCTGCTCCAGCACGGCTTCGCGGCCCTCGTAGGGCGAGGACGAGCGCGGCCAGTGCGTGACGATGTCGGTGAAGCCCAGCTCTGCCGCGCGGCCGGCGGCGTCGCGGAACGCTTCGACGCTGGCCAGGGAGAACACCGGCGCCGAGTCCAGGGACAGGTAGCGCTGGATGCTCGCGCGGTCGCGGCCGGCCGCGTCGAGCCGCTGGTCGAACACCTCCGTGAGCTCTTTGATGCCGCGCCACCACTCGTCCTGGGTCGCGCCGCCGCGGCCGGTCGTGACCCAGCCCGCGCCGAAGCGCGCGGCCAGCGTCATCGTGCGCGGGGCGTTCGCCGCGACCACGAACGGCAGCCGCGGGCGCTGCACCGGTCCGGGCAGGTTCCGGGCACCCCGCGCCTGGTAGTACTCGCCGTCGAAGTCGAACTTGTCGGTCATCAGCAGCCCGTCCAGCGCCTCGACGAACTCGGCGAAGCGGTCGACCCGCTGCTTGGCGGTCAGTTCCGGGGCGGCGACGACCGCGCCGTCGTAGTGGAGATGGTCGACCCCGGCGCCGACGCCGAGGACGAACCGGCCGTCGGAGACGTCGTCGAGGGTGATCAGCTCGCGGGTGAACGGCACCGGATGCCGCGCCACCGGCGACGCGACGAAGGTGCCGAGCCGGATACGGGACGTGACCATCGCGGCGGCGGTCAACGTCGGGACGGCGGAGAACCACGGTCCGTCGACCAGGTTCCGCCACCCCAGGTGGTCGTACGTCCACGCGTGGTCGAAGCCGTACTCCTCGGCGGCCTTCCACTTCGGTTCGGCCGCCCACCAGCGGTCTTCAGGGAGAATCACGATGCCTACTCGCACAGTGCCGGACCGTATCGCCAACGAGCGGCGAGTGCGCGGTCACCCGGACGTGTCAGGGACAATGGCGGGGTGGAGAGACCCCTGATGATCGCGTCCGACGTCGATGGCACCCTGCTCGGGCCGTCGGAGGCCCTCACCGAGCGCACCATCGCGACGATCCGCCGGGCGATCGAGGCCGATGTGCCGTTCGTGCTGGCCAGCGGCCGGCCGCCGCGCTGGATCGCGCCGATCGCCGGGCCGCTGGAGCTCACCGGCTACGCGGTCTGCGCCAACGGCGCGGTGCTCTACGACATCGGGGCCGAAGCGGTGGTCGAGGTGCACGGGCTGCTCGAACCGGAACTCCTCCACGACATCGCGAGCACGCTCGACAAAGCGCTGCCCGGGTGCCGCCTGGCCGCCGAGCGGGTCGGCGCCGGCGCGGTGGACCACGACATGCGCAACTTCGTCATCGAGCCGGACTACCGCAACCCCTGGGGCGACGGCGAGGGCCGCTCCGCGCCGCGCGGCGAGGTGCTCGGGCACGCGGCGATCAAGCTGCTGGTCAGCCACCGCCAGATGCACTCGGACGAGATGGCGATCGCGGTCCGCGAGCTGCTCCCGGGCGCGGTCGACGTCACGTACTCCTCCAACGGCGGCCTGATCGAGCTCGCCGCGCACGGGATCACGAAGGCGACCGGCGTGGCCGACGTCGCCGAGCGGTTCGGGGTGTCCGCGGAGGGGGTGATCGCGTTCGGCGACATGCCCAACGACCTGGAGCTGCTCGGCTGGGCCGGGCACGGGGTCGCGATGGCGAACGCCCACCCGGCGCTGCTGAAGGTCGCGGACGAGGTCACCGCACGGGTCACCGACGACGGCGTCGCCCAGGTCCTCGAGCGCTGGTTTTAGGCCGTGAATGGCACATTGAGGGTCTTTAAGACCCTCAATGTGCCATTCACGGACTTAACGACGGCGGTCGAGTTCAGCCGCTTCCTCGGGAGTGGGGGCCGTGCCGCCCAGGTGGGCCGGGAGCCACCAGCGTTCCTCGTCCGAGGACGGCTGGTCCGGGTACTCGGCCTGGACGCGGTCGACCAGCGCCGTCATCCGGGCGCGGAGCTCCTTGGTGAGGACGTCGCCGTCGTCGCCCTTCGCCGGGTGCATCGGCTCGCCCACCAGGATCGAGATCGGGACGTGGCGCCGGGTCAGGTCCTTCGGGCGGCCCTTGGTCCAGAGTCTTTGAGTGCCCCACAGCGCCATCGGCACCACCGGGACGCCCGTCGCGGCGGCCATCCGGACCGCGCCGGACTTGATCTCCTTGACCGTGAACGACCGGCTGATCGTCGCTTCCGGGAAGACGCCGACGACCTCGCCCGCCTTCAGCTTCTCGAGGGCTTCGCGGTAGGACGCCAGGCCGGCGTCACGGTCCACCGAGATGTGGTGCATGCCGCGCATCAGCGGCCCGGCGATCCGGTTGTCGAAGATCTCCTTCTTCGCCATGAACCGGGTCAGCCGCTTGGCCGGGCGCGCGCCGAGGCCGCAGAAGATGAAGTCGAGATAGCTCACGTGGTTGCACGCGATGACCGCGCCGCCGCTGGCCGGGATGTGTTCCGCGCCCTCGATCCGGATGCGGTTGTCCAGTAGCCGGAACATCGTCCGGGCCGCCGCGATCACGGGCGGGTACACGAGCTCAGCCATCCCGCAAGGTTACGGGAGCGTAGGTTAATTCCGCCCCGGAGCGGCCCAGCACACAGTGCGAAAAAACACAACCCGAACGGCCCTTTTCACCTGTACGGTACCCGTCGTGACCGTCGTACCCGCGCTCCGGCCTCGGGGAACAGTGACCGGACAGCGGATCTGGGTGTACCTCAGCCTCGCCGGAGTGTCGCTGATCAACCTGATCTCGAACGCCCCGCTGCAGCCCAACGCGCATCAGAACGCGTGGGGCGACGCGATCAACTACTACGCCATGTCGGAGCACACCGGCGCGAAGGTCGACAATCCGTTCGCGCTGCGGATGCTCAGCCCGTGGCTCGCGCACGTGGTCAACCAGGTCACCGGCGTCGCGCTCGACCACGTCTGGCTCGGCCTCACGCTGCTGTTCACCCTGGGCGCGACCATCGTGTTCTTCGAGTTCCTCTGGTCGCAGCTCAACCTGCAGCTGTTCACGTCGTCGCTCGCGGCCGTCGCGCTGGCCTGCACCTTCTGGTACGGCCCGTACGCCTTCAGCAACCCGTACCTGGTCGACCCGCTGAACAACCTGCTCTACCTGGTCGCGCTGTGGCTGCTGTTCCGGCAGCGGCTGGTGCTGTTCACGATCGTCATCGTGGTGGGGTCGATCAACAAGGAGACCACCCTCCTGCTCGCCCCGCTCTACCCGCTGCTGGCGTGGACCCGCTCGCGCTCGCTCAAGGACCGCCAGGTCCTCTTCGGCGGGCTGGCCGTCGTGGGCGCAGCGGTCCTGTACTTCGTCTTCCGGATCTGGGCGCAGAACCTGATCGGCGCCGACTACGGCCTCGGCTCCGGCCAGGCCAACACGGGGCTGCTCAACAACATCGTCTTCGCGCTGTCGTCCAATCACGGCAATGAGCCTGGCGCACTGTGGGGCACCTTCTACTTCTTCTGGGTGCTCTTCGCCTACGCGCTCTACGTCGAATACCGCGAACGCGGCCTGCGCAGCGAGTTGCTGACGGCGAGCCTGTGGCTGCTGGGCTGCTGCATGGCCGGCCGGCTGGTGGCGACGGACACCCAGCGCGTGTTCGTCATGCTGGCGCCGCTGGTGATCGGGCTCGCCGCCGTCGTGCTGGACGGCCGTCGCGGCGAAGCCCGGCGCCTGTGGGTCGGGCTCCTCGTATTCGTCTACGCGGCGCTCAACCTGCACTGGGTCCCGGCGGGCGCGAGCTTCGCGGTCGAAGCGGCCGCGCTCGCGCTGTTCGCCGCGCTGATGTTCCCGCCGTCCCGGCCGCTCTGGCGCCAGCCGGGTCAGGACGGCTCGACGACCGAGGAGTTCGTGCCCCACCGGGGTTCGCTCGGCAAGAACTGAGGGATCGTCAGCACCAGTGCCAGCAGCGTCGCGAACAACGCGACGGACTGGTGCTTGATGCCCTCGATGCCGTCGCCGAGCGCCGCGGTGACGAACTGTGAAAGCGCTACCGCCAGCAGGAAGCCGAGCACGGCCCCCATCGGCGTCCGCCGGATCCGCCACGCGATGAGCAGCCACAGCGGCACCAGCGCGAACAGCTTCAACGGCGAGAGCAGGCCTGTCAGCCACGACACGACCGGCACGCGGTACTCCTGCGCGTGCGGCGGCAGCCCGGCGGAGGCGTCGAAGCTGCCGAGGTAGTCGGGGCGCGCAGCGAGAAGGTCTCCCGCTGCCCGGTTGAGCACCTCCAGGGTGCGGCCGGGGTGGTGCGCGAAGAAGCCGACGACGTTCCGGCGGCTGATCTTGTCCCGATAGCTCGGGTACAGCGGATCCATGGTCGCCGGATGCGCGTGCCACCAGCCGTTGCCCGCATACTGCGCGAAGGTCGGCGGCAACCCCAGCTCGGCCAGGTCGGCCTGGGTGTCGTGCCTGCCGTCGACGATGTTCAGGAAGACCGTGTTGAACATGTTGATCTCACGCGAGTCGGCCCCCGGAACGGCCGAGAGCGTGCCGTCCGGCGCCTTCGCGGGCTCGACACTGTCCTGCGCGACGAGCGTCGTCAGCCCGAGCGCCGCGACAGCCAGCACCGCGGGCAGCCACCGTCGGCCGGGACGCACGAGCAGCATGACGACGGCCAGCAGCGGGAGGATCGTCAACGTCTGGACCTTGGCGTTGACGGCCAAGACGCCACCGGCGAACGTCACCGCCATGCCCGCGTAGCTCCACCAGCCGGTCCGCGCGGTCAGCAGAAGGCCGCCGACGATCAGCAGCAAGCCGAGGAACGCCGTGCCTTCACCGAGCGCGGACGCGAAGTAGCCGAAGAACGCGGAGTCGGCGACGACAAGCAACAGCACTGCCGCGACCACGAGCCGCACCCGCCGTCCGTACGGCAGCCCCAGCACGATCGCGGTGATCGCGGCCGCGGCGATGACGCTGCTCAAGAGGCCGAGCGCGACCAGGTTCAGCCCCGGCCCGTCGAACTGGCGGGCCAGCGCCGCCAGCCAGCTCTGACTGAGCAGGTACGTCGGCTCGCACCGGATCGCGGTCGCGTCGAAGGTGAGGTGGGCGAACGGTTCCGGCCGGCTCTTCCAGGTGATGCCCGCGCCGCACAGCACGCGGAAGGCGTCCCCGTTGTCGGACATCGAGACCGGCCGAGGGACCAGGAACCGGACGAGGAAGACGCCGAGCGCGGCGGCGAACACGCCGGTCCCGAGGCGCGCTTCGGTGCGCGTCGCGCGCTTCGGGACTTCGACGACCTTCACGCGGGGCAGGGTACGTAATGGAAGTCCGGGTCCTTGTCGAGGTCCGCGACAACGGTCTGTGCCTGCTCCGCCCGCGGGTACACCGCCACCCAGTACGGCGTCCCGACCCGGCGGAACGTCGCCACCTGGTACTTGCCCGCGTACACCGGGTCGATCACGCAGCGCTGGCGGTCGGCGTAGCCGCTGTCGGACGGGATCGCGACCGTCGGACGCCGCCCGTTGACCACGTAGTCGTAGTCGGTCGCGACGCCGCCGTCGTGCTGCCCGTCGCGTGCGATGTGGTCGTCGGTCTGGCCGAGCACGTCCACGATCATCAGCTGGCCGCCGTTGACCGACAGCGCGCCGGGCGCCGACGCGCTGACCACCGAACCGGCCGGCAGGTACGTGCCGAGCCAGCCGCCGATCTCGGCGAGCTCGGTGCCGTGCGCGCGCCAGTCCCGCACGCGGTCGAGCATCTCGGGACTGAACACCGACACGAGCACCGCGATCCCCGCCAGTCCGCACGCGGTCACCGGCACCAGCCGGGTCCCGGCGGGCCAGCCTCGCGGCCGCGGTGACGGCTTGGCCGAGACGGCCGCGGTAAGCACGCCGTAGGTCGCGACAGACGCGACGGCCAGCAGCGGCGGCAGCGGCACGAGCAGCCGCCACGACGGATCGGTGTCGCCGCCGAGCAGCACGACGACCGTGGCGATCCCGGCCACGGTGGCGTACAGCAGCCAGATCAGCGCGCGTGCCTCGCCGTTGCCCTCCGGCGGACGGCGCAGCAGCAGCGCCACCGCCGCGACCAGGCTGAGCAGCAGGAAACCCTGATGTACCAAGGAGAATCCGGACAGGTACGGCCAGCCGTTGGCCACCAGCGCGTCGAACGATCCGCCGAACCGCGCCGCCACCGGCGCGGGCAGGATGTGCTCGTAGAAGGTCACCCGCCAGGCCGTCTTCGGCCCGAGGAACACGATCGCGCCGAGCACATACCCGGCGGGCGCCCACCAGCTGTGCCGGCCGCGGGCCGCGGCGAGGACCAGCCACAGCCCGGCGAACACCGCGAGCACCAGGCCTTCCGGGCGGGTCATCACGGCGAACGCGGCGAGCACGCCGGCCACCACCGGGCGCCGCGCGGCCAGCGAGTAGCAGACGCCCAGCAGCAGGAGCACGAACAGCGGGACCTCGGAGCCGGACGGGCCGTAGACGGCCAGGCCGCTCGCCCCGGCGGTGAGCACGGCGGCGGCGACCCCGATCGCCGGGCGCGGTGGTTCGTCGGCCGGGCGGGCCGTATCGACGATCCGATTGACGAGGAAGTACGCCAGCAGCACGCAACCGAGCGCGGAAAGCACGCTGAGCACAACCGCGGCCGAGGCGACGTCGACGCCGAAAGCCGCGCGCGGCAACGCGATCAGCACGAGCCAGAGAAAATTCGTGTAGCCCTCGACGCGTTCGCCGGGGTTGAACACCGGCCCGTTGCCGTCGGCGATGTTGACGGCGTAGCGAAAGGAAACGAGCGCGTCTTCGGTGACCGTCGCGAACAGCAGTTGGTGAATCAGCGACACGCCGAGCGTGAGCGCGAGAACGAAGCCGCGCCACGCGCGATCGGTGCCGATCCGGCCCCAGGTGGCGACCACGGCCGCGGCGAGCACGAGCCAAGCCACCACGACCGCGTAGACCACCCGGCGTCCTCCGTCGTTCTCGAGATGCCGACTACGAATGATTATCGCCGACTTCGACAAAGCGTTTCTTTCGGGTGAGACCTTCGGAGTGAAATCCCGATGATCGCTTCGTAGAGTGCCAGTCAAGCAGGCAAATACCGCCGGTCAATATAACCCATTCGGGTGTACTGCCCGGGAGTTAAAGTGACGTCCCCCGCATTCCCGATCCGCTCCCGGGGGCCGCGCGGATCCGCCGTCTCCCGAGGTACTCGTGCTGCTTTCCGCTGTGCCCACACTCTTCGTGGCTGTCCTCGTCATGGCCGTTCCCGGCCTGCTCACCGGCTACGCGGCCGGGCTGCGCGGCTGGGCGCTGGCCGGGCTGGCGCCCCTACTGAGCTACGCGATCGGCGGTCTGACCGGGCCGTGGGCCGCCGCGCTCGGCGTGGCGTTCACGCCGCTTACCTACTTCCTGGCGACCGCGGTGTTCGCCGGTGTCGCGTGGGGACTGCGGACGCTGACCCGGCGCCGGTGGCCGCGCGAACCCGAGCCGGGGCTGTGGGCTCGGCGCGGGCACCTCGCCGTCATCGCGTGCCTGGTGCTGGCCGCGGCGGCCGGGCTGTACGCGGCCGTGCTGGGCATGGGCACGCTCGGCGCGCTGCCGCAGGGTTTCGACGCCGTGTACCACGCCAACGCCGTCCGCTACATCGCAGACACCGGCGACGGCGGGCTCTTCGGCACCAGCAAGGTCAACTGGTGGGGCGACGCGATGCCGGTGTTCTACCCCAACGCGTACCACCTGCTGGCGTCGGTGACCTACCGCCTCACCGGCGCGTCCATCCCGCTGACGCTGGACGCGAACACCGTGTTGCTGCCCGGTTTGCTGGCGCTGTCGCTGGTGACGCTGGTGCGGGAGTTCCGCGGCCGGGCGGTTTTCGCCGGCGCCGTCGCGCTGACGGCGGTGGCGCCGGTGATGAGCGTCTACGAGTCGATGAACCGCGGGCCGCTGCTGCCGTTCCTGCTCGGGCTCGCGCTGACGCCGCTGGCCGCGGTCGCACTGCGCCGCTACCTCGAGCGGCCCGCGCCGGACACCGGGTTCGTGCTGCTCCTGGGCGCGGTCGGCCTGCTGTGCATCCACTCGTCGACGTTGTTCGGCGGCGTCCTGTTCGCCGGGCCGCTGCTCGTCCAGTGCTGGCTGACGTCGTGGCGCCGGATCGGCCGGGACCTCCTGGCGTTGCTGCCGATCGCGATGGCCGGGGTGCTGGTGGCGTGGCTGCAGCTGTTCGGCGCGCTCGGCCTGGCGACCGGCGCGATCCCGTACTACAGCTGGCCGAGCGAATGGCGGGCGAGCACGGCGCTCGGCGCGCTGCTCGGGTTCCAGCACTACGAGCCGCATCCACAGGTCTGGCTGTCGGTGGCGCTCTTCCTCGGCATGGTGTTCTTCGCCCGCGCGGGCGCGCTGCGCTGGATCGGGCTGACCGCGGCGCTCACAGGCCTGGCCTACATGGCCGTAGCCTCGTCGGACTCGGCCTGGGTGCACGCGCTTTCTCGGCCCTGGTGGGACGACCCGTACCGGTTCTTCTCGATGGCCGCCGTCCCGCTGAGCGTCCTCGCCGCGCACGGCCTCGCTTCAACGCACGCATGGCTGCGCGACAGGCTGCCGAGGATTCCCGCGGTGGCCATCGCGGTGGTGGTGCTGCTCGGGTTCGTGGTGCTGAGCCACGGCCTCTACGCACGTTCGAACGGCGCCCGCGTCGCGTCCGGATACCGGGCGGACAACCCGCTGACGCTGCGCGTGACCCCTGGTGAGGCGCAGGCGATGGAGGAGCTCGGCAAGCTCGCGAAACCCGGCGACTGGG
>Ga0307507_10008046_pt1 | contig 14844 bp, 7 predicted proteins | sample 7_EM_MG_FD_207223 | JGI IMG/M metagenome (GOLD analysis project Ga0307507, IMG submission 207223) | Populus trichocarpa ectomycorrhiza microbial communities from riparian zone in the Pacific Northwest, United States - 7_EM | ecosystem: Host-associated > Plants > Roots > Unclassified | place... | reverse complement strand
CGCCCCGCGTTTGTCGACCGCGTCGACACCCTGGTCGCTCATGGCTTGTTGCGACGTAAGGGCGGTGAAGTCTTCCGGGAGGGACATGATCACGTTGTCCGGGACCCAGGCGGCGCGCCCGAAGTTGTAGATGTTGATCGCCTCTTCGAACTGGATGCGATCGTCCTTCATCTCGGCGTAGAGGTTGGCCTGCATGACGATCAAGGCTTGCTCGAGATCGCTGGTGACCGGGTAGATGTGCAGCTTGACCCGCATGCCCGATTTGCCCTGTTGCAGCTGAAACGGGGTGGCCGCGAACACGGCGCCCTCGCGCGGGACGGTCACGCGGTAGGCAATGCCCGAACCCGTTTCCAAGCCGTCGAAGCGCACGGCCCCGTCGGCGTTGGTGATCTGGTTCATGTGCTTGCGCGCATCGCCCTTGGCGACCGACTGCTGCAGGATACCCAACGTGACGTCGACGTTGGCAAGCGGCTTGTTTTCCGGATCGAGCAGCTGCACCGCGATGGTTCCCGTCGGCACGGACACGTCGTCGTCGACGATGTCCGGCGGGGCGCGAAACATGCCGTTCGGTCCTTGGTGGGGGTTCCCGTCGGCGTGGTCGTGCGGGTCGTCGGCGTCGCCGTCCCCGTCGTCCTCGCGGAGTGCGGTGGGGTGGCCCGGAGGAAGTGCCTCGTCCCCGCGCACGGGACCGGGATGATCGGGCGCGGCATCGCGCCGGCCCGCGTCGGCGGCCGCTCGTGCATCGGGGACGCCGGCGTCGGCGACTTTCGGAATGATCGGCGCCGCCGACTTGGGCGCCTGCGCGTGGGCGACGCCCCCAGCGAGAAGGAAGACCAGCGCGTACCTAAGCTTGCGCATTGGCCACCTCGCGCAGGGCGTTGCCGCACTTCTTGCAAAACGCGGCATCGGGCTCGTTCGAGGTCGCGCACTTCGAACACGCCACGCGCGACACCGGTGCGGGTGCCTCCTCGTCGTGTTCCTCTTCGGCCTGGGCTTCCTCGGCCTGGGCTTCCGGCTCCGAGGTTTGCGAGGTCGTCTCGGCGAGCCCGCGCTTGACCAAATGCTTCTGTGCAAGGTCCTCGGCGCGGGCCCGGTACGGCTCCACCTCGGCATCGAGCTCGCGTAAAATCTCTTTCGCCTGGGCGCGGTAGTGCGCGGCGATCTCGGCGTAATCCTCCGGATCCATCTTCCCGATGTCTCGCTCGTGTTCCAAATCTTTCAGCGCGCGCAGCACGGCGCGTTTGCGCTCCTCCGCATCACCGAACCGATCGGCGTGCGCCGCGAGTCGATCCAGGTCTTGCGGCAGCGGCGCATCGCCCCCCAAAGTGCGAAGGCTCGCCCAGAGCAGGGCCACCGTTCCTACGAGCACGCCGCCCGTGACCACGAGAAGCGCGGGCCCGATGCTCGTGATGAGCCCCACCGACACGGCGACCACCACGGTCAGCAGCGGCAGGCCGAGGGCCAGGGAGCGCCCGAGCCGGCGTTCGGCCTCGTCGGCTTGCCTGGCCTGCGCGGCCTGCGTGGCCTCGGCTACGACCGGCTCTTTCGGTTTACGTTTCGACTTTTCAGCCATCGAGATCGCGAAGCTCCTCGTCCAGGCGCGCGTCGTATTCGTCACGCTTCGCCTTCACGTCGTCGTTGCCCTTGTTCGGTACCGGTTGCTGCCCGCTGCCCTTGCCGCGCCATCGGCGGAAGAGAACCATCACCCCCACGCCGCCGGCGGCAATGGCGGCCAGCGGCACCGCGTAGATGGTGCGCATCGCGCCCGTGTTGGGCGGAACGGCCAACGCGTCCGAGCCGTATTGCTTCGCGTACGCCAGCACGATTTGATCCTTGGACTCGCCGGCGCGCATTTTCGCGCGGATCGCCTCGCGTGCCTCCTCGGCCGTGGAGCATGCGCACTTCGTGAGAAGGAGCCGCTCGCAGCCGCCGCACATGCAGCGAACCGCGTTGAAGATCCCTTCCTCCTCCGGCGATTCGATATGCACGATTCCCGCGTGAAGGCTGGACGAACCTGCTTGCGCATGCGCCGTTGCGGGCATGAGCGCGATGAGCAAGCCCAAGGTCATGCTCCCTACGGCGCCTGCCGTACCTCGGGCCACGGCCCAGACGCGCGATTCCTCCGGCACGAGCTCGGGCCACATGCACACGATGCTGCCCAAGACGAGGATCATGCATCCGAGCCAGATCCACGTCACCAGCGGGTTCACGTGGACCTGCAACGTGGCCAGCTTCGTCTGCGGGTTGATGGCCCCCACCACCACGTAAAGGTCGTCACGCAGCGAGTGCAGCATCGCGACCTCGGTCGTGGGCTGCTCGGCGTTCTTCTTGTAGATGAACTTCGCCGGGTTCACGTACCCCGCGAACTTGCCGCCCTTCGTAACGCGGAAGTCGGCGAACACCATGCGCTTCGAGTTGTCGAGCTCCATGCGCGGGCCCACGTACTCGAGGGCGTAGTCGTCGATCTGGTAGACCTGGCCCGGCATCATCGCCGCCTCGCGGTCGATGTTCCACGAGTGGCCGGTGAAGCCGAGCACCATGAGCACGATGCCCATGTGCACGATGTAGCCGCCGTAGCGTCGGCGCGAGGTCGCCGGCAGGGTCATCATCGTGTAGAGGAAGCCGGGGAAAAAGCCGGCGTACCAAAGCACCGCGGGCGTGCCCGTCGCCGCGCCGCTCTTTTTGCGGGAGCGGAAGAGGAGCACGAACTCCTGCACGATGACCGTCGCGTTGAAGGCGCAGAGTGCGACGCCCAGCACCGGCGTCACCCCGTTGAAGGCGCGCAGCACCTGGCCGAGCGTGCCCGGGTAAATCGGCTCGCTGAAGACGAGGGCGGGAAAACCGAGTCGCTTGCCCAGCGCGAAGTGCAGCACGATGGCGATGACGAAGGCGCTGCCCGGCGCCATGAAGTTGCGACGCAGCGCATCGGGGCTCGTCTTCTTCCAACCGAGCAGCGACCCGCACCCCATGAGCGTGAAGATGACCAGCCCAATGGGTTGCACCCACGCGTTGTAGTAGGGCGGGCCCACGGTGACTTTCTCGTTCCAGAAGGCTTCGCTGATCATCGGGAAGGTCGTCGCGGCGAGCACGAAGACCATGAACCCGAGCAGGGCCCAGTTGTTGATGACGAAGGTGAACTCACGCGAGAAGATCGACTCGATCTGCGGGCGCTCCGTCTGCGTATCGAGCCCCGCGGTCATGCGGCGGAAGACGACCTCCACGCCGGCGTAGACGGTGAAGCCGAGGAGCAACGGAATGGTGAGCACCGGCCACGGGAGGAAGTGCGCGAGGGCCCAACCACCGGGCGCCGCGAGCAGCACCATGGTCCAGCCGGAGAGAATCGCTGCCTTGCGCAGACGCGGCGACGGCGGAAGGTGCCGCAGCTCCGGCCAGCGGTACAGGATGAGCGTGAGCACCACGCCGGCGGCCAGCGCGAGGAAGTAGAGGAAGTAGGTACCAATCGACGACTGCGCGAACGAGTGCACGCTGGCGATGGCGCCCGAGCGCGTGAGGAACGTGCCGAAGATGGTCATGAAGAACGTGAGGCAGCACAGGAAGATGTTCCACAGCTTCAAGAAGCCGCGCCGCTCTTGGATCATCACGGAGTGGATGAACGCGCTCGACGTCAGGAACGGCAGAAACGCTGCGTTCTCCACCGGATCCCAGGCCCAGTAGCCGCCCCACCCGAGCTCGCGGTACGCCCAGAGCATGCCCAGCGTGTTGCCGATGCCGAGAAAGAGCCAGGAAAAGAGGGTGAACTTGCGCGAGGCGGTGATCCACTCCGTGTCGAGCCGCCCGGTGACCAGGGCCGCGATGGCGAAGGCAAAGGGGATCGTGCAGCCGACGAACCCGATGTACAGGCTCGGAGGGTGGATGATCATGTAGAAGTCTTGCAGAAGGACGTTGAGCCCTTCCCCGTCGCCGCGGGCGCCGCCCACGCTGGTCGAGAACGGATTCGCCGCGAAGGCCATCAACACGCCGAAGAAGAGGATGACGGCCATCATCGTCGCGATGACGTACGGCTGCAGGGCGAGGTGCTTTTTGCCCAGCGTGAAGACGCAGGTGCCGACGTACAGCGAGAGCAAGAAGAGCCACCACAGAAGCGAGCCGTCTTGTCCTCCCCAAAGTGCCGTGAAGAGGAACACGGTGTCCATCGATCGATCCGAGTAGTGCGCGACGTAGCGCAGTCGGAAGTCGTGGCTCACGAACGCGTAGGCCAGGCAGAGCACGCACGACGCGATGAGGAAGACGGTGCCGTACGCACCGAAGCGAGCCGCTTGCAACGTGCGCGGCCTGCCCGTCGTACCGGCCGCGAGCGACACAGCGAACGTGTACGCGGCGACGACCATCACGCACAGGAGAAGGGTGCTACCGAAGAGCGGGAATGTTTGCCACATGACGAAGACCTCGCGCTGCGGCGATCGCGGCAGCTTTATCGCTGAAGTCTAGTCAGAGGCTGCGCAGAATGCGACCGAGACGGTCGAGTCCTTCGTCGAGACGTGGATCGTCGATGGACCATGAGAGACGAAATCCATTGGGGACTTCGAAGAAGGAGCCCGGGACGACCAGAGCGCCATGCTCGGCGGCGCCCTTCTCCAGAGCTAGCCGGAGATCCCCCGCACCCGGCAGCGTGGCTAAACCGAAGAGCCCGGATTGTGGTCCGCTCCACGCGAACCGTGGTTGTTCTTGCGCCAACCAGGCCGATGCGCGCGCCCGTTTGTCTGCGAGAAGGCGCCGCGAACGCGCCGCCAAGGTCTGGATGTGACTCAGCGCGTGAATGAACAGCTGCGCGTGCGGGAGCGGCAGGTAGCCGGCGCTGCTCATCATGGTGGCGTAGGCGCGGCGGATGACGTCGACCGGGCCGAGGACCCATCCAAAGCGGTGGGTTCCCAGGCCGTAGCATTTGGTCATGCTCGAGACGACGACGACGTTGTCGGCCAAGTGGCGCGCGCATCCGCGGAAGACGCCGTCCTTGTCGACGAAGTCGTCGAAGGGCGAATAGATCTCGTTGACGATCAGGTGACCGCCGCGTTCCCCGATGAGGCGGGCGACCTCGCGCAAGGTTTCGTCGTCGGTGCGACGGCCCGAGGGGTTGTGCAAATTGGTGATGAGGACGGCGCGCGTGCGTTCGGTGATGCGCGGGGCAATGAGCTCGGGGTCGACGGCATAGTCGGCGTTGGCCGGGCGCGGGAAGCGGGTGACGTGTGCGCCGATGCCGCGCGCGGTGGTGAGCAGGGGCTCGTACGCGGGCTCCTCGACGAGGAGTTCATCGCCGGGCGCGAGCAAGCTGGCATACGCGATCCAAATGGCGTGGGCGGCGCCGATGGTGGCGATGGTTTCGTCGGGGGTGACGCCGTTGTGATGCGCGATGGCTGCAACGAGCGCGGGGCGCGCCCGAGCGTCGTCGAGATCCGGTGGGGGGCCGAGCTCCGAGAGGGAGAAGGCGGGCATGCCGCTGGTGGCGAGGTCGAACGCCGTGCGTCCGACGTTCTGGATGGCCCACTCGAGGTAATTCACGCGGGGGTACATGAAGGTCAGGGCTCTTTGCGCTTGAGGGTGAACTGGCCGTCGCGAACGAGGTGAGCGTCAGGGAGTGAAAGCTTCATGGTGCCGGTGACGGCGGCGTCGGTGCTCTTACCGTAAAGCGTGCCGCTGAAACCGCGATCGGCAATGTCCTTGCGCGCGATGGTGGCGGCGAGCGCGTCGCCGGCGAGCGAGCCGTAGACGACGGAGGGGCCGAGGACGCCTTCGAGGGAGCCGTCGACCTTGCCGGTTTGCGGATCGATGGTGAGGTCGATTTTGCCTTCGCCGAGCCCCTCGGGGCCGTCGTCGCCGCGCCACTTCACGCCGCTGTATTCGGGGCCGCTGGGCACATAGAACGTGCCGCGGGTCGTTTTGTAGGTGCCGGTCCAGTGGACGACTTTCCCTTCGCTCGCCTTGCCCGCCGAGGCGGAGGGGGAGGGGGCCGTTACGGCGGTGGCTCCGGCGTCGCGAGCTGCTGCGGGAGGTGCCGGGCTTTCCGACTTGCTGCACGCAAGAAGAACGAGGAGCAGAAGCGGAGCTTTGCGCAGGATCCTCACTTCGGCCCCGCTGGAGCGGGTGATGCTTCGTCGAGGATGCGGACGCCGAGTTCGCCTTCGATGTCCACCAGTTCGCCGCGGGCGACCTCTTGGCCGCCCACGCGCAGCAGCACGGAGGAGCCGACGGGGCGCCCCAACGTGATGACGTCGCCCGCGCGGAGGTTGGCCCAGTCACGGGCGCGCATTTCGGCGGAGCCGACCTCGACCCGCACGACGACGGGGATGTCGCCGACGTTCTCCACCAGTGCATTGTCTTCGCGAGCCATCGAGAGATCCTCCACCGAGCCACCTACCACGAGCTTACCGTCCGCGCCGAGCGTTGCCGACACACCGCGGTCCGAGCGCGGCGCACAAAGGATCACGGGGCCCGAAAGGCTCCACCGCGGCGGCAGCCACACCGCGCCCGGGGTCAGCGTGTTCATCTCGGCCACCGTCGACAGCGACACGGACGCCACGATGGGCATGCTCAGGGGGATATCGCCCAGCCGCGCCAACGCGCCGCGGTCCCACGGCGGCTCCGTGCGGGGCGAAAACAGCGCATCGCCCTGCGAAAACGCTACGCGCGCGAGAAAGGCCTCGTCGCCGATGACCACCGTGAAGCTCGCGAAGACGGCGTCCTCCATCGGGGCATCCATCTTCCGAACGCGCAGGGGGAACGCGCCCGCACCGCGCCGCAACGCCGTCACCACCACCGCGGCGAACGCCCCGTACACCGTCGCGGGGGGCGGTGAAAACGGATCCAGCGCCGCCGTGCGAAGCAAAGGCCGCCGCAGCGCGCGGGCCGCCACCTGCGCCGCGAGCGCACCCTCCGCCTCGAGCCACACGCGTGCCGTTCCCGTGTCGTCTTCCAAGGCCAACGCCACCGCGCTGGGATCCGTGCGCCCGGCACGCGCCGCATCGCGCACATGGCGAAGACGCACCTCGATGCGGCTATCGAGGATCTCCCCGAGCACCCGAGCCATCGTCGCGATCGACCCGCTGGCGTCGAGCAAGTGCCGAAGCGCGCGCATCGCTTCGAGCGAGCGCGCGCTCATGCCATCCAGGGCCGTCCAGGGATAGCGCCGTACCGTACGGGTCATCGACCGAGCATGATTTCGCGTTCGACGAGTTGGTCCGCCTCCTGCGAAAATCGCTGGAACCGCGTGTACTCCTCGCCCGGCTGCACACGCCCCGCGGGGATGTCGACCACGCGGTCCAGGTAGAGCGCGTGCCCGTGCACCGCGTCGCCCACCCGCACCACGCGCTCGCCGTCGCGCACTTCGCCCACCGGAAGGCTCGAGGGCATGCGCATCGACTCGGGCACCACCACCTCGAACTTCACCTCCACGTGCGACGAACCGCTGATGAGTTGCGGCGTCTGTCGCTCGGAAAGCGCCGCGAGTTGCGCGAGGCGCATGGGGAACATCGGCTTGAGCGACATCCCGCCGTTGACCGCCCGCGCGAGTTGCGGCACGTCGGCCTTCACGCGCACGACCAGCGGTGCATCCAAGGTTTGCTTGCCCTCGACTTGCACGTCGCGCACGCGCGCACCCGGGAAATTTCGCCCCACGAGGCGCGTTTCCACGAAGTCGCGCACCTGGCCCGCCGCGATGCGGTCGAACACGCCGCGGACCGACGCGCCCACTTTGCCGCGGAAGGCTTGCGCCAGATCGAGCGTCGCGGAACCATCCTCGCGCAACGTCGCCCGACCCTCGAAGCTCACGCCATCGAGATCGCCAACGCTCGCCGTGGTGTCGCGCGGGGTGCCCGGAATGAGCCGGTACGCCGGCTGTCCGCGCAAGCCTGCGGCGATGTAGCCGAACGGCGCGAATTTGTCGCGCACGGTGAGCCAACGGACGCCGGACTCCGTGTCGATGCGCATCACCAGCGAATCGAACGCCTCCGTCTCACTCAGCTTGCCCAGCGGCGGTGGCGCGAGGCGGTTCTTCACCACCGCGAGCTCCAGCGGGATCCCGAGCTGCCGGAGCAGGTGCCCGTACGCCGACTGCAGCGATCCACTGCGTCCCGTCAGGGCGCGGCGTCCGTCGCTCTCGTTGCTCTCTTCCACGGCGCCGAGCACGTAGTGGTAAAGCTTCTCCGCGCGCGCCAGCCGGCTCTCCTTGGGCACGCCCTTCACGATCTCGCGCGCCATTTTGCCCAGGCGCGGATCGAGCGGGGTCTCGTCGGATGCGAGGTCCACCAGGCGGGCCAGCGATTCCTGCAGCGACTGCCCCCAGCCGATGCGCACGCTGGGGAGGAACTCGTTCGGCGGCACCGCGTCCGGCTCCTCGGGCGCGGGCGGGCTCTCGTCGACCCGCCAGCGGCGCTCGACGAAGGTCCCCATGGTGCGCTCTTTCGGCTTCGGGACGTTGCCGCGCGTCTCGATCTCCAGCGGCCGATCCTTCGGGGAGACGACCACGAACTCGCTGCGCCAGTAGCCCTTGTCCGCCTCGCGGAAGAACCACTGCGGGCCCTTGTAGCTTTTGCCCTTTTCGCCGTCGCCCCGGAACGAGGTGACGTGCTCCATCTCGACGTAGTCGCCGACCTCCAGGTGGGGCAACGTCAGGGTCGGCTTGCCCTCCACCGGCTCGGGCTCGAGCACGCTGCCGTCGGGCTTGATCACGCGCAGGCGCAGCACCAGCCCTTGCGGCGGTTGTTGCTCCGCCTCCTTGCCGATGGCCTCCTGCGACTGCATCCGCTGGATCTCGTGCTCGAGCATCTCGCTCGAGCCGTCGGGGTGCACCCACACCGCGGAGTAGTCGAGGACACGGGCGGCGTTGCCGGCCATTTTCTTCCCGCCCTTTTCCCACTTCTCGAAGTCGCGGATCACCTGGCGGCCGTCGATGCGGTACGGCTCGAGGTTCGTCGCGCCTTCGATCACCGTGATGGCATCGCGCAGCTCCGAGACGGAGGCCCCGGCCTGGATCGACTCGGCCAGCGCCCGCCGTAGCGCGCCGCGATCGCCCTCGGCGAAAGCGCGATCGGCCAGGCGGAAGCGCACGGTGGCGTTCTCGGGGTTCTTCGCCAGCGCCTTGTCGAGTTCCGCGGCGGCGGCCGCGGGATTGCCGGCGCGTTCGAGCACGTCCGCGATGCGCGTGGCGATTTCCTTGCGATCGGGGCGGCGCTTGGCCAGCCGGCGCAGCTCGTCGATGGCGGCTTTCCAGTCCTGGCGCGCGAGGGCGCGGTCCAGATCGACCTCCGCGTCGGGATCGAGCTTCTTGATGCGCACGGCCACCGCGTCGGCCTGCTCGAGCGGACCGTCGTCTTCCAGCGCGTCGAGGTACGCGCGCAGAGCGTCGGCGTCGTCGGGGAAGCGCTTGCTCAAGTCGGCGAAGGCGCGCATCCGTTCTGCGCGCCATTCGAGGCGTCCGTACACGCGGCCGAGGCCCTCGAGGATCTCCGGCTCGTTGGGGAACTCTTCCACCAGCTTGCGGAGCGGCTCGACGCCCTCGACGAGGCCCTTTTGCTCGCCCGAATCGAGCGCGAGCCACGCGCGTGAGTACCAGAGCGCTTGGTCCTTCTCGACGGCGCGCGTCCGGTAGCGTCGCTCGTTCTGGCGGCGCTTGTCCTCGGGGAAGATCGGATCGCCGTGCGCGAACGCCGCCGCGGTCTGCAGCGCCACGGCTGCGGCGTCGTCCGGCTCGATGTAGGGGTCGATCAGCGCGCTCGCCACGTCGTCCAGGCCATCGACGCTGGCCAAGCTCGCGGCGAAGAAACCTTGCAACGGCGATGCGGCGGCCCGGGCACGCACGATGCCGTCGAGCGGGTTCACGCTGGGCAACGCCACGGCTTTCGTCAGACCATAGGGCTGCGTGGCATCGAGATCCGTCGCGATTCCGGCCGGGCGGCCGTCGGGGCTCAAGAACCGGAACGAGGAAGAGTCATTGAGCACGCGCGCGAGCACGCGGTGCCGGCCCGGGCCGACCCGCACGTTCGCACCGAAGCGCTGCCAGACGCCCCACTCGCGCAGATCGCGCTCCAGAACGGGTACGTCGTCGACCCACACCTTCAGCGCGCCCGCCACGGCCAGGATCAAATCGCGCTCCCGATCCGTCGAGAAGAACGCTTCGGCGTAGTACACGCCCTTTCCGGTTTGCTCGGGCGAGCCCACCAAGCACCGGTGCTGCTCGATCTTGAGCACATGCGGCCGCACCCCGCGCTGCGGATCGGGCTCCCAGGACGGCGGCCAGGGCCGCGAGTCTTCCGCCGGGAACGTGCGCCGCCGATCCACGCTGTTGCCGCTCCCGAACGGCCCCGCGAGCCGCACCTTGCGCGCACACCCCGCCCGCGCGGTGTACTGCGCGTCGTACGCATCGTCGATGACCGCGGCCTTGTCGAAGGCTTCCGCGTTGGACCAATCGGAGAGCTCGGCCACCGAGCGCCATCCAAGCTTGCCCGGCCGCGCGAGCAGGTCCTCCAGCGTCTTCTTGTGGCGGGTGAACAGCTCGGCCACCTCGCCGCGCAGCCCGTGCAGATGGTTCGTCGCGAACCAGGCCACGAGCTGCACGTCGGGATCGTCGCTCTTGCTCGCGGCCACGAGGCTCGCCGCGTAGGCATCGGCCGCCGCACGCGGATCGCCGTGCGTCTCGTCGTAGACCGCAAGGGCGAGGCTGCCGTACAGGCCCTCGTGCTTCATCTGCCGTAGCTTGCCGATGGCATTCTTCGCCTGCCCGGCATCGCCGCCCGGTGCCACCATCTCCAAGAGTGCCCAGCGCCCCACCGATTCCCCGTCGCCCGAGGCGCGCCCTTTGTCGCGCGCATCGGCCAGTGACGTGGGACTGCGCACCGCGGGGGCCGTTCCCCCGCAACCGGCCGCACTCGCCAACGCCAAAGTGAGAACGACGCCCAACCGCTTGCCAGAATCGAACATGGACAATCGAGAACCCTTCATTTCACGCCCAACACGAGACGTTGCCCCAACGCGCGGTCCATCGACTCGCAGAAGGCGCGGAACGCCGGATATTCGCTGGCCTTGATGCGCGTCTTGGTCATCGTGACCGTCGTTTTCACGTGCGCCGTCGCCCCCGACATGTCGACGTCGACGCGGAAGCTCCCGAAGGGGCTCGACCCCTCGGCCTTCACCGGAGCGTTGACGATCTTCGCACCCGTCGGAATGCGCAGGGTCCAATCCGTCTCGTCCGTCGATTGCGCCCGCAGCTTCACGTCGAGCCGCCGTTGCGACAGCGACGCGTAGTCGCGCACCGCGTGATCGTTCGGGCCCACGGGCAGGCTCAATCGATCACCTTCCTTGCGCCCGAACTGCGGCACCTTGGCCTTGGCGTGGAGCCAGACCTTGCCCTCGATGTCCTCGAAGTTCGCCGCGTCCACCGCCCCGAGCTCCAGCCCCGCGAACTCGCCGGACAGGTCCTCTTGCACCCGCTGCTTGCGCGTGGCCTCGGCCCAGTAGCGCTGACGCCACGTGGGGGCCGACACGCCGGTCACCTCGGCGCGCCAATCGATCTGCGCCGTGCCGTCCGCGTTCACCGTGGCCTCCAGCTTGCGCACCGCCGTACTCTCGGTGGCCGGCGGATCGGGCAGGTGCACCAGCTTCGGCTTGCCCTCGTTGATCTGGATGGCGAGCGATCCGCGATCCATGGCCGGCAGCTCCATCGAGCCCGTGTTCTCGGCCGTGCCATCCAGGTACAGGTCGAGCGACGGCACGTAGGCGATGGCGTGATCGAACGGCGCCAAGCTCGCCGGATCCGTCTCGAAGTCACCGCGCATGCCCGAGCGCACCACTACGATGGTCGCCGGGATGCCTGCCTCCTTGAGCATGGTCACGATGAGCGTCGCCTTGTCTTTGCAGTCGCCGAAGCCGCGCGCGAAAATCTGCGCGCATCGGTACGGCTTGAAACCGTGGATGCCGAATTCGAGCGCCACGTACCGCGTCCTCTGCACGACGTAGTCGTAGACGGCGCGCACCTTCTCGCGGTCCGTCTTGAGGCCCTTGGTGACCTCGGCCACGCGCCGGCGCACCTCTTCGTCGGCCACGAACTGGTCCTTCACGAGACCCCAGTACCAGCGCCCCATGTCGTCCCAGCTCTTGTACGTGGAGACGTGCACATGACCGAGCAGCTCGGAATACGGCGGCTGCAGCGGCTCCGGATCGATGGACGGCACGTTCTCCGCGGTGAAACGGTATACGCGGTTGTCGCCCACGACCTTGGTCGTCGACTGAATGCCCGGCACCTTGGGCTTGTTGAAGTAGAACGTGCGCGAGGTCGGCGTGATGAGCACGTACTCGGAGTGGGCGATGTTCTCGCCGGCCTGCATGTACTTCACCTCGCCGAAGTAGTCGGCGTACTCGTTGCGCGTGGCCACGTCCTCGACGCGGTACTGAAGCTCCACCACGTCGCCCGGCGCCAGGCGCGGGAAGCGCACGTAGAACGCGCGCGAGCTCGTGTACATGCTGATCGACGGATCGTTCACCGGCCCTTCGCCGTTTTCCGTCGCGTCCTCCACCTGGCCGTTCTCGTGGTAGACGTGCGCGCCGCGCAGCTGCACCGTCTCGGTGTCGGCCTGGAAGCTGAATCCGTACTCGCGCGCATCCGTCGCGGCGCGATCCGTCAACGGCTGGAACACCACCTGGTGAAAGCGGCTCGCGAGGCCATTCGGGAACACCGTGGTCACCTGCAGATCGACCAACGTGCGCCGGTTCTCCCCGCGCGAGGGCGCCTTGCGTTGCGCGAGGAACTCCTTCGCGGGGCGCGCGTAGCCTTCGTCGGGGCGCGGCTTGGCCGGCTCGAGGTGCGCCAGGTACTCACGCACGTCCTTCGCCTGCGGCTTCAACACGACCACCTGGCGCAGGAGCCTCTGCTGCTCCTCGGGGTGGCCCGCCAGGCCTTGCGCCTCGGCCAGCGCGCGCATCGTGTCGGTGTTCTCGGGCGAGAGGTCGAGCGCTTTCTTGTACAATGCAATCGACCGCGTGCGGTTGCCCATGAGCAAGTAGCTCTGGGCCGCCGACGCAAGCAGCGGTGCGCTGTCGGGGTTCAGCGCCATCATGCGATCGAGCCAGCGCTCGGCGCCCTTGATGTCGCGCTGGGCGATGGCCAAATCGATGCGCCCCCGCACGAACGAAATGTCGTCGAAGCGAAGCTGCGAGTAGCGCTCCTCGAGTTCGCTCGCCTCCGTGGTGCGCTCCATCTGCCGCAGCGCGCCCACCGCCGCGTGGACCACGGCCACGCTGCGCGGCTGCCGCGCGAGTGCGCGCCCGATGAAGGCCAGCGCCGTCTCCTTGAGGTTCGCCTCCTCGTACAGCTCGTAGCGCCCGAGGATCGCCTCCACCTCGTCGGGATCCAAGGCCAGCGCACGGTCGAAATACGGCACGGAATCGCGCCAATTCGAGCCCGCCCGGGCGTGCTGCGCGCGCGCCAGGAGCACGTCGATCTGGTCCTCGGTCGAGGCGTTCTTCTTGGCGAGCGCCTCGGCCTTCTCGATCCAGATCGCCTTCTGGTTGCGGTTCTCCACGAGCTCCCCGGCCAGAAGCAGCCGCTGAATCGTCGGCGTCTTCTCGGCCGCCTTGCGCGCCAAGTCCCGCGCCCGCCGCTCCGAGGGATCGTCGGACTGCGTGAGCTGCAGGTAGCGCGCGAAGCCCTCGAGCGCCGCGGGATCGTTGCCCTTGATCAGCCGCTCGAAGCCCTGGATGGCGCCTTCCACCCGCGACGCCGGCTTTTTCCCCGCCGTTGCCGCCTCTTTCGCGTGCGCCGGATCGGCGTCGGTCACGATGCGCGGATCGGGCTCGCCGCGCTCGTTGGCAAGGCGGATGGTCAGCATCGGCGCGTCGTCGACGCCGCAAATCTTGACCATGAGCCGGTTGTAACCGCTCGTCATGGTCACGTTGGCCGCGAAGCGGTCGGAGTCGATCGAGCGGTATTTCTCGTCGCGCAGCACCTCTTCGCCGTTCCACCACACGCGCATCGCGCCGGCGCTTCCGGCCCAGATCGAGATGGGCCGCGAGGCGCCCGCGGCCAATTTTTCATCGCGAGCGTAGGTGAACGCGTAGGCGCACACGTTTTGCGTCGGCTCGATGAGCCCGCCGAAGTCGAGCCAACCGTAGGGTGCGGTCGCCGGCGAAACGCGCCAGCGGACCGGCCGTTCCTTGCCGTCGAACGTGCGCGCCAGATCCGGGGTGTCCGGCTTCTTTTCCAGCGGTTCGACCCCGAAATCGCGATCGAGGCCGCCCTTGCCCTCGTTGTCGAAGGCACCGGCCACCAAAAAGCGCGACACGTACCCGAGCTTCGCGATCCGCGTGCGCGACCCATCGAGATCGCCCCGACGGCGGCGGGCGTACGCCTCGAGAAGCCCCGCGTACGCGCGCGTGGGCGGCGCGATGGAGGCGTCTTGGGCGAGGTTGCGCAGCACCTCTTCGATCTCGGCCGGATCGCCCGCGTTCCATTTTTGCCAGATCCGTCGCAGCGCCACGTACGCGTGCGGCCCGCGCGCCGAGCGCACCTCCTGGTGCAAGCGGGTCAATTTCGTGAAGCGCTCGCTCGAGTCCGCCGCCGCATCGCCGGGCAGGGCCAACGCGAAAAGCGCGACGAGTGCGGCGAGAGCCGCGAAAAACACGTTGAGGCGCGAAAGGATCGCCCTGCTGCGGGGGCGCTGGGGGCATGCAAGGGTGGTGGCAGTCACGAAAACTCCGAGTTGAACAGCCGTTGTACTATCGAAAGGACGTCAGTACTAAAGAGCGATCCCAATGTTGGCCGGCCTGATCAAGACCATCCGCCCTCACCAATGGGTGAAAAACCTGTTCGTGCTGGCGCCGATGTTCTTCCACAAAGACGTC
>Ga0307507_10008045_pt1 | contig 14844 bp, 15 predicted proteins | sample 7_EM_MG_FD_207223 | JGI IMG/M metagenome (GOLD analysis project Ga0307507, IMG submission 207223) | Populus trichocarpa ectomycorrhiza microbial communities from riparian zone in the Pacific Northwest, United States - 7_EM | ecosystem: Host-associated > Plants > Roots > Unclassified | place... | reverse complement strand
ATCCGTAACAACGACTGCAATTTCTGGATGCTTCACAGACTCTCTGGCATGGACGCGACTGAGCTGGTTTATGAGGGTGGCCTCTTACCATCAATCACTCTTTCACCACGGATCACTCGTAAACTAACCTTCCCTTTTCAAAAAGTCATAGCCAATAGTTACTATTAACGACCAATCACTCCTCAAAATTTCTCCGCCCCTGATACTCACATACTGCCACTTATCAGTATCACACTTGTGTATTCAGCAACCTTCCGCGGTCTATCCTACTGATATACAAATCCCTCGATAGTCCAAAACTGATGCCCCAGCTACCCCCCCCGAACACAAGAACAGCGCGCAGACAGCAAGCCTTTATCGATACAACTATTTTCTTCCTTTCTAGAGATTAGGTTTCTCCCCATGCTCACCGTCGGTCCCCCCCCCCCCTCCACAGACAAGAACATAGCTAATCCTAGAACGCTAGTGAAATAGAAGTAATGTAGACAAAACAATACGAGCTCTTGTACCCACATATCTTACCCTGTCCCCTAGTGGGATCACAGTATATGTTACCTTGGGCCCCAATGGGCGCAAGTGGGAAATTAAAGATTTTATAGGTAGAATGTCTTATAAGTCACTATGGATACAATAGTTGTTTCCTATTTTTCCTATTTATATCTTGGCAAGAAGTAAATCTTACTCAATTACCGGTTTACTATGCCCTCGGCGCATTCTCTATTCTTGGTGATGTTTTTTCCAGCAATATCATATGAGATCTTGCGTGCTAGAAAAGATAGTTATGTCGGGGGGAGGTTGCTATTTTGCTATAGTGTCAGATGCAGTACTCCCCTCAGTCCAGGGCATTCGACCTTTACAGTGTTGGGGTGCAGTGGGTAGGGCGATCCTTGCTTACGCTGTCGACTCTCCTTTTATTTTTCCCTCTTTTGTGGGCATTGTAGGAAGTAGCTAGAGAGCGCGGTAGCCACGGAGGAGTTAGGTGATTTCTGAGAGAATCCTCTATAGCGAGAACTAGAGTAATTGAACCTTGCGAAAAAAACGTCCAGAATTCCCCTCTTCAGATAAATAAGAACCATTGTGAAAAGAGCTAGCTTTCAGCTCTCTCTGCTTAAATAACAGGCCTTGCAAGGGGAGGCAACTCCAATGTCCTACCGTAAGATGCGACTATTCCAACTCTTAGGATGAGAGTTGGTGAAGGTGTGAGAATCAAGCCTTGAGGGAAGTATGATATTACCAACAGAACGGACGCTGGGGGGGAGGTGGAGGATAGTTAAGTCTTGGATCCCATTAGCTTCGCCGCCGTGGTCGATATAGGGAAATATATAAGGTGTGAAAAACACGCTAGGAGAAGGAGTCTAGCATAGACACTACGAGGATGGCAACAGGGGTGGGTATGAGCCCGCCGTGGTGAAGTGAGCGCATATTAAACAAATAGTGGATGATAAATACTGTTATATACTGTGCAAGGTACAATGGCTAAAACGAGGATAGGGCAGCATTCCGCTATATGTGAAGCATTCAACGAGTGAGTTCTTGTGAATATCTGATATATGTTTAGTGCCGGCTACCGTATGTATAAAAATTTAATTGAGAGTTGCTGGCTTATTCCAGAATTACCGCCTAGTCCCGATCATGTCAGTCTTGCGGTTGGCCTGTGGGTGCTCGTCAGGCTGTAGAGGGGTGGTGGTAGCTACTAAGGCAAAGGATTATGGGATTTCCCACAGGTCTTGGAGCTACTTACAGCCGAAAGACATGAAACCCCAAGGCCATAAGGCTATAGCCGCTCAGCACCCCGAGAGTGTGACCCATGTTACGGGCTTCTTAGAGCCTTAATGGGCACAGTTTAGGGAGCTCGAAGCGAGTCGGAGACTCTCATGCTCTCTTTGCAGGGGGGATAGACGGAGGAGTGAAAAAAGCAGTAAATAGTATAGGGTTAGACGTCAAAACTGCACGGGACTAATAAATTACCTACTATCATATCACACCAACGATACCAATAGGGAACCCCAAACCACCGTTCAGAAGAACAGCAACCCACTCACTCACTCACCCGTGACTCCACGCCGCATAAATCAGGTGAAGGACGATAACTTCCATCCATCCATCCATACAGCCAACATTCCGGTTACCCGGTCACACGCAATCGATAATCGACATGGCATGACGCCAATGAGATCTCGGAAGACCCATGTGGACTACGGTAACCCGTTCCTTGGGGGGACGAGAAAAATGCACCGGTACCCTATTCGGATGCACATATGAGAATTTTGAAAAGAAAAAAATCGGGAAAATAATAGCCGCGGATCGAGGTTATGTAGCGCAAGCCGGAACTTTGCAAAAAGCTTTTTTTTTTTGTCTCCGGCCACCCGGATTACTTATTCTCACGTATCACGGGTTTTGACACGGGACTGCGTTCTCGTGCTTGGAAGCTGGCGGAGGTACGATACGATAACACGCGAGTGCGCGAATCATTCGAGTGATGGTCAGTGAGTGATCCCTCTTTCTGAGGATTAAGTGTGAAAGGTCTTACTCGTTAGTGTCCTTGGATGGGGGACAGGGTATGTCGAGATAATATCTGCTCAAGGGTGGGCTAACCTGGGCTCCCCCTTTTTTGTTTCCCCCTTACAAAAGAATTGCCATATTTATTCGGTGACGTAGAAAAATCCTTGCTGGGCACGAGGGTTAGGGTTTTTCCACCGGCGACGGGGACGCTCAGTGGGGAAAAACAAAAATCTCTCTTGTGATAAGCGCAGCAGTGAACGGACAGAACAGTACCATACTGTACTGCACTGTGCAGAAACCCACTCCCCCCACTATTAATCGCCTTGGCTTGCATTGCCATTACCTGTCGGCGCAGCAAACGGACAGCAAGTAAGGCACAATGCCCTCCAAAAACCCCACTCCCTCAGATCGCCGCCGCGGCTCCCGCGCACCAAACTTGCCGAAGCCAAAGCCCCGCAAACCCGCATCAAAGCCCGCCGCCACCGCCGACAATTCTGCCCCCGCGGGGCAGAAGGAATCCCAGGAAATCTTGGACGTGTTCAGAAGCGCATTCAAAGGACTCTTCACGCCGGCTCTACGGCCGCTCCTGCAGACGGTCAAGCAGCACTTATTTAATCGGGACTATGTCGCGGCTTTTGGAGAGAAGAGGAATCTCGAGGGGTATGTTGTTCGGTGGAGTCCTAGTCGGGCGCTCTGCTATACGGAGGTGTTTACGGGGATGTGTGGGGAGGTTGCCGAGGTTTTTGATTTGCGGAAGGGGAGGGAAGGGGAAGGGGAGGAAAGGAGTAGGGAGGTTGTGTGTATTGGCGGGGGGGCGGGGGCAGAGGTTGTGGCTGCGGCAGCCGCTATTAGATCGTTTCTGGGGAGGAATGGGGAGGAGAGTAGGGAGGATGGAGAGGGTGGGGAGGGTGAAAGAGGATTGCACGTTACGGCGATAGACATCGCAGACTGGACATCCATCATCGATACTCTTCGCGCGGGCTTGACCTCCTCTTTCATATCTTCTTCTACCTACTCCGTCACATTCCACTATCACGACATCCTCTCAACACCCTCACCTCCATCCATTTTTCTCCCTCCAAACACATCACTTATAACCCTCCTATTCACAACAAACGAACTCTACACCCAATCTCGCGGAGACACGACCCGCTTCCTACTATCCTTATCTGCCTTGACACGCGTTGGTTGCCTATTACTAGTCCTAGAAAGCGCGGGCTCATACTCCACAGTCGAAATCAACGGAAAGATATTCCCAATGGGAATGCTCCTAGACCACACACTGAGTGGAGAATGGGAGATTGTTTTCAAAGATGAGAGTCGGTGGCATAGATTACCGGAGGGCTTGAAGTACCCAATCGATCTGGAGAACATGCGGTATTTCGTTAGGGTTTACCGGAGGGTGTAATTAAGGTTTGGATAATGATATTATGATAGATAGAAAGGTTCTTTTTTTCTTTTTTTTTGCCACAGGTAGGGTCCGTCTAGAGCGTTGAGAAGTCTACTTTATCGTAGACTAGATTTAAGGTAGTAATGAGCTTTTATCTGAATTGTCTTGCGGAATAGTGCAAGATACTATCACAACTGGTAGAAATACCACTGCATCATACACTACCGGTACTGATAGTGCTAGCGAAGTAGCCTTAGCCCTTATAACGCTGCGGCTCAAGACCAGCGTAGTACCGTAGTGCAAGCACAGCAGCCCCCCCCGCTAACTCGGCCCTGGGATTTCTTCGTCCCGGGGATCCGCCCCATGCTTGTGTATTGCACTCCTACACGTACTCGAGTACAGGCACAAGTACCACTATTAGCAGTGGTAAGCATAAAGTACTACAAGTAGTACCGGAACAGTACCCGAGCACAGGGATCAGAAATTTGTATACAAGTAACAGGTTTTACCTGTGCGCAAGTGAGCCCCCCATGCCAAATTCAGAACTCAAATCACAATCCATTCTCCTCAAACTCAATTGTTCGGGTGCGGTCACTCATACCCTCTCACCGGATACTTATACTCTTATGAGTAGAGGGCAAGAAAAAGTAAACGCTATCCGAAGGCCGAAGGGGGGGGTTGGCGAATTCAAGTGGGCGCTCAGATAGGGCACTCTACGCAGGGACTTTTTTTTATTGCCATACATTAATATTTTCGCCAATCGTTCGGTTTCGGGTGTATCGGTACTGTTCATGCAGTTGCAGTACGATCGTACTTCTCGCCTGTTACGTACGAGTATGTACCATATCACTCACTCCTCCACCTCGAACGCGATAATCTCCGTGTGAGGACGTGTGTTGAATCTCGCCTTTTTGTTCTAAGCGAGTGATACAAGTCTTACTTGGTGAGGACTCCGATGTAGGAGATGGGCTCAGTACTGTGCAGTACTCATACGCACTGAATCTCGACTGCCACTAGTTAGCTAAATTTACTGCACTGTGCAGTGATGGACTCTTGCACCGGCTTCGTTCGGTAATCTTCCTTCCCTCTACTATCATGCCTCGATGGTCAGTGAGTGCAATATGGCTGAGTCCGTGATCCACTTCTCTCCCAGGATCAAAAATATATTCACGATTACATAGAGCTACCCGCCGAAGCCAAGCTGGGCTAGTACTCGAGTACAGTATTTATTTGCGTAGGGGAAATGTAATTTCAAAATCTCCATCCCCGTCACGTTACCAAGTATGATACCAGGTGAATGGACAAATTTCAGCCCCCCCCATGCCCAACCCCAGCTATCCAGCTAGCTACCGTACCGGTAGCTATTATGGTTAGCCAGCAAACAACAACAACAACATCCACCCGAGAGGAATGTATCAGGACACGATCTGTTTTTCCACCCGGAATACCCTAAACTGAATATAGAGAGTCTCACCACGCTGATTCGGATCTAGGATGTGGTGCGTTGTGAGACTTCTTGGTCCATGATGTAATTTCGCAGCTGGATTGGCTAAAGCCGCAGACGATACCGGCAATGCTATGGGGAAGAAAGTGGGGTTGGGGGTCCCGAGGTGCGAGGTACAAGTACTCGAGTAGCCCCCGCCATCATGGCTTGGAGGGATTCTTTTTTAAGATTTCAACGCTAGTAATTGCACCCTTCTCGTTCTAATATCTTGCTCGACAACTGTACCGCGCTTACCATCTCCGAACCCCCAAGTCAGCCTCCAAGCCGCCTCCGGAGCCGGTAAGTTACCGGTACTCGTTTCCCGAAGTACCTAGAAGCAGGGGGGTACCGTATATGGCCGGCCAGATATTAACACGCACAGATAATTTACCATATATTTCTTTAATCCCTGTTTTCAGGTACAGTACGGTACTCAAGCACAAGTACTGCTTACGAGTACTGTGCCCGGGACGAAGTACCAAGTACCGCGGTTTCATTTCTCTATTTCATGGTTCGTAAATTAATGAATCTTCCTGTCTAAGCCGCGCTGAACCGACGTGGGTGATATTTCCTAATATCGGAGAAGTAAGGTGTGGCATCGTAATATCATAGAGACTAGACAGACAGATAGCAGACAAATAGATAGGGAGGGAACCCTCCCGGTTATCGTACAGTACAGCACAGTACAGTGCCGGTATCGTACATAATAAAGCCTTTTTCTGCGATTTGCTGCGGATCATTCGGTATGCGCGTATCGCGAGGTAGATGAATCAAAATATTATATTAATTTTGATTTGTATCGCGAGGGGGGATCTGAACCCGGCGCTGTTGTAATTGGCTCTTGGGGGCGGTAGATTGAGATCAACCGGAAATGCAATTACCGGTATCCGAATTACAGCTGTCGAGATACGATTTGGGAACCCTGGATTCAGGGAGCGAGCGAACGAGCCAGCGGCGGGAGGGAGGGGAGAGTGGGTAGCCGTGATGGGCTCGGTCAGCGAATAAATGAATGGAGTGTGTACCGTGTATAAATAAAGTTATCGAGTATGTATGTGCTGGTGTTTTGTATAACTGCTGATTGTTTAGGGAGTTTTTTTTTCTTTTTTCCTCTATTGGCTGTTGCTGTGCGTTAGTTCTGCTGCTGCTGCTGGGCTAAAGGTTTGTACCCGAGAAGCAAATAAAATAAAATAAAATAAAAGACCACTATTGACCTTAGACCACGCCCCATGATGATGATGATAATGATGGTAGTGATGGTAGTGATGGTGAATGATGGACGGCTTGTTTAAACTTAACTTAAACGGTCCTTCGGATACTCACTTAACGCGCGTGGGGATGGAGGAGTGAGGTAAGAAATGAAGAGAGAGAGAAAGAAAAAGAAAAGAAAAAAAGTGATAGAAAGCTGCTTGTTTTCGTCGGATATATGCGATGGATAATGGTGAACTTCCTATAGGGGAAATGATGTATTATGCCTTTTGACTTAGTAGACCTGATTATTATTGTTCACCCTCCTCATAAAGAGAGACAGAGAGGCTCTTGAAAGTAAGTGCCTTTCCAAAAAAAGTATTCTGTAATCGGCGGCAGGTTTTGGTGCCCAGCACACCAACTAACTAACCAAGGTTATCACCTTTCACACATGCACCGCCGAATAGCTACCTGTACTCGTGCTCCACGATAAATATCTATTCGCAGTTCAAAACCATCGTAGCGCTCGTCGCTTGTTGTCACCGCATGGAGTAGATCATGACAACTAATACGCCTCCGGTAAAGTGGGGAATTCCGTCCTCTTTATTGTAGCTTGGCCTACGAGCAGGAGTTAGGAACCTTTCGCCTAAAACACAGCAATCGTTCGGCGATCTATTTTTTTCTTTCTTTTTCTTTCTCCCTCCCTCCTCTTGTTTTTTTCTTTCTTTTTTTCCCACTTGGAAAAAGAAAAACTTCACGAATAGATGCTGGGGAAAAAGAAGGGGAAAAGAGGGAAAAAAACAAACAAAAAAAGACAGATACTGGAGTAGACTTTCTCCACCCCTCCCTCCCTCCATTACAGTAGATTGAGTTACAAGTATGATGGCCCTTTCCTAATGCGCACGATTGAGGTAACTTTTTTTTTTTTGTGATGGGAACGAGGACGCCGAATTCATCATCACCTCTCCCACCCCGCCGGTAGATGAATTCTATATCGTAAACCGACTTCAGATGCTTCCGGTTTTACTGTGCTGTCACTCGAGTAGGTAGTATTATCACATGAATCTCTCAGGAAGTTTATCCGTCCTACATTACCGTAGTTTTTTTTTTTTTTTTTTTTTTTGCGGTGCCGGCGTGCTCGTATCATACGTCGTTTGATCAGCCAGGCCATGTGGTATAGCCCTCTTCATAGGACGTCACTCGTGGATGTCTCGCCTGCTTGCTAAGTCCATCCCCGTCTCCGATTCATCTCCCAATGTCTTAGACGGGCTGAGACACTGCAGGTGTTCACTTTCGGCATGGTACCGAGGGTGGTGGACCTGCACAGGGTTGTTGTGATTGATACTACACTAGTACAATGCCTCCCCAGGAAAACCACGGAATTGTTGTGCCAGTGATAAGATTTTTTTTTGCCTATTGATGCGGAGAATCAATCAATCGATCAATAAGTGTGCATGGAGAGAGAGATAGAAAGGTTTTGATTGGATATGGCGCTTTGTCGGGGAGCGCTGGCGGATGAGTGCGATAGTGCCTGCCCCATACTCGAGTACAGCACAGCACGAGTACAGTTCCCAAATTGGAAGTCAATAGAGAAGGAAGGAAAAAGGGGAGGGAGGGAGGAAGAAAGCCCCCTCCCCGCCCCTTCCCAAGTTTTTCCCACATGAGAAAAAAAAACAATTCGTTCGCTACCGGGTGGCTGTTCGCCGCGCTTAGTTTCCCCCGGTACAGTATCTTACCTTGCTTGCTTACAGTACTTACCGCGAATCTTTCGGGAGGGCTTGAATCTGCCCGAGGGGATCCCGGGACGCTAGATTTCCCCCCTTCCCTTTTTGTTCGATCCGGTATTGTACCGAGAGGTCCTTCTGTAACCGCCTTTTTTGTTTTGTTCCCCTTCTCGTGCCTCTCCTCTCCTCTGCTCTGATCCTAGTCTTTCCAACTCGTGGGTTTTTTGTCATGAATGGAGGGAGAGAGGTTGTGTGGTGCGCTGGATGAATGGGGCAGCCGGCAAGTGCAACTTGGAGAATAGTGCTTGGGTGGAGTGGGTTGCATATCATTTATTATCCTGGTCGTAGAGTGTCAAATAATGATAGCAGATTGATGGATGGATGGATTTTACTGCGCTCGAGTACTGTGCTCCTACTACCGTATTGTCTGGAAGGAGGATGAAGTCCACCTCTGGCAAAAAGGGAAAGAAAAAAAGAAAAAGAAAGTTTAGCGAAATGAAGATCGGTTATGTTGCTAATTATCCTTTTTGTTTTTTTTGGTAAGCTTCGTGTAACAATTAATAAATCCCAGCGCGACCGTATTGGTGGGAATTTAGGAGAACTACGGTACTGTACTCGAGTATCGTTTTCAACCACCAACGACATGCCTCATATCCAATCACTTGGAGTGGGGGATCTTTCCCTTTTCTTTTTTCCTTTTCTTTTTCTAGAGGTACAAGTACGAGCGTAAGTACAAGTACCAAAGCAGGGAAGAGTCAGCTCCACTTGTTTTTCCCATTCTTTTCTTTTTTATCCTTTGGGGATGGTCTATTACTGTATGAGGGGGGGAATCTCTGGTGTTTGGTCTCATTGTTGGGTTGAATTGGAAAGCTGTCTTGGGTATGAGTAATGTCAATCTTATTCCCGAGCTACCAACCAGTCGTGTTCGTTCCAAGAACACCCCCAATCCGATATGGGCCTTTCATGCCATCATCGACTCAGGACGCTCGATTTGAAAGGTATAACAAATGCAATGATCTACGACTATTTTTTTCCCATTTGGAGGAGCCTAAATACGGAAGTGAGCTAACCCTCACCCCTCTGGACGAAGGAATAGGTCAGTTTGTAGAGAGGAACAGTTCTTCTGCTGTATGCCAAGTTACTGAATGTGCCGGAGTTCCGTAACACTATGTCGCCGTAGGCTTCTCCTTGTTGGTTATTATTATGAAGATGTTTTTGTTTTTGTGTTTCAATTACTTACTTTAACTGGGTCTAGTTCAAGAGAAGGAGAACCATCTCGGTGTATTACTCCCAGCCAATACCAATATCATTGGATTCTTCAAGTTCCAGGGAATGAAAAGGGACTCTGTGCGATTTCCTCGACTCAAATCAACTCCATTCGACTCCCCCCCTCCTCTCTCCCTTCTGGTCCGACAACTCTGTTTTTTATTTTTTTTGGGGGGGACAATTCTTTCCCACTCGTTTGTCTTAATCCAACCCCCCCTTTCGATCTTGACAGCACGTAATTCCACGCATTTCACCAATTCTCCGGAGCCGTTCATGGGGAGCAGACCATATGAGGTCTTGAAACCAGGCCCCTCAGTTGCGCTTCCCACCTCCACGTCCACCTCCCAGCTCCCACGTTTCCCATTAATTCCGCCCTTCCCTGTAACTCGGGACGCTGCGATATCCAGAATCTTTTTTATTTTATTTCTACCCTTCCCTCCGGATACGGTGCGGTACGGTGCTGTACAGTTCCAAACCGGAGCTGCGGATCGCTGCATCGTCATATATAATCTGGGACAGCGCAGCCTTGCCTTGGTGAGAGGGTCTCTCTCTTTTTCTCTCTCTCTTTTTTTTTTTTTTTTTTTTATAAAAAAAAAAGAAAAGGCAAAGGGAGTCGCCTGCGTAAAGTATATTTCCCGAAGGCGCGAGAGGCAAAAGTGACCTTCGTTTTCTCCCGATTTCATCCTCACTCTTTTCATCACTGTCTCCCTCGGGAGCAAATACTTCATGTCAACCTGTGATTCAACGACGAGCTCCCCGGCTCGGATTCGACGTTTATTGGTGACCTGCTTCTCATTGGGATAGATTTCTCTCTCTCCCCTTCTCGAACAGCATTTCGGAGGTCAGGTGGGGTCAGCAACGACGATCTTTTCAGTGTTCCACTCTTTTTCCATATTTTCTCCGTGCCGTATATCTCATCTAGTCACACCCGCTCAGAGTTCCGTCTTGCGGTAATTGGGAAGGGGGAAGGGAAAAGGGAAAGGGAAAAGCGGGAAGAAATAAAAAAATAATAAATCTATTTCAAAGAGGGTGGGGGGAGGGGGGAAGATCGCAGTTTTTTTTCGGGACCAAAGAAAAAAAGCCGTTTTGGAAATCATCGTCATAGGTGTTTGAAAAAGGGTTGATACTACAGCTTTTTCCTGAAGCGTTCTTGCATAAGTGTATGTTCCACCGGATCTCCCGCTGCATATAACCCTTTTTACCTTTTTAATTTTTTTAATTTTTTTAACAGAGTCGCACTATATAGAAACGCCCTTTCCAACAACCTTAATTTTTATTTTTTCTTATTCCTTATTTTTTGGGGATAACGGTGGTGGTGTGTGCACCTATCAGTATCATGCTACCCGATGCGTGCCTACTATCATCGCATCATCCTCGCCCTAACAATTACAACCACACCGTTACTCGCCCATTCCCTGCAGCCGCTGACTCCTGCGGCGGGGGTATAGTGCTAGGTTCCATGGGCAACAACGACAGCAACATGGAGGGTCACTGGCGAAAACCTTCTTCCTCGTCTTCTTCATCTACCTCGGCTTACACCTCCCGGTCCAGTGACTATGTTGTTGGCGATGGGTACCGGGAAGCCAACAACTGGGGGAGGGGTAGTATTATGGGGGTTAGTGGGGAGTTTGCCACAGTCAGGAACGGTGAATTCTCAGAGCACTTCAGCCTGTTGAAACAATCCAACACGCCGGCAATTAGTCGGGCTCACGCCCCGGGTCTGAGAATTATGATTCCGAAGATGGGAGAGGGAAGAGGATATGGGGGTGTGGGAAGAAGTAGTATAATATCGTCGACCTTGCCTTCGTCCCCTTCTATCAACTCATTGAGGACATTGGTGAATAGAGCTTCTGAAAGCACTCCCACCATCACGGAATATCACACTGATAATACCAAAACGGAGAAGGTTGAATATTGTGTCACAATGCTCTCGTTAAACAAGGTAATGCAGAAGCAGAAGAAGTTCTTCTCGGACACATTCTCCGGGATAAAGTCTGGCTTCAAGGCCAGGTTTCAGGGAGCGAAGAGCAGCAGCAGCCCTGGGGGAGAGGAAGGTCTGCAGGAGGTTTGCTATTCTCTCATCAATCTGCCCGACGAGGAGATGTCTACCAAACGGGCCACCCGCGCTGAGGACCTGGGCTGCACGGTCTTCAAAAGACAGTCTCTCACTTTCTTTGTAAGGGCTTTGAGAAATAAGCAGTTCGAATTGATGCTCCCCTCCATCCCCGAGACCATGACATCTAAGGGTCTCGAACATGTGCTAGCCGGCGACGCCGAAGAACAAGGCGACGGAGGGAGCTTCGAGAGATTCCTCTCCATGCTACCTGAGAGCTGCAGAGACATCTCTGAGAAAGCTAGCCCCCTCGGGCTCGTCCCTAAACTACTACCCTACGGAGAAATATCTGCCAACGCCCGCTACATAGGAAGTTGCTTCTGGATGTGGCTATGCATCATAGATGGTATCACCCCACCACCCTTATTCTTCTTTTCTCATTACTCTTCCCCACTTTAATTACTAACTCTTTCTTTTTCAATCCTAGACTTGACAGAAACTCTTACCGGCGAAGCCTGGGACAAAGCCGAATCCCACCTCCTGAGAATCTTCTCCGAGGATCCCCAGGAGACGACCCCACCCTCCCCATCTTCCACCACCAGCACCAGCACCAGCACCAGCGACATAGTAAAAGTCTCCATAGCCCTAAGAACAGTAATTGACGAAACAGCCCTCAACAAAATCCCCCCCACCAACGGCAGCAGCAACGGCTCCGAACATCACACAAGCGCCGACAAACTCTGGCGTCCCATATTCCGCGAAGCAGTGCGCGAAGTGATCATGGGATTCCGCGCCGAACGTCCCCTCCTTGGACATAACAGCGCAAGCAAGATCGATCTCGCAGAGTGGATGCGTGTGAGGATTATCACAATCTCAGGTAATATAATAATAACCATTAAACCAACCAACCTAAACCAACCTAACTAACATAACCAATAAAAAAGTCCGCCCCTTCATGATTATAGCTCGTGCAAGTTTAGGCCTTGACCCCACGCTCTCCCCATTAGGCAACCCCCTAGCAGAAAACTACCAAGACCTCCTCCGCACCTCGAAAAAATCCAACAGAAACAACCTAGCGAAAGTGGAATGCTTACTACAATTGATCATGGGTTTACAAAATGACATAATAGGTATTTTTTTTCTTTCCCACCTCTACGTCACAAAATATCACTCTAACAAAAAAAATAAAAAACAGGCTGGGAAAAAGACCACAAGATCGAAACCCCCCTAAATACAATCCAAATCCTAATAAAGGGTGGGAAAAAGCCGATAAAAGCCCTAGCCCAGGTGATAGCGATGCACAACGAACTAGTCGAGCACCTAGCAAAGTACGGAGACTGGGTTTGGTCCGAGACCTTTGAGTTACCGCCCATGACTCCATTACCACCGATGACTCCATTGCCTTACGGAAATCAGGATTTCACTGCTAGTGTTAGTAGTGGGTTGGGGTTGGGATTTGGAGGAGGAGGGAATAATAATCCGGTACTTACGGTGCAGATGCCACCCTTGTCCAGTGGTACCGGTAGTAGTAGTAGTTTTATCGGTGGCGGCGGTAATGGTGGTAGTGGTGGTGGGCTAAAAGTTTACGGAACCCACTCCCACTTTTCCACCTTGAGTAATGATAGTAGTAGTTGGAGTGCTACTTCTTCGTTAAGGACTGGGGGGGATGGAGCAGGGACAGGGGCAGGGGATAACAGGGATTCCCTACTATCCACTAGGAGACCCGGAACCGCTTGCTCTACTATGGGAGCTACAAATTCTAGTACAGAGAATTTGAGAAAGTATCTTGAGTTGGTTGTTGGTTTTTCGGCTGGTATGGCGAATTGGATGGTGGATAGTCGGAGATATGTTGTTTGATTTGATGATGAATTTTCCTCTTTTTTATTTTATGTCTTGGTTGGTTATTCTGGTTTTTTCCTCTCTTTTTATTTCTTTTATTTATTTCTTTTGGCCGCAACAAATATCATATTGGTTCATAACCCTTTTTCATTTTCTTTGTACTCAATTTTTTTCACTTTTTTCTCTACCTTCTTGCTTTCCTTCCTTTCGAGTATTTACTTTGTTTGAACATGTCTTTATTTTTTTATTTTTTTTATTTTTTTTGGAATACCTGTACTTTACGTTTTCCTTTCTTTTTTCTTCCTTTTTTGGTTATAACCGTCGGTGTTGGTATTGGTTAAGGATGGATGGATCGGATGGATTGGATGTGTGGATGGGATGGGATGGGATGGGATGGGATGGATCGGGAATAGAAGGAAAGGAGATTTTTACGTTTAAGTTGGAAATGTGTCATTAGCAGTTTTTTTTTGCCTTACCTTACTTTTACTTTTTTGTACTGTACTAGTACTGTACTCGTACTTGTACAGTATAATATAGAATTTCAACTTATATACTTCACTCCCCCGATTCGTAAAAGTTTGCATCCATCTTATATATAATACTAAACCTAGTAAAGTAAAACTTTCTGTGACAACAATATACTTATCATATACCACTTATACGATATAATTTGAACAACTTTTGCTATGATATTATGGGAAATCTCCGAATAACACTACCGGTAGTGGTAAGTCTACTATAGGAAGTATGATAAAATATACTTTTTTTCTTCTTCTATTATTTATTTGCTTTGGAAATTTGTTGAGTTGGAGGTCAGTTTGTTGCAACAACGGTTCATGAGGTTTAAGATGGATGTAGACTTTACGATTGGGCCGGTATAACTAACTAACAAGTAAAAAAAAACTCCCCTTGCTTTTGTTTTTGTTTTTCTTGTGTGGCTTCCACGTTATCAAACTGTTTTACTCGAGCACAGGCCAGGGAGGGGGGAGGAGGGGGGGAAAGGAAGTAGAAGAATACCGTTATATCCTTGCGTTGCTCATTCCTTAGTTATAGAGTAGAGAAAGCAACAAGGTAAGAAGTACCGGAACGTTCGAGCGTTATGCGCTCGGATACGCACAGATAATTGGCCATATCTTTTTTCTAATCCTTGTGCCCCCGCGTACCGGTGTAGAGAAGTTGGCAGATAGGAGGGTGTGGTCCTGTAACTGCTAGGGGTTTGCCCTGCAGGGTTTTCCTGTGGAAGAGAGAGCTCTTGGCGTGCCTATCTTTACTATATACGGAGGTACAGCCCATAAGTATTGTATATTTTACTAGCAGGGGTGTTCGGCTAGCGTGAGGTAAAGGCAACGAATTGGGTATAATTCGAGCGAATGGGGTATGGTAGCTACCCAATTCACCCCGT